>Ga0102941_1000005_pt1 | contig 68247 bp, 53 predicted proteins | sample SalPonR2_C_D2_MG_FD_79281 | JGI IMG/M metagenome (GOLD analysis project Ga0102941, IMG submission 79281) | Salt pond soil microbial communities from South San Francisco under conditions of wetland restoration - Salt Pond MetaG R2_C_D2_MG | ecosystem: Environmental > Aquatic > Marine > Intertidal... | reverse complement strand
TGTGTTTTGACTTATCTTTTGGTAGTTTCATTTGGAGAGGTCTCCTGTTTTTAATTAAACTTTTCATATCATAGGAACCTCTCCATTTTTTATTAGAATTTCAACTAAGAATAATTTAACACCAAATGTAATGGACGTTTAAACTACATAAACTATTATATAAATTATTGAACTATAATAGATATCAGAACATAGAAAACTAGCTACTTTTAAGATATATTATTGGGTTTGCTAAACCGCAAACTATCTTAACGGATTTTGATATAAATTTCAAATTTTTTTAATAATAATATTTTGATTTGGATTTAACGTTGATCTTATTAATTTTCACGATATATATTTCAGCTATATTTTATTGGTCGTTCCCAAAAATTTTTTAGTAAAAAAATATTAGAATGTTTAAACTAAAGACCAGTGAAAAATTTAATATCATTTAGTAGCGTAAATCATTTTTTTAAGCAGTAACATTGATATTATAATAAAAAATATTTAATAGGGAGGAACTGATGGAATCAAAATCGTCAATGAGTTTGATACAAAAGATCATTTCAATTTTTTGGTCACCAACAGAGACCTTTAAATCCTTAAAAGAAAATGTAAATTGGATGGATATTGTCATTCCCTTACTTTTAGTGGTGATAGTAGGGTGGATAACTGTCCCCTACGTTGCTCCTATCTCAACCAAAGTAGCTCAGCAAAGGATAGAAAATAATGAAAATTTGTCGGAGCAACAGAAAGAACAGAGCCTGGAATCTATTGAAAAGTCAACTGGAGGCCCTTTAAAGTATATAATGGTCATCATTGGCACTGGCCTCAATGCAGCTATACTGGCACTGGTCATGTGGCTGGCAGGTAATATGTTTCTCAAGGGAGAAGTAGAATATACCCGGATTTTTGCTATGACCGCTTATATTAGTTTAATTGGAATAATAGCAAGCGCGGTTAGAACCCCTTTAATGGTCTCACAAGGTACAACTGAGGTCTATACTGGAGCTGCAATCTTGTTTGAAAAGAGTAAAACATTCTTTTTCCGTTTGATGAAACAGATAGATGTGTTTAGTATTTGGAAAGTGATTCTATTTGGGTTAGGTCTAGGTACTTTATATAAATCGGAAAAGAACAAGGCTCTTTATTTAACTTTTGGTCTTTGGGCTATATGGACCATTGTTATGAGTGTTTTAGGTGGACTGAATCCCATGGCATAAAGAAATATTGCGAAAATAAAAAAACATGTTTTCTAATATGGGAGGTATAAGAAGTGCGCTGAAGCGCACTAATTCAGGGTTCATTGATAATTTCATACCCCATGATAAATCATGGGGCTTATTGTGCAAAATGATATATATTTTTGGAAACCTAAAATGTGTTTGAGAATAAATATAAAAATTAATGTTGGGAAAGTATAAATTTTCTCATGTTTAAAGCTGCTAATTTTTGTAAAATTGTAGTATAAGATTTAAAAAGCACCAGATTTTATTCGGTGTAAATAAAGAGGTAAGATAATAAAAGAAGCCCCATGTTTTTTAACATAAGGTGGAATGAAAATTCATAAACAAACAGTCAGTTTCAACGGACTTTAGAATTCTGAGAAATAGATATTAACCACCGGTTTTCAACCGGTGGTAGAAGAATATAAATGATAGAAAAGCCCTTTCAAGGGCTTTTACCTAAAATTTTATAAAATCATGTAAGGAGGACAAAAACACCTCATGAAAAAATCACTTTTTATTTTATTAATTATGAGTGGTGCGTTGTTAGCACAGAGAAAAATAACCCTCCAGGAATGTGTTGATATTGCTTTAGAAAATAATAATAAAATTCAAATTTCTAACTTAGAACAAAAATCAGCTCAGGCAGGGAAATTACGTTCCTATCAAGGAATTTTACCAAGTATTTCCTCCAGTTTTAATGCGCAGTATAGCAAGCAGGGCCCCAGTGAATTCCAATTTCATGGTATAACTCAACAGCAACCTGCTAGTTCTAGTGAATATTACAATGCAGGTTTGAGATATAATCAGACTCTCTATAATGGCGGCAGATGGTGGAATAGGATAACTCTGGGAAAAAAAAGATACCAGAATGCTCGTATTTCAAAAAAACAAACTCAGCAGAAGGTAAAATCTAGAGTCATTCAGGTTTTTTACAGATTATTAAAGGCTCAAAAGTTGTTAGAAGTCTATCAGGAATCTTATCAAAGTAGCAAACGGCAGTTACAAAAAACCAGAGAAATGTATAAATTAGAGGAAGTGGCGCGCAAAGATTATCTAAAAGCCAAAGTACAAGCAGGTAATGATAGCTTACAAATAATTAAGCAGAAAAATAGTATTGTGGGCCTAAAACAGGATTTTGAAAATATATTGGGGAAAGAAATTAGTTCAGATTATATTCTGAAGGAGAATAAATATAAAAAACCTGAGAAAATAAAAATTAAAAAAGCTTTGAATAAAGCATATCAAAATAATCTTGAATTGGCTGTGCTTGAAATGCAACAAAAAGTTGCAGATCTAAATTATATGATTGAAAAAGGAGGTTTATATCCAAAACTGTCAACATCAATGAGTTATTCAAGGTCTGGTAGTGAAATGGAGCGCGTCTATTCGAAATTTGATAAATTCTGGGATGCTTCAATTGGGCTTAATTTGAGTTTTTCATTATTTGAAGGATTTAGTAGAAAGGTAAGTATTCAGCAGAGTAAAATTGAACTTAACAAATATAAAGAACGGATCCAGCAAAAGAAGTTAGAAATTAAAAATCAACTGACAAGGCTATTAAAGGAATTAAAAATGAATAGAAAAATGATCGAGCTTAATAGAATGAATTTATCTTCTGCAAAAGCAGACCTGGAATCTGCTCAAAATATGTATGAACTGGGATCAGCATCTATCTTGGAGGTCTTGGATGCTCGGGTAAATTTGACAAAAGCCAGAAATGAACTGATATCAAATAAATATGATGCTAAAATATCAGAAGCAAAATTAAAACATCAGATGGGAACTTTATAATTTTTAAGGAAAACTGTAAAAAGTTTGTGAGGGAGGCAACAAGTATAAAATATCATTCCTCGGTTATCTGTTTATATAAATAAAAGAATATACATTATTAACCAGCCAGGATTTCGAATAAAGAATTTTTTAGAATAAAGATATAGTAAAGTTAATTTTTACAATATGCATTAAAGTCTAAGGAGAGTCCATGAAGAAGAATACAAAAAAGGTTGCCTTTTTAGTAGCAATACTGATAGTTATTGGGATTATAATAATTTTTAATCTTAAAAAAAGTGGACAATCGGCAACAAAGGTAGAAGTAGATAAGGCTAAACAGGATGAAGTAGTTCAGTCCATTAATGCATCCGGAACTATGCAGCCGTCAACTCAGGTTAATTTGAATGCCAAAGTGAGTGCCAAAATACTTGCTATCAATGTTAAAGAAGGCGAGAAAGTCAAGGAAGGTAGAACTCTGGTGGAATTAAAAAGTAAAAGATATCAGGCCGCTTATAATCGTGCGCAAGCTTCCCTTAATTCAGCCAGAGCAAAATATAAACGCTTGAAAAGTGAACTGAAGCGTAAGCAAAAACTATATCAGAACAATCATATTTCTAAATCGGAATTAGAACAGATAACTGCACAAACTGAAGGAGCCAAAGGTAATGTACAAAGTGCTCAGGCCTCCCTGGAACAGGCTCAGGAAGATTTGGATAATACAAGGTTAAATGCTCCTATGTCCGGGACTATTACCAATGTAGCCAAGGAAGAAGGAGAAATGGCTCTGGGGTCTACTTATCAGCGCGATATTATTATGACTGTCTCAGATATGTCTCAGATGGAAATAATTGTGGATGTGGATGAGACAGAAATTGTACAGGTTGAGAAAGGCGACACAGCAGAAATAGAACTGGATGCTTTTCCGGATACTACCTATCAAGGTGTGGTTTCTGAAATAGCCCACAGTGCTACAATTGAAGGTCAGGGGACCCAGGAGCAAGTGACCAATTTTGAAGTTACAATTGATGTCCTGGATGTTGATGAGAGATTCAAACCGGGTATGTCAGCCATGGTAGATATAATCACAGAAGTACGTAAAAATGTAGTTTCAATTCCGATCAGAGCAGTAACAATCAGAGATGTTAGTGATAGTTTAAAGACCAAAAAGCAGGAACAGGAAGTAGTCTTTAAGATCCAGAGGAAAGAAGGAGAGGGGGGCTTGTTTGGTAAGGAGGAATATTTTCAAGCGCTGCGTCAACCAGTCAAGATAGGGATTAGTAGTGATACGCAGTTTGAGGTGATAAAGGGTTTATCACCAGGCGATAGTATTATTACCGGACCCTATGACGCAATTTCTAAAAAGTTGAAAGAAGGTGATGTCGTTGAAATTGGCAAAGAATAAGAGGTGCGCTGAAGCGCACTGATTCAGGGCTCATTGATAATTTCGTACCCCATGATAAATCATGGGGCTTATAATTCGAATGATATAAATTTTTGGAAGCCCTCAATATGTGTTAGAATAAATACAATAATTAATGTTAGAGAAGCATAAATTATATTATGTTGAAAGGTGTTAATTTTTGTACAATTGTAGTATGAGAGTTAAAAAGTACCAGTTTTTAATCTGGTGTAAATAAAGAGATACGATAATAAAAAAAGCCCCATGTATTAACATGGGGTGTATATAAGAATTTCAAAAATATAATTAGTCCGTTTCAACGGACTTGTCTGATAACCAGAATTGATTAATTTCAGGAGCAAGAATGAAAAACAGACTTATAGAATTGAGAGAAATAAGCAAGATTTATCACACAGGTAAAGTTGAAGTAGAAGCGGTTAAAAATATTGATTTGGATATTGATAAAGGTGAATACGTATCAATCATGGGACCCTCGGGATCCGGTAAATCAACTTTGATGAACTTGATTGGATGTCTGGATACTCCCACAAAGGGTAGTTACCATCTGGAAAACAAGTCAGTTCACAAAATGGATGATAGTGAATTAGCGCGGATCAGAAACAAAAAAATAGGTTTTGTTTTCCAGACTTTTAATCTGTTACCCCGGGTGACAGCTTTACATAATGTTGAACTACCTTTGATCTATAGCGGAGTGGATTCAGAAGCCCGAAAGGAAAAAGCGGCAGATTTACTAGAACAGGTTGGATTGGGACATAGAAAGGAACATCATCCCAATGAACTTTCGGGAGGACAGCGACAGAGGGTTGCAATAGCCCGGGCTCTAGTTAATGATCCTTCCTTAATTCTTGCCGATGAACCGACCGGCAATGTAGATACAGAAACAGGAGCGGACATAATGCAGATTTTTGATGAGCTCAATCAGGAAGGTAATACTATTATCTTAGTTTCACATGAAAAGTCTATAGCAGAACATGCTGATCGGATGGTAAATCTTCTGGATGGAGAAATTGCTGAGGATAATAAGGAGATAAAAGTTTGATTTCTTTCCTGATCAAGGTCAAAGAAAACATTTTGATAGCCTATCATGCCCTGAGACAACATCCTTTAAGAACAATTTTAACTACTCTGGGGATAATCATCGGTACTCTTACAATCATATCTATTGCCTCTATTATACAAGGCTTAAATACAAAGTTTGAAGAAAGTGTTTCATTTTTTGGAGCAAGAACTCTCTATATCCAAAAATATCCCTGGATGTCCCGGGAGTGGTTTAAATATAGAAATCGTCCCGATATTACTATGGAAGAATTCTATTTTGTAGACGACAATCTAGGACAGGAACTTACTGCAATACCTAATATTAGTACCAATAAAAATGTTAAATATGACAGGAATACCATCCAGGGAATCCAGATCACAGGAGCAGTCAAGGAAACAGAAATGGTGGATAATGTTACCATAAGTTCAGGACGTTTTTTTACAGAAATGGAAATCGATCGCAATAGTAATAAAGTTGTAATTGGATATAGCTTGGAAAAAAAATTGTTTTCCGGAACTGATCCTGTGAATAAAAGGGTTCGAATAAATGACCATTTATTTAAAGTAATTGGTGTTTTAGAGAAAAGAGGACAATTTTTAGGCAATAATCTGGATAATGTTTGTTATATACCAATGGGGTCCTTTTTCAAGAACTTTGGCTTTAACCATTATCTATCAATAAAAATCAAGGTTCCTAAAAACCAAAAAATGGAGAAAGCAAAGGAGCAGGTTAGTTTTATGACACGATTAGCAAGGGGACTGCGTCCCGGAGAAGAGAAAAATTTTAGCATAAACCAGCAGGATATTATTAATCAACAATATCAGAAATTAACAGGTGGATTGTATACTGCAGCGATTGGAATTGGTGCTCTGTCACTATTAGTAGGAGGAATAGGGATCATGAATATTATGCTGGTTTCTGTGAGTGAAAGGAAGAGAGAAATAGGAGTTCGAAAAGCATTGGGAGCTACTAAAAGAGTTTTGATCTTTCAATTTTTAACAGAGTCCATAATTGTTTGTAGCATTGGAGGAGCAATTGCAATTGGATTAAGTTATCTGGCTGCCTGGGGTATAGATCAGGCAACACCTTTTCCTGCTCAGGTACCTATCTGGGCAGTTTTCTTAGGGCTTGGTTTTTCATCTTTCGTAGGAATGACCTTCGGTATGTATCCTGCTATCAAAGCAGCTCGTCTCGATCCTATTGAGACTTTACATTATGAATAAAAAATCTTAATAATATGGATATTATATGAATTTTAAAGAAGGAATTAGTCTAGCCTTACAGACAATTAAAAGTCATAAATTAAGATCCTTTTTAACCACTTTGGGAATTATCATTGGGATAATGGCAGTTATTGGAATGGTGTCTATAACCAAAGCTCTAGAAATGAATGTCAGGAAGGCTTTATCCCAATTAGGTGGACCTACCTTTCAGGTCAGTAAATATCCAGCTGTTCGAATGGGAAGAGTGGATCAAAAATATAGAAACCGGGAAGATATTACTTTCAAACAGATGGAGAAACTCAAAGAAATGGACCATAAATATATTGACCAGATTATTCCAGATGAGAGTAAAAATATCTATAAAATTCAATATAGAGATAAAACCATTAATAAAAGAATACCTGTCAATTGTTCGGATAGAGGTTGGCTAAAAGTGCAAAATAGATATTTACAATCGGGAAGGTTCTTTATTAAAAGTGACCTGCAGTATAAAAGAAATGTAGTTGTAATAGGACAGGATATTGTAGAGGAATTATTTACTTATATCAATCCAGTTGGTAAAAAAATAAAAATGGCGGGGGAAAGGTATCAGGTAATAGGAGTATTAGAGGAAAAAGGGGATTTATTTGGTAGTAGTCAGGATAATCTGGTTGTAATACCCTATACAACTTTTACAAAAAATTTTGGGAGTAATAGAAATATTTCATTGATAGTCAAAGCTAACAGTGCTGAAGTAATTAGCCAGGCTCGCTCTGAAACTCAAAGTTTATTAAGGAATGTTCGGAATGTTGAGCTGGGTAAAAAAAATAATTTTGAAATCCACTCACAGAACTCAATCATGGGAAGAATGAAAAGTATTACTTCGTCGGTTTTTATCGCTGGAATCGTAATATGTAGTATTTCTTTATTAGTGGGTGGAATTGGTATAATGAATATCATGCTAGTATCAGTAAATGAAAGAACGCGTGAAATAGGGGTTAGAAAGGCTATTGGAGCGCGAAAAAGTGATATTTTACATCAATTTTTGATTGAAGCTATCTTTTTATGTTTGGCGGGAGGAATTGGTGGAGTTGGATTGGGTAGTTTGGTTGGAGTTTTGATCAGTAATGCTTTAAATCTTCCTACTTCTATTCCTGTCTGGGCAATTGTATTAGGAATTGGCTTTAGCTCCCTGGTTGGAATAATTTTTGGAGTCTACCCTGCTTCCAAAGCTGCACGATTAGATCCTATTGAATGTTTGAGGTATGAATGAGATTTAGAAACTCAAAAAATTTAATTAAAATGTTTATCTGGGTTCTTCCTGTCTTTTCACAATATAGATTTTAAATTGGTGAATTATAATATTATATCATATCATTTTTATTATATTTATTCAGATAGGAGATACTTTAAAAGAGTACTGTTATTAAAAGCCATGTTGAGCGCCTCTTAGAGATTTCCAAGGGAGAATCGAACCACGAAGGTAAGGCCCCTAAATAATTTTGATAGCGAACTCATCCGGGACGCAAATCCCGGAGAATTATTCTTTTTGTTTACTTCAAAATACACGTGTGCTCTTGAGTGTTTAAATAAATGAAAATAAATTTCTTTAGTTCTGATTATCATATTTGAGTAACTGGATTGGATTTTTTAGATATAGATGATACAATTTTATTCCAATATTGATTTCTACATGTCTAAGAGAACACATTTAGGACTACTCTATAAATCTCAAGAGACAACAGGTAAAAACTATTGTAAGTAAAATATATTCTAGAGATACATAAAAAAGTGTAGCTTGTTGAAATGATTATCTACCTTGATTCTTCCAGTCGCGTTAATTATTCTATCGCGCAGTTTAGTCCTGCGGGATAAAACGACCAATTCATATTTGTTTTCTGTTTTTAAAACAATGGGTTTAGTGTAAAGTATGTATTATTATATACATTTTTAATAATATAAAATAAAAATGTAACTAAATGTTGATAAATTAGTGAATTTGAATTATAATATGTAAATGATAGTTATTTATTAGATAAGAAATATAATATTTGTGTTTGTAAATTAATTAAGTTATGAATTACTAATAGTGATTAAATTAATAGTTAGCTAACCTTTAGATTACAAATGTTTGTAAATCTTCTGCCCTTGTGACTTCAGTTTCTGTCCCTAGTTTGATTTCATCAACAAGATCTTCTCTATCATTTTCAGGGTATAGGTGTGTTAAAACAATTTTTTCAGGTGTACTATGTTTGATGACTCGTTGGATTTTTTTGGGAGAAAGGTGAGCTTCTACTGGATGTGAATCTGGAAAGGAACATTCAGTTAATAAAAGGTCAGCATTTTCTGCAGCTTTTATCAATCCAACGCAATATTCTGTATCTCCAGTATAGACGAGTGTTTTGTCTTCTGCCTCAAAACAATAAATATAACTTTCCGGTCGATGACGGGCAGGATATATTCTAAGGTCAAAATTATGAAAATTATAGGTACCTTTTTCTAAGGGATTAAACTGATAAAAAGGATTCTCGTCCATTATCCAATCACCATATAATTCTTGATATGTTTCTAAAAAATGTGCAAAATCGGGATGAGCGTATATATCTAGATTTTTGACTTCAAAATTTTCATTTTTAAGGGCAAAGAGTAAGCTGGGAAGATCACCAATATGATCGATATGGAAATGGGAAAAAAATATTTTATCTATTTCATCAATTGATCTACCAGCACGGACAATTTGACGTGAAGTTCCAGCGCCACTATCTAGCAGTATTGTTTCTTCACCTATATCGAGAAGGTATCCAGAGGGATTTCTATTCGTTACTGGTAAGGCTGAGCCTGATCCCAGGATTGTTAATTTCATTTTGTTTCCCTACTTATTTTTTTCTTCGTTAATATACAATTGCCCACATGCAGCAGATATATCCTGCCCTTTACTCCTTCTCACCATAACTGGAAAAGGGCTATCATATAATTCATTAATAAATTGTTCTAATTCTTCTTCAGAAGGAGATTGGTAATCGAGGTGTTCATTTTCATTATAAGGAATGATATTCAATTTGCAGGGTATAGGTGAGAGCATTTCCTGCAGTCTTTTAGCATCCTGCATTGAATCGTTGAAATTCTTTATTAAAATATATTCAAAAGTCACTCTATCACGAGCATCTTCTGCGTATTTTTGAGACGCTTTCAGTAATTCTTCCAGTGGATATTTTTTATTGATGGGGATCAATTCATTGCGTTGTTCATTAGTTGTCCCATTTAGAGAAATGGCAAGTTTAAATTTATGCCCTTCCTCCGAAAATTTATTTATTTGGGGAGTTATTCCACAGGTTGAAATTACTATCCTTCTGGTACTAATTTCTGGGCCATCATTGGTATTAAATATTTGTGCAGCTTTGATTGAGTTATTATAATTCAAAAATGGTTCTCCCATTCCCATAAAAACGACATTACTTACAGGGTTATCTTCCTCATTATTTATCCAGAGTAATTGTTCAACTATTTCTCCTGCAGTGAGTTTACGTTTCAATCCCATCATACCAGTTGCACAATAGGGGCAACCTATGTTACATCCAACCATGCAGGAAATACAAAGTGTGGTTCTATCTTCATGCGGCATATAGACTGACTCTATAACGTGTCCATCTGCTAATTCAAATAAATATTTTTTACTATTATCTATATTCGAGATTTCTCTGTCTTTAATCGCTAGAGTTTTAATATCAAAACGTTTCTGTAATTTTCTACGCAGGTCTTTGGATAGATTAGTCATCTCCATAAAATCATGGATTGATTTTTTATTAATCCATTTGAATATTTGATCGGCCCGAAATGATTGCTCCCCAATCGCTTCCATTAAAGTTTTTAATTCTTCTTTAGTTTTACCTGTTAAAACTGTTTTATCTGACATATTAATCCATATTTTAATTATTCATGGCGAAGAGCATTAATGGGATTAAGACGGGCGGCTTTTTGAGCGGGGAAATAGCCAAAAATGATTCCAACCAGACTACTTATACCTACCGATAAAAGTATAGACCAGAATGTTATAATGGTGTTCCACCCGGAATAGAGCGAAACAATTGAGGATAGTATAAAGCCAATGATTATTCCAAGCACTCCTCCCATTAAACTTATGAGTACTGATTCAGTTAAAAATTGCTTTCTAATATCAGATTGATTTGCTCCTACTGCTCTTCTAATTCCTATTTCATTTGTGCGTTCCATAACCGAGGCAAGCATAATGTTCATAATACCAATCCCGCCTACTAGTAGAGATATTCCTGCAATTGCTCCCATTACAATGTTGAAAATTTCTAGTGTTTGCTGCTTTTGTTGTAAAAGCTGCTCAGGTACGAGTAGTTCAAAATTTTTTGTCTCACCATGATTATTGGAAAGTATACTTTCGATTAGATTAGAACTCGGTATAATATTTTTACTTTTATCAATTTGGGTGATTATCTGAGTTAATTCTGGCTTTTTTGCTTTCCTATTAAATCTTTTTTGTAAACTGTTAAGAGGAATGAAAATTCTATTATTAAAATTAATTTCGTTATTATTAACTGAACGAACTGGTTTATATTTTAAAATACCAACAACTCTGAGCCAAATATTATCTACTTCTACCATTTTACCAAGAGGGTTCTCTGATTTAAATAATTTTTTGGCAATTGTATTTCCAAGTAGACAAACTTTATTACATTTTTTATTATCAAGATTCGAAAAATATCCGCCTTGTTTAATTTTGAGATCCATCATTCTAAAATAATCAGGGGAGGTGCCCCATACTTCAGTACTTTTTGTGATAGAATTATACTTGACTTCGCTTTCATTTCTAACTACTCCTGTACTATATTTGACTGTAGGAACAGAATTGTTAATTGTAGATAGATCATTCTGGTTAAGTAAGATTTTATTATTCCCAAGATTAGCTCCTGAGGGATTGCTTATAATAATATTATTTAAACCAAGAGATTTTATATTTGAAAGAGCAGTTTGACGGGCTCCCGCACCAATGGAAATCATGGCTATGACTGCTCCTACTCCAAAAATAATTCCTAACATTGTCAGCAAAGTTCGAGTCTTATGATTCTGAAATGAACTCAAGCTCATTCGTATTTCTTCTGTTAGGACTGCATCAGCCAGAAAATTGTAAATATTTTTTATTTTTGCAATAATATATCTCAATTGTATTCTTTCATTACTTCTTATTAGAAAAGATATTATCTACTCCCGATGAAGAGTTTGAATTCTCTTTTTCTGACTCATTGGTTTGTATTAATTGGATTTGGTCTCCTGTATTCAAACCTTCTTTGACCACTATCTCATTCTCACTGGATTGGGCTGTTTGAATTTTTTGAAAACTACCATCTTTCATAAGTACTCCAGTAGAGTTATTGCGGTTAATAAGACCCTGTAATGGAATTACAATCGCGTTTTGGATATTATTTATGATGATGGTACACCGGGCACTCATACCAGGTTTTAATTTTGGTGTATGGGAATTTAACTCCGCTCCTATCTCGAAAACTTTATTATTTGTACGTTTATTTTTATGTGCTAAAGAAGAGATCTTGGTTATCATAGCCTGATAGCTTGAATCGGGCATAGCGTCAACCTGTAATTCAACAGTTTGTCCTTGTTTAATTTGAGAAATCTGTGTTTCTCGAACCTGAAATTCTACTTTCTTCTTGCCTTGGGACGGTATTTCTATCAGAGGAGCACCTCTCCAGGGAGTGTCCCCCTCTTGCAGCTTTCGTTTTCCATTACTTGACCAGATGGTTTTATATACGATTAATCCTGAGGTAGGGGAAGTAATTGTTAATTTATTAATATTATCTTTAACCTCCTGTAATTTAGTTTTCGCCTGTTCAACCTTAATGCGCGACTTTTTCAATTTAATGTCATTTATCTCGCGCATCTCCTGGACCTTATCGTTTAAACGATTATAATTTATTTGAGATTTTTTTAATGAATATTTTAATTGTTGTTGTTTATTGGGAGCAGCATATGTTGCATTTTTCTCCCTTAATTCAGCCTGTTTTAAACTATATTTTTCAATTTTTAGTTTTGCCTTAAGATTAGCCCTCTGTTTTTCAAAATTAGCTTTTTTAGTTCTAAAATTTGCTTTTGCATTTTGAAGATTACTTTTGGCTTCTCGTAATCTGTTTTGAAATTTAGTTGTATCAAATTGGACTAGAAAATCTCCTTTTTGAACCTGAGTTCCTTCTTTGACCAGATTGATAATTTGAGTGTTTCCATGCACAACAGAGGGAGCTTTAATTACTTTTGACTGACCTGCTTGAATAGTTCCTTCTGCCTGTATTTTTTGAGTAAAGGTTTCTTTTTTCACTGTGTATATTATTCTTTTGTTTTTATTGCAGGTCTGGATTCCAGTAAATAAAGTTATTAGAATGAGACTACCTAAGACCAATTTAATGTGTTTTTTCGTAAACATATTTTTAAAATCCATTGTTAAAAATCAGGTATATTTTGATTAGGGATTAATTTATTATTTTCTATACCAGGTTTGTACCGAAAATATGCTTTACCATTAAGTATCTGAAGGGTATCGAGCCCTAAAAATTTACCCTGAGTAGTTTTTACTCCTAAGCGATCCTGAGGCTTGAATATGCACCAGGATGGGATTGAATAATAATTATTTAGATCGTCAATTATTATCTCTATCCGAGCGGAGAGTCCGGGTTTTAATCTGTAGTTTTTTTCAGAATCAATTTTAATTTCAAATGGATAAACTTTTAATTTAGATTTAGAATTTTTGCGTTTAGGAAGTGGAGAAATATAACTTAAGTGTCCTTTAAATGTGGTATCTGGAAAGGCTGCTAATTTTATTTGCGCTTTCTGTCCCGAATCAATTTTAAAGCGATCAACTTCATTAAGATGGGCTTTTACAATCATATTGCTAAGATTAGGGATTTTAAGTAAAGGCCTATCCGGGGATATTTTGCTTCCTCGAGCCAATTGTTTTTCATCTTCATCCTTATTAGCCTCGTAAACTACCAGGCCCTCTTTGGGGGCAGTGATTGTTAGTGAATTGATCAATTCCTGGTGGAAATCTACCTTTTGAGTGGCTTGATTAATTTTAAACTGAATTGCTTGCATTTTTTTCTGATTGATCATTTTTTGAGACCGCAAATGTCTCTTTTGTTTCTCTAGAGCAGTGCGGGCTCTTTTCAAATCAAGTTTGATGTTCTTTTTTTTCTGTTTAGAACTATACTTAGCTTGCTCTAGTTTAGTTTGAGTACTTTTGATATTTAGTTCAGTTTTTTTGATTTGATCCTTTATTTGTCTGATCTGATTGCTATTTTTTTTGGATATAATCTTTTTTTGGTATAAATGTTTTTGGAGTTGATTTTGTGCTTGTTTCAAATTTTCTTTGGCTTGAGAATGATCAAATTTAATTAATGTGTCACCTTTGGAAACATAGGTCCCTTCTTTTATTAAGTAGATTATGCGGTAGGAAATATTCCAATAATGGGGAGATTTAATGGTAGTAGAATTGGAGGATTGGATAGTTCCTGAAAGTGTCAATGTCTGGGTGTCTACTTTTTGGGGCTGATAATATTCTTCTGAAAAAAGATAAGCAAAAAGGAACATTAAAAATATGATGAATTTAAAATGTTTGGTCATTATTAAGAGTGCCTATCTTATAAACTCAGAATTTAATCTGTGCCTTGTTTAATCTGGAAAAATTTTATAATTTATTTTTTCAATAAAGATCGTCCTGAAATTTTACGGGACCAAAGGGATGATTAATCCTGTCCCGGCTGAAAATGAGCTTCAAAATCAGAAATAACCTCTGAAATTATACCACAAACATTGTCCTGATATGCTTTTGATGCTACTTTAATTGCATTTAATATAGCTTTGGAATCGGAGCGACCATGGGCTTTAATTATCAATTCTTCAAAACCTAGAATAGGTGCTCCACCATATTCAGAATAGTCAGTAAAGGATTCAAGCTGTTTGACACCGTCAGAAAGAGCCATAATACCTAATTTCCACTTCAATTTTTCTTTGTAGGCATGTTCGCCTAATTTTCTGAGACTGTCAGCAGCACCTTCTATAGTTTTGATCACAATATTGCCAACAAAGCCTTCTGTTACCACAACATCAGCAGTACCTTTGAGAAGGTCATTGCCCTCAATATTTCCAATAAAGTCTACTTCATCAAGATCGTCAAGTATGCTGTAAACAGAACGGTACGGATCACCACCTTTATGAGGTTCCTGTCCAATATTGAGCAGAGCAACTTTAGGCGATTCAATATTCAATACATCACTCGCATACACCATTCCCATCAGAGCTATTTGCACTAATTCTTCAACGTTGTAATAGATGTTGGCTCCCATATCCAGTAAAAAACTATGACTACCTTCCCCACTTTCATGATTCCAGGTTGGATAATTGGCTGCGATTGCTGCTTTGGAAACTCCTTCAATTTTAGGGATGTATTTCAAAGCCGAGAGCACATAAGCTCCAGTATTACCAGCTGATACCATGCCGTGGATGCTTTCTTCTGTGCCACAAAGTTTGGCAGCTTTGGTTAAGGAAGAATCCTTTTTACGTCTGAGTGCCTCTTTGGGAGAATCTTCGTGCGTTATCACCTGGTCGGTATGAACCAGTTCAATCTGTTTATTATTACATTTAGTATCATCTATAATGGGTTTGATCATAGATTCATTACCTACGAGAACTACTTCGATATCTGTTTCTATAGAGGCTTTGGTTACACCCTTGACGATCTGTTCGGGCGCTCTATCACCTCCCATTGCATCAACAACGATTCTCGGAGTGTCTTTCTTACTCATATAACTCTCAATTTAATTCTAAATAGCTACGGATAATTTGTGAAAAAATCACCAATTATCAAAGGTATGATTTATGAATCAGAGCCAAAATAGAAATATTTCAAATAATAGTGTTTTTTTGTTTGGAGTTTTGTTTATAAATTTTATTTTGAGAAATAGAGATAAGTTATAGATTTATTCGTTACAATCGTTAATTTGTTGGACTGATAGAGAGAAATATAAATTAAAGAGGAGCTAAATGGCAGAAAAAACAATTTCATTAAAACAAATTGATCCCGTTTTGGTCCTGGGGGTGAATGATAAAAATATAGAAACCCTAACTGATTATTTTCCGGTTTCTATACATGCTAAAGGAGCCCAAATCACGATCACAGGTGATACAAAATATACCCAGAAAGTAGGACGAATTTTTGAAGAAATATCATCGATTATAAAACGCAAAGGTTTTGTAGGAGAAAATGAATTAGAAGCCTTGATCGATATTGAACTTGAAGGTAAAAAAATAAGTGAAAGAGTTACACCTGAAAGTGTTATTTTATACAGGAAGAATAAACCTTTAAAACCCCGGACTGCTAACCAGGAAAAATATTATCAAGCAACCAAAAAAGATGATATTGTGTTTGCTATAGGTCCGGCTGGTACTGGTAAGACATATCTAGGAGTTGGAATGGCTGTCTCAGCACTGAAGAATAATGATGTACAAAGAATTATTTTAACTCGACCTGCTGTCGAAGCAGGGGAGAGTCTTGGGTATCTTCCTGGTGACCTAAAAGAAAAGATAGAACCATATCTGGCTCCCCTTTATGATTCTTTAATGGATATGCTCCCTCCGGATAAATTAACATCATTAATGGAAAATAAAATAATTGAAGTAGTACCGTTGGCATATATGCGGGGCAGAACTTTAAATAATGCTTTTGTAATTCTTGATGAAGCCCAAAATACTACCGAAATGCAGATGAAAATGTTTTTAACCAGATTGGGAGCCGATTCTAAAGCAATTGTAACTGGTGATGTTACCCAGATAGATTTACATAAAAATGAAAGATCTGGACTTGTTCAGGCTGAAAGTATATTATCAGATATTTCAGGAATCGAATTTGTTTATTTTAAGAAAAAAGATGTAGTTAGACATGAGTTAGTGAAGGAAATTATTGAAGCATATGAAGATGATAATAAAAAATAAATAGGTAAAGATATATGTTTGATATACCAGATGAGACTGAAGCAATGATTTTTGACTGTGATGGAACCTTGGTGGATAGTATGGGAATACATTGGAATGCTATCCATAAGACTTTTGCTTCCTTTGATAAAAATTGCCCTCAGCATTTTTTAGAAGAACGGGCTGGAGTTCCTCTAGCAGATGTGATTTATCAATTCAATGAAAAGTATAATGAAAATATAGATGTGGATGAATTTTTTGAACGAAAACATGAATATTCCAAGGATAGTCTCAAGAATGTAAAACCAATTCTGCCCGTTGTTAATATTGCTCAAAACCACCATCCGGAAAAACCAATGGCGGTTGTTTCAGGTGGTTCGCAAGAAAATGTTAACAGGTCACTGAAAAATATAGGATTGGAGGATCATTTTGATCCTGTTTTAACGGCTGATACTCCTCTTCCACCCAAACCTGCACCCCATCTATATTTGGAGGCAGCAGAGAGAATGGATGTGAAACCTGGTAAATGTTTGGTCTTTGAAGACGGTAAATCCGGGATTAAAGGGGCAAAAAAAGCCGGAATGGGAGTGATAAATATAAATGAATATAATATTTGATGGTTTGCGTAAAAAATCTAATGCTCGTCATTCTGAACGCATCGCTAGGGTCATCAGATCTCTCTGGTGAGGTGGTCGAAGAATGAGCAAATAATTAAATAACATATATTTGAAAAATTGTATAAATCTCTAAAAATGGTAGAACAGGTACTTTTAAGAGACTATCAATTTTTAAACTTGTAAGTAGCTTTATAGTGCTCCTATAAAATAATATATGAAGAATGGAATAGAGAAACCAAATTCAATAGATAGGTCATTAAACAGAGAAATGAATTTGTTCCTGAAATCCTGTCTATATGTGCTTTTAAATTGATATACGGAGCGTGATTTTTTTTCTATTCTCAATGGGATTCCCAATTTTTTTGGACCGTTAATTAAAATAAATCTGAGATTAGGGGAATTATGTTAGATAGAGAATTTATGTTGCTGGTGACCTCCTTTAGAAGACTTCTACGCCGGAACGCCACAAAAGCCGTCAAAAAAATGATCCGTAAAACTCATGCTGCTGACCTGGCTTTAGTATTTAGGTCATTTACTGATAGAGAAAGAAGAACTATTTTTGAATTAATAGAAGATGAAAATTACAAGGCTGAATTAATTGCTGAACTTGATGAAGATATATTTAATCAAATCATCTCCGATTATGAAGCTGAAGAAATTAAAAAAATGATTCTTGAATTGCCTGAAGATGATGAAGCGGATATATTGGAAAAGTTACCCGACCAAATTGAGGATGAAATTCTTGATTCCATGGGGAGTGAACGGTCAGAGGAAATTGGGGAGTTGTTGAAATACTCCTCTGATACTGCGGGCGGTTTAATGAGGACTCTTCCCTTTAAAATGAATCAAAATTCAACTGTTAGTGAAGCCATAAAGACCGTACAGCATCAGGAAGACATGGAATTAGTTTTTTATGTTTATGTTGTTGATGATGAGGGTAGATTGACTGGAGTGCTTTCCTTGAGAGAGTTATTATCTGTAAGCCCAGGCTCTTTACTCAAAGAAGTCATGAGAAAAGATTTAATTTCTGTTAAGCCCAGTACAGACCAAGAAAAAGTTGCTCGAATAATAAGTAGATATGATTTTATGGCCTTGCCAGTAGTTGATAATAATAACAAATTACTGGGCATAGTAACTATCGATGATATTATAGATGTAATGAGGGATGAGGCTACCGAAGATTTCTTGCAAATGGCAGGTGTTGGAAAAAGCCACGATGTGCTATCATTACCTACTTCGAAATCTATTGCCAAAAGATTCCCCTGGCTTTTTGCTACATTTTTAGGTGGAGTAATAGCCTCCTTAATAGTGATGCAATTTGAAAATTTGGTTACTCAATTTGCTCTTATATCTTCTTTTATTCCTATTATAGCAGGAATGGGAGGCAATGTTGGAATACAATCGTCTATTATAATTGTGAGAGGGATTTCTACAGATATGATTAATTATAAACGTCTTGGTAAAGTGGTACTGAGACAGATTTCAATTGGGACGGCTTTAGGTTTGGGTTATGGTCTCTTTCTATCTTTATTTTCAATATTGTTTTATCAGGGCCATCATATGATTGGACAGCTGGCTCTAGCCACGGGAGTGGCTTTGTTATTTACGATAATCATTGCTTCAACCGTGGGATCGATCATTCCCCTGGTATTTGATAGAATCAATATCGATCCAGCCATAGCGACTGGGCCGATTGTAACCACCTGTGTAGATGTTATTAGTGTCACTGCTTATCTATCTTTTGCCTACTATTTATTAATTTATTTGTATTAAATATATTTTTTATTTCTACTAAAAAATGTAAAGAGATAGGGAAGGTGTAAATGGTTTGGGCCGTTAATACAACTTTTTTGTTGCTAATAATATTTAGTTTGGCTTATATTGTTATGATTGTTTTTTTTATTAGAGGGTTAGAGCAGGAACCAAAAAAGATTAGTAAAAAAGAGCCTACGCAAAAAATAAGTGTTGTAGTTGCAGTCAAAAATGAACAATCACACATTAAATCTTTTCTCAATAGATTATGTAAACAAAATTATCCTCAGAATCTGCTAGAGATAATAATAGTAGATTACAGTTCAGCGAGCAAAACTTATCAATTGTTGGAGAAATATGAAGAGAAAATAGATAACTTGAAAGTATTTTCTACCAGAGAGAAACCTACCAGGTATTATGGCAAGAAAAGTGCCCTAGACTGGGGCATAAGGCAGGCCAATGGTGAATTTATCTTAACAACAGACGTAAATTGCAAAATGGGACCGAATTGGGCTCAAACAATAGTACAATATTTTGATGAAATGACAGATATGGTGGTAGGTTTTTCATCGATCAAACCGGACAATAGTTTTTTATCCAAGTGGCAGGCCGTGGATTACTTACTATTAATGTCAGGAGCATGTGGAGCATTAAAGAAAGGTCAAGCCTGGGGAGCGAGTGCTCAGAATCTTGCTTTTCGTAAAAAAGTATATTATGAAATAGGTGGATATAACCAGCTGGAAGATATAGCTGCAGAAAGTGGTTCTCTATTTTTGCAAGTAGTCCGTAATAATAGCTACGGACGGATAAGATTTGCTCATCATCCAGATGCCTGGGTAGAATCAGTACCGATTGAAAATTTTTCAAAATTTTTATCACAGAGAATTAGGTGGGCTATAGAAGCGAAACTGATGTACAGGTTTAATTTTAAGGTCTTTGCAGGAGACTTTATTACTCTTATATTAAATTTACTATTTCCGCTGGTTTTTATTTTGGGATTCGTTGAACCGGGTTTATTTATTATCTGGGCTTGCTTTGGATTGTTAAAGTATATTACTGAATATCTTCTTTTTGAAAAGGGAATTGAAAAGTTTGATCAAAAGTATTTAAAAGACTTCTTTCCCTACTGGTTTATAACCCAGATTCCATATGCAATAGTTGTCGGTGTAGCTGGTATTTTTAAGAAAAAAGAGTAAGTAATTCAACCTGAAAAATTCATTACCATTTCTTTTTCACCCCAGGGCCCATGGGGTTACCTTAAAATTATTCATAACCATCCCCCAAAGGTCACCAAGGACTCCCAGGGAGGATCCTTCGGAAAATCTGAGTTTTTATAGAAAAGAGTACTTAAAAGAATATAAAATAAATTCTTAACCTACCATTTTAACTGGTTATGAATAATTAAGGATTACAATATATTTAGGTTCTTGTCTTAAAGGACTGGAGTGAGAAGCTCAATAGGAAGATCTGAGGTTTTGTGCGGTCATCCATATGTTGGCTTTCAAACTAAATAAAACTATGCTGGTTTGAGATGATTTTCAATAATTTCGGTATAAAGATTTATTCCAGTATTTATAATATTGTCGTCAGGTAAAAAATGCGGATTATGAAGACCATAATTGTTATCCTGACTTTCACTTCCAGTACCCAACCAGAACATAAGAGAAGGGTATTTAGCAGAGAAATATCCGAAATCTTCAGCAGTAAATTTCATATCGCAATGAATAAATTTAAATGAATTGGATAATATAGTTGAATAGTTACCAAAAAGTCTATTATTATTTACAACTTCTTTATATTGTGAACCTATATGTAAATTAAAATTCACTCCTGTTTGTTTTTTAATTTCTCTAAGTGATTCCTTTAATTTGGATATATAACTTTTGGCTGTAGATAATTCTTTAGTACGCAAGCTACCCTGTAAAAGTGCTTCGTCTGGTACTATATTGCGAGTATGTCCTGCCTTAACTTTTCCAATACCAAATATAATTTTTTGTGAATAAGTTTCAATAATTTTTTCTGATTTATTGATAAATAGTCTTAGGGCATTGAGAGCATTACTACCGTTTTCTGGAAAAGCAATGTGTGCTGCTTTGCCCTTAAAATCAATATTGATCTCTGTTGATGAGGAAAACATTATGCCCGGGCAGGTGGCTATATTACCCTGCAGGTACTCATCGGTAACATGTAAAGCATGAGCTTGTTTAATCTCATATTCATCTAAAAAATCTTTTGCAAGAATTTTTTTTGCTCCACTTTTGGCTTCCTCGGCTGGTTGAAATAAGAAGAGTAGATTTGCCTCATACTCATTCTGTAACACTGATTTAATAGTTCCATAAAGAATAGAAGTATGGAGGTCATGTCCACAGGCATGCATATAGTCGTTTTCTGATTGATATTTCCAATCGGTTTTTTCTTTTAGTGGAAGCGCGTCAAGGTCTGCTCTAAGCAAAATATAATCTGATTCGGGAAGTGGTGAATACTCAACTACCAGTCCAGTTTTCAGAGGTGAGTGAATTTTACACTCCCTACAATTGTAATGATTAATTAATTGTGAGATGTTATCCTTTAGGATTCGAGTGGTTCTGAATTCTTCTAGGGCTAATTCAGGATGCTGATGTAAATCATGTCTTAATTCTATCGGAGTGAGCATAATACCTTTTCAATTTTATCTACAATTTCTTCAATTTGTTCTTCTGAAATATTTAAAGGTGGTAGTAATCGAATAATCCTATCTCGTAGTACGTTTAAAAGTATTTTATGTTCTAAACCAATATTTCTCAGTTCAGGATATTCTCCCTTAAGTTGAATACCTACCATTAGTCCTTTACCCCGAACATTTTGGATTAGTTCATTATCTAACTTTTTAAGCATATTTTTTAAGAGATTACCTTGTTCTAAAACATTAGAGAGTAATTCTGGAATTCTATCCAGAAGATGGTTTGCTCCGGCCAAAGCAATTGGATTGGGGGCAAAGGTAGAACCATGTTCCCCGGGCTGAAAAGAGTTTTGATATCTATTTAACATTAAGATAGCCCCAAGGGGTAATCCGCACCCAAGAGATTTTGCCACTGCTATTAGATCTGGTTTAAGTTCGTACCACTGGTAGGAAAAATTTTTACCAGTCCGACCTAACCCGGCTTGAATTTCATCGCTCACCAGTATAAAACCATATTCCTCTTTCAAATCATTTATTGCTTTTGCAAAATCATTATCTAAGAGACGGATACCTCCAGATCCCTGGACAGGCTCTAAAAATAGTGCCGCAACTTTTTCTCCTTTCTCCTCCATAAAATTTTCTAACTTTGCTACATTATTGAGTGGTAATTCGACGGTATTGGGCAGTAGGGGCTGAAAAGGAGCTTTAAGGTGATCAAATCCATTTATTGCTAGCGCACCAGTTGTTCTACCATGAAATCCTTTCTGAAAATTAACTAATAGATTCTTATCTGAAGGGGATTCTTTCTGAATTATTTTTATTATCCCTTCTATTGATTCTGTACCAGAATTTGTGAAAAATACTTTACCTTCACTATCAGTATAATTTGTCAACTTCCGTGCCACAGGTTCAGCATTTTCATCCAGGAAAAAGTTGGAAAGGTGACTATGCCGTTTAATTTTATCAATAAAAATATCCGTGATTTTATGATTGCGATGTCCTAGAGCATGTACACCTATTCCACTAAATGTATCGAGATATTTGTTGCCCTCTTTGGAATAGATATAGTTACCTCTGCCTTTTTCTACTTCAATAGGAAAATAATCATATAGTTTTAAAACACTCATAGATCAAATTCCTCGGCAAGTGACTGGAGGGCTTCTTCTTTATATTTTTTGTCGATCAAACAGGAAATTTTGATTTCTGAAGTAGTTACAAGTTCGATAGGAACATCTTCCAGTGCAGTGAAAAATCGGGAGGCAACTCCTTTTTCACTCCGCATTCCTAGACCAACTACTGAAACTTTGGTATAATTATGTTTATGTCTAATATTTGAGTCTTTAAAATCTTTTTGGAAGTCTTTCAGGGCTTGTTTGAAATATTCTTGGTCGGTTTCTACGTATGAAAATGATAAATTTATACTATTATCAATATTGATAATGGAAATCATATCAATATTCACATGCTTTCGACCCATATATTTAAACATCTCATTAACTACAATATGGTCTGGAGGTAAATTTGAGATAGTTACTTGAGTCTGGTTGTCCATTATGCTCAGTCCGGTAACAACAGATTTTTCTAGAGGTTCAGATGTGATTGTAGTCCCTTCTTCTTCAGAAAAAGTTCCGCCGCAGTAAAGAGTAACATTATATTTTTTTGCTATTTCAACCGCTCGAGGATGGAGTACATTAGAGCCCAGGCGTGCCATTTCTAGAATTTCATCATAGGAAATTTGTTTAATTTTTTTAGCTTCAGAATAATGTCTTGGATCGGTGGTGAATATACCTGCAAAATCGCTATATATTTCGCAGGGAGCATCTAATGCTGCTGCAATAGCAACTGCAGAAGTATCTGACCCCCCTCTTCCTAGGGTAGTAATATGTCCTTCGGAAGAGATACCTTGAAATCCAGTTATAATAAGGACCTCGTATTCACCAAAATATTCTTTTAATTTTTTAGAATTGATTTTTTCTATGCTGGCTTGATTATGGGCTTCATTTGTTGCTATTTCGGCCTGAAAAGCGTTCAAAGAAAGAGCATCTATATCCCTTTCATTTAAAGCCATGCTTACCAGGGAGGCCGAAACTTGTTCGCCAGTGGTTATTAGCATATCCATTTCTCTAGCAGAAGGATTTTGGCTGACATCTTCAGCAAGTTTTTCTAATTCGTCAGTTGTATCTCCCATAGCAGAAACAACTACAGCCAGTTTATTGCCTTGTTCAACTTTGTTGCTTATTTTTTTGGCAATTTCTTTTATTTTATCTGTGTCAGCAAGGGAAGAGCCACCATATTTTTGTACTATGATATCCATTTTATAAATCCCTCAATTGATCCATCATTTGAGTTTTGTCTTCAGTTCCTTGATCGACATCTTTGATCTTTTGGGCAGGTGTGCCGCCTACTACTACTTCAGCTGGAACATCTTTGGTAACAATCGAACCTGCGGCTACAACAGAACCTTCGCCAATTTCAACGCCTTCAAGCACCACAGCGTTGGCACCTACCATAACATTATCATTGATGACAACCGGGTCGGCACTGGGAGGTTCAATAACACCCGCGATTATAGAACCTGCTCCAATATGACAATTGGCTCCAATTTGAGCTCTACCGCCAATCACAGTATTCATATCTAGCATGGTATTTTCTCCCACTACAGCTCCAATATTCACAACAGAACCCATCATAACAACACAGTTATCTCCAATTTCAGCTTTGTTTCTGATAAAGGCACCTGGTTCTATCCGGGCATTGAATTCCGTTAAATCTGCTAGAGGTATGGCTGAATTTCTTCTATCATTTTCTAATTCATAGTTATCTATGTCTTCTTCATTTTCTTCTAATAAAGTTTTGACTTCTGGTAATTCACCAAAGATAACACCATTCTCACTATCTCCATAATAATCTACACTACTAAAATCAATTTTGTCCAATTCGCCTTTGATGAATACTTTTACTGGAGTTGATTTTTCAGCATCTGAGATGTAATCTATTAGTTCGTAAGAATCCATATAACTTCTCCTTGTTATTGTTTTAAATATTCTAATATAAAATTAATTTTAATATATTGATATGTCTTCTATTTCCCAAAGAGTACATCTTTAAAGGAATAAAAACCGGAGTCTTTTTTGGTAATAAAATGGGCTGATTTTAAAACCCCTTCTGCAAAAGTACGCCGTGATAAGGCCCGGTGAGAAACACTTATTATCTCACTTAAATTACCAAAATCAACAGTATGGTCACCTGCTACATTCCCCAATCTTTTAGAACTGGTATGAATATCTTCATCAAAAATATCAGCAATAGTTAAGGCTGTACCAGAAGGCCTATCTTTTTTAAATCTATGGTGTGTCTCAGATATCTCTACATCCCAATCATCAGAAAGATTGGTATTAAGAAAATCCGTCATTTTTAAAAGCATTTGAATACCGATTGAAAAATTGTAGGCCTGAACCACAGGAACGATTTCAGAAAGGTTTTTAATTTTATCAATTTGGTCTTCACTATATCCTGTTGTGCCAATTACAGTCGGAACTTCCATATCTTTTGCAAAGTCTAGAGTATCTTCAAGTGCATCCGGGAGTGAAAAATCTATTAAAACATCGGGCTGTTCGGTTTTATTTTCTACATCGAGATCATAAGAAAACACTAATTGATGGCCGTTTTCGGTAAAAAGTGAATCAATTTCCTGACCCATTCTACCCTTTATTCCAATTATACCATATTTCATTAGATTATCTCCAGTTCTTGCATTACACTTTTTAATTTTTCACTATTCTCCTCAGACATTTCTGAAAGTGGCAAACGTAAAATATTTTTGCAGAGACCTTGCTGAGAAACAGCATATTTGACTGGAATTGGATTGGTCTCCAAAAAAAGAGAATTCATTAAAACATTGTATTTATTATTAATTTCACGGGCTGCATCCATATTATTATCAAGCAAATTATGAGTCAATTCTACGAATTTACCAGGCACAACATTGGAAGCGACTGAAACCAAACCATGGCCGCCCAGGGCAATAAGAGGGAAAGCCTGGTCGTCATTTCCTGAATAAACTTTAAAGTCAGCAGGTTTGTTAGCAATTATTTTTGCAACCTGAGAAATATCACCACTTGCTTCTTTAACAGCGATTATACTCTCATTATCTTCTGCCAGAGTGACAGTTGTTTCTGCCTCAAGATTGACACCAGTTCTTGAAGGAACATTATATAAAATTATTGGTAAGTCAGTCTCTTCTGCAATATAGGAATAATGTTTGTAGAGTGTGTCCTGGGTACCTTTATTATAGTAGGGAGTAACTACTAATTGTCCATCTGCTCCCCATTCTTTCGCATCATTACTATTTTGAATAACATGGGAAGTATCATTTGTTCCTGTACCAATTATCACCGGTATATCACCATTAACAATATTCACCACAGTTTTGATTAATTTCTTTTTTTCATCTCTGTGTATAGTAGGGGCTTCGCCAGTAGTTCCTAAAATTATTAAACTATCAATGTTGTTATCTAGCTGTTTATTGACAAGATTTTCCAAAGCGGAATAATCAATATCGTAATTTTCATCGAAAGGTGTTATTAAGGCTGTCCCTGTACCCTCAAACATTTCTTAACCTCTTTTTTAAATTAATTTGCAAATAAAATTAATTAAATCTTATTTAAAATCGGATATGACCCTACTAATTTATATCCAAACCTGAATTAATTCAACACCCAAATTGATTATGTTGAAAATTATTAATTGATAGAAATAGGTTAGACTATTTCTACTTTAATTCTGATATTGTTCTTTCTATTTTTCTGGCAGGTATACTGCCTTCACGCAAAAGTTTGTAGGAAGTATCTGCTAATTTAATAATAGTAGAAGGCTTAGATTGTTTAGGCCTCTTATCTTTGAGTATTAGAGATAGCTCCTCTTCAAAATAACTTTTGATTTCATCAATATTTTGGGCTGGAGGCTGATTATGAGGGTTAACACTAGTAGTTGAAATAGGGACTTTATATTTATCGAGAATTTTATTAAGAGAAGGATGCTCTATTATTCGTACTCCTGTATATCCTTCTTTTTGGAAATAGGCAGGGAATTGAGTCCGGGGCGATAGAGGCAGTATTAAGGTCACTGCTCCTGGTAGTAATCTCTCTACACATTTCTGCTGAAAGGAATTGAGATTGGGAAAGTATTGTTTTAATTCCCCAATGGAAGGGAATAAAATACTGACCGGATTCTCTTTGGAACGTCTTTTGGCCTGGAATAATTTTGTAGCAGCTTCTGTATCCATAGCATTAACCCCTAATCCATAAATAGTGTCAGTAGGGTAAGCTATGATTTGACCTTTATCAAGAGTCTGACAAATTTTGTCTATTTTCTTTTGATCTAGCTTGGTAATGTCAATTACATCAGCCATTGTAGTATGATTGATTTTTTTTATGATTATTTGGTTTTGTTTTCCACCGTCTATGTAACCAATAATACTGTTCGGGATATTTCTTGATTTTTTCTTCGAAATAATTGGTGTATTTTTGCATGATTTTCTGAATGTTGGCCTTACTTGGTTTCATACCTGTCGTATCTATAGTTTTTAATCTAATTTCATACTCTTCTCCGTTCCAGATCGAAGTCATAGCAATTAAAGGTACCTGACGTCGAAGCGCAAATAAAGCTGGGCCCCTATAGCTTGAAGAAGGTTGGTTGAAGAAATTCACAAAAATCCCACTATCCCTCGCATCTTGATCAGAGATCATTAATAATAGGCCCTTGTTTTTGATAATTTTCATTAATTTGAGGGGAGAAGTATCCATCGGTAAAAGAATACCATCATTCCAGGTCCGGGCTTCTAATAATTTTTGATCAACATACGAATTTGATTGCTCCCGGTAAAGGCAGGCGGCATAATAATTATTTCTAGAAATCCAGGCTCCAGGAATTTCCCAATTCCCAAAATGAAAAAGAACAATTATCGCTCCTTTATTCTCCTCTATGATTTTATCAAGTTTTTCCTGATTATGCATATTTACATATTTTTTAAATTTTTCGGGTGGGTCTTTATGACCGGGAAATAAATCTAGATACGTCCTCAAAAAATGGAAATAGGTTTGTTTTGTAGTGCGATCATACCAGTTTTCCGATTTTTCCGGGAAACTATTTTTTAAATTTTTTTTGACTACTTGTTTGCGAATAGGAATTAAGTGATAGAATAAGGAGGATAAGTAGGCAGCTAATTTGTGACGTGATTTTAAAGACATTGTTAGAGTCAATTTTTCAAGGAATAAAACCAGCATATATTCTAAATAATGTTGGTTGCTTTTTTTCATTTCGACTCAGGATATTTTTTTATTTCGGTTACCAGGCGATCTAGCATTTTTTCTTCCGGTACTTTTTCAATGGGTTCACCATTAATAAAAAGTAAACCTCCCTGATCACCGCAAGCTATACCCAGATCTGCTTCTTCTGCTTCACCAGGACCATTCACAATACATCCCATTACAGCTACTGTTAAATCTTTTTCTATGCCTTCTGTTTCCTGCTCCAATTTTTTAACTATATCGATGAGGTTTGTTCTTGTACGTGCACAGGTGGGACAGGAGATGATATTTAAGCCAGAAGCAAGATCCAGACTTTGTAAAATTTGTTTTCCGGCTTTGACTTCTTTGACAGGATCATTTGTGAGGGAAACTCGAATTGTGTCTCCAATACCCTCAGCAAGTAGTGTACCTATTCCCACACTTGATTTGATCATCCCACGCCAGCCTGCTCCAGCTTCTGTTACTCCTAAGTGTAAAGGGTAATCATATTTGTCTGAAAACTTACGATTGGCTTTAATCATCAGCCTGGCATCACTGGATTTAAGAGAGAAAACCAAATTTTCAAAGCCAAATTCTTCGCAAATTTTGATATGACGTTCAGCGCTTTCTAGCATTGCCTCAGGAGTAGGATGATTATATTTTTGGAGGAGATTTTTTTCCAGTGAACCTGAATTTATACCCACTCGAATGGGGATATTGGCTTGGTTGGCTTTATCTAGAACTTTTTCGATGTGTTCTCGTTTGCCAATATTTCCAGGGTTAATACGAATTTTGTCAATTCCACGCTCGATCGCCAAAATTGCTAATTCATGATTGAAATGTATATCAGCGATTAAAGGAATATCTATTTGTTCTTTTATTTTGGGGATAGCTTCAGCAGAGGTTTTATCTGGAATGGAAGACCGAATTACTTCACAGCCTGCCTTTTCCAGTTTCTGAATCTCTGCTACTACATTTTGGATATTATCTGTCTGTGAGGTGGTCATAGACTGAAGTACGATAGGATTGCCACCTCCGATCGGAACATCACCGACCTTTACTATTTTTGTCATTTTTCTTTTGTTCATAGGAATCCAAATTATTAAGTAAGAAGGAGTATAACAATAAATTTTTGTCAATAAAGATATTGATTCTAATATAGGTTCTTCCTAAAGAGTGTATAGTAAATAAAAAGTTAATGTGAGTGCCTCATGGAGCTCCATCCTGGGAGTCTCCCCAGGAGTCCGTTGTGACCTTGGTGACCTAGGGGAGAGTTGAATCAGGGAGAGAAAATAAATTGATTCTTCTGCCTTTACGCTCAAAAAACTGTTTTTCTAATTTTTTGGAGGTCGTAATATAAATACTTTTACAAACTATATTCATATAGAAATTGATTGTGTCTGAAAAAGTCTACTGTCAGGGATGTTGAGTATATCACAGAGTACAGGTACCCCTGATAAGGGAGAGGAAATAAAGATAAACCTCTTAAATTCAGTTAAAAAGAGAGGTGATATTTTCTAGTTATTTTTATTTATCTCTACATCCGTCCGGATCGAATAATTGAAATAACCAACCATAATCCCATTATGGTTGCAATTACATATCCAATTAAACCAATGGCTGGAATTCCAAATATAGTTGGTCCTTTACCAAAATTAACCATTACAGAAGAAGCAATTATCAAAGCGGCGATGATTAAACTAAAGGAAATACGATTAGATGCTTTGTCGAGCATGTGAATGAATTTGGTTAATTCCTCGTGATGAAGAGTAAGTGAAAAATCACCCTGCCTTAATTTCAGCATGATCCGTTTTAAATTAGTAGGCGAGGTTTCCATCAGATCTCTAATATCTGCTAAAAATAAACTCAGTTTATCAAATATTCTATTGGGAGACCATCTTTTCATCATAAAAGATTTGATATAGGGCTTGCCAATTTCGATCATATTGATCTCGGGATATAAATCACGTGCTATTCCCTCCATGAGATACATAGATTTTATCATTAGAAACAAGGTTTTAGGTAATCTTATTTTGTATCTATTAACCAGTTGAGTAATATCATCTACTATTTGTTCAATTTCTATGTACTGTAATTCCAGTCTGTAGTAGGTTCCGATCATTTCGGATAGATCTATTTTTAATTCCCGAATATTTTGATTGTCTTCTATAATTCCCATATTAAAAAAGACCCGGATGATTCTATCAACATCCTGATTAACTATGCCATTTAAAATATGAGCTAATTCTTCTTTGTGCTCGGAGGTCAAATTTCCCATTAAGCCAAAGTCCATTGGAGCGATTACATTGTCCTCCAGCACAAAGATATTGCCGGGATGCGGGTCCCCATGGAAAAAGCCATGCTCAAAGACCTGTCTTAGACTGGCTTCCATACCATTATGCGCGATTTTTTCTCTGTCCAATCCTGATTTTTGTATTGCATCGATGTCATCGATTCGAATTCCATCGATATACTCCATTGTCACTATTTTACTAGAACAGTAATCCCGGTAAACTTGTGGTATATAAACTGTATCAACATTTTGAAAGTTATTTTTAAAACGCTCAATATTGCGTCTTTCCTGAATAAAATTTAATTCTTTATGGATCCAGTGCTTAAATTCATTTACGACTTCAACCGGACGATAGATACTATCTTTAGGAAGCCTATTGGAGGCTATATTGGCCATATTATTCAGTATATCAAGGTCACTTTCTATTTTAGATTTAATATTGGGACGCTGAATTTTAACTACAACCTGCTCACCATTTTGTAATCGAGCTTTGTGAACTTGGGCCAGTGAGGCGGCAGCATGAGCCTCTTTTTCAAATTCAAGAAAAATCTCATCTATAGGTTCTTCAAATTCATCTTCAATGATTTTTTTAGCCTTTTCACCCGGGAAAGGGGGGACCTTATCCTGAAGCTTTTGGAGTTCCAGTAAATACTTTTTAGAAGGCACTAGAGTTGGATTAACACTGATCATCTGACCTAATTTAACAAAAGTAGGTCCGAGTTCCTCTAAAACTTTTCTAACCCGAACCGGTCGGGGCATTTCTCCAGCAGTGTAAGTCTTTTTTGTAAATAATTTCAAACCACTTTTGAAATAATTGTCCAGGCCTAGTTGGTCCAGTAGATCACCAAATCCGTATTTCAAAAGAACCTGTATTATCTCCTGGTACCGTTTAAAATTCTTAAAAGGTGATTGCATTGCTCACCTCAAATAAATTGTAGCCCGAAGACATATTACTCTGAACTCTTTGATTGTTGAGATTCAATTTCATCTAATCTATCAATTATTTTATCCATTTTATCATTCAATTGTTCTACATCCTTTTTAGTAGGAATATTAATATCATCCATTGCTTTTTGTACACCTTTATCAATTTGTTTCTTAAGAATTTTACGTTCTTCTTCGGCTTTGCTTAATAACTTGTCTAAGATGTCAGGTGCATTTTCCCGGCTTAATTCTCCTTTTTCTACTAGTGAATCAATGATTTCTTCTCCTTTCTCTTTGGTAACAGTAGCCAAACCTAAACCAAATGAAATACCTTTTTCAAATAAATCAGCCATGATTATAACCTCCTTAGTTTGGATTTATTATTAAAATTTCAAATTAGTCCTTCTTTTGATCGAAATATTTGTTTTTTGTCCCCATTTTTAATAATAATTATTTGTATCATTGTTCCTAATGTTTTTCTCAATTTTGATTATGTTTATATATCTTGTAATTCTGGAATTGGTTGTATTTTTTATCAACTTTTTCATTAAAAGTTTGTATAGATTTGAGGTCACAATCTTTCCAGTCTTTATTTAAAGGTGAAAAATGTATTGCAATTCCTCCACTAGTTGACAGGGCTGCATCAATATTTTGGGTGTTACGTAATTTATACTTGTCAATCTCTATTGCAGTAGGATTTTCATAAACACCAGTACTGATAGAGTCTGTATAAATTTTTGCTATATAATTTCCCTGAGGTAAAAAATCCAGAGGTATATTAATCTTACGGGGGTGCTCATCAGTAATACCACCTAAAAACCAATCCTGTCCAGACTGCCGCGCCATAACAATTTGATCACCAATACTTGAGGTGATAACTTCAGTATCATCCCAATTGGAAGGTACATTTTTGATAAATTTTAACCCGGGTTCGTCCTTATAATTTTGTGGCAGGTCAGCGATCATTTGCATGGGACTATATAAGACCACATAATAAGCCAGTTGTTTGGCGCGGGTGGTATATATTTGATCGTTTGTATTGGGCCCATCCAGGATCATATCAAATATTCCAGGGGTATAATCTACCGGTCCTGCCAGTATTCTAGTAAAGGGCAAGATCGTGGTATGCTCAGGAGGATTGGGAGGATCGGCCCAGGCATTATATTCCATTCCTCTAACACCTTCCCTTGTCATCCAGTTGGGATAAGTTCTATAGACACCAGTGGGTTTGATTGGTTCGTGAGTATTGATCATGATCTGATGATCGGCTGCTCGCTGGACTGCTTCCTGATAATGGTTGACCATGTATTGACCATGATGATGTTGACCGGCAGGATTATATATTCCTGTATCAGCAACATAACCACTTTTGATTCCGTGAATTCCTAGCTTTTGATAGTAATCATAGGCATCACTCATCTGATTTTCATAGTTAATGATATCACCGCTGGTTTCATTGTGCATGATATAATCTACATTCTGTTGCTGACAATAATCTACTACTACTTCCAGGTTATAATCAGAATATGGTTTAGTGAAATCAAAAATATCACCATTCTTCATCCAATTGCCATTCCAGCCAATATTCCAGCCTTCTACCAGAAGTCCTATGTTTTGATTATCACTGTCTAGATAATTATTGGCAAAGTCAATATAATTTTTTGCATTTTTGGTTGTAGCGCCGTGCTGTGGTCCCTGTCCCCAGGTTGATTTATTTATATGCATTTCCCACCAGATCCCAACATATTTCATTGGTTTAATCCAGTCAGTATCTTCTATTTTATTAGGATCATTTAAGTTTACAATTAAATCAGATTCAATCAAATCTCCGGGATTTTCACCAATCTGGATTGTGCGCCAGGGAGTTTTAAGGGGTAATTTGGCTTTTACTTTTGTAGTTCCATCTGGCCAGGGGACCAGATCAGAATGAAAGGTAGTTGATTCTTGGTCCTTAATTAAAGTCATACCAGCATAATTGGTTAAATCAGCTTCGTGCAAGCTCAAATATAGACCATCTTTCCTTCTCATTGTAATAGGAGTGTTCACTGAGTCAATTTCAGTTAGAGGGGTAGACCGGTATAACATTTCATAACTATCATAATTGGCTGGAATCCACCAACATGTATCAATATTAGTTAAATTAAATTCTGTTTCTTCTGAAGTGATTTTAACATTTTTGAAATTATATCTTTTGGGTATTTGATATCGAAATCCAATTCCTTTATTATAGACCCGAAAAATCATACTAATTTGTCGGGTGGAATCATGTGGTTCCTGAAGATTTATTGTGTATTGCTGATAATTATTGATAATTGTATCTTTTTGGCCCCAGACCGGTGCCCATTTTGTGTTTACTTTTTTAGTTTGGGTTGAGATAACTTTAAGATTGTTTTTTAAAGGAGGAGAATTTTTAAATTTAAGACCCAGTTCAGCCCAATCAATTATTTGTCTATCTTTGTATAAAATTTTATAATATGGAGAGCCCTGGTCCATTTTAAATTGTACTGTAATATTTTGATTCGGAGATTTAACCTCACGTATTTTTGCTTTTTGCTGACATCCAATTAAAATAAAAACCATTATTAAGGAAAGAATTATTACCCAGTGTCTCATATACTATCCCCCTGTATAATTAAATTTTTTAAATACTCTCATATCAATTTATGATATTTTGAATATATATCAAATGGTAATGTGGATTAAGATATATTTTTTAGCGTATTTAACCATCAAAATCGGAAAAATCACAACAAATTAATTTATTGGCTTGACAAAAAAGCAAGATATTGTTAAACTACTTTCGAATATAAAACGAAAATATTTGAAAGGTTGAAATGGAAAATAATTTAGATAAAAGAGAAAAAATCATTCAAGGTGCAGGAAAGTTATTTTCTGAATTTGGCTGGGACAAAACTACTATGAAGGAGATCGCTGAGATGGCCAATATTGGTAAAGCCACCCTCTATTATTATTTTGATGATAAAATGGAAATCTATAAAGCAGCAGTAAAAAAGAGAACAGACAGAATTAAACACGAAATCAAACAAGCCATTCAGGAAGCAGAAGACTATAAATCCAAATTGATTGCTTATGTAACTACGCGATTGGAAAATATTCAACAGATTTGTAATTATTATGGCCAGGTGAGAGTAAGAGAGAGCATCTACAAAAATTATCCCGTAATAGATGAGTTACGACAGGAATTTGATGATTTTGAAAAGGAATTAATACATAAATTATTGAGTCAGGGAGTGGCAGCAGGAGATTTAATCATCAATGACATTGACCTTGCAACCAGAGCATTTTATGCAGGAGTGAGAGGCTCTGAATATCAATTATTCCATGAGGAGTCTATGGATGATATTGAACAGGATGTAGAAACTTTGATGAATATGATCTTCAAGGGAATTGAAAATAAATAGGGTAGTATATTATTAAAAAGGAAAGTCTATGAATAAAAAAATAATTTTAATACTGGTTTTTTTGCCTGCGGTTTTGTTATCAGAAACAAAATTAAGTCTTAATAGATGTCGTAAAATGGCTTTGAACAGTAATGATGAAATTAGAGCCAAAGAAGAAGCGGTTCAGGCTGCTAAGGATAAGCAGAAAGCAGCGTATAAAAATTTCTTCCCATCTTTAGATTTGAAGGGCAGTTATATGCGCTTGAATAAAAAAATCACTTATGAGCTGCCGGGTATGAAATTTCCTGTTTCTAGTTTTAATCTGCAAAAACAACAATATGAAATCAGTTATGTAAGGGATAGAAGAGGGAATAAAGTACTTAACCCAAAAACTGAACAGCCTATCCCTGAAAAAGTCATTGAAGTACCCTCCCGGGACCTAGAATTTGGAGAAAAAAATGCCTATCTATTTGACTTTACTCTTTCTCAGCCAATTTATACAGGAGGGAAAATTCGGGCTGGTTATAAAATAAAGGGCTATCAACAAAATATTACTGAATTAAACCAAGACCTAACTGAAAAGGAAGTGCTTTACAAAGTCAGTTCAATGTACTGGAAAATTAAATCTCTGCAGGAGCAGGTTAAACTCGCTCAAGAATATAAAAAGATGGTTAAATCCCATTTAAAGGACCTAAAAAATTATCAACAAGAAGGTCTGGTAACTCAGAATGATGTACTCAAAGCAAAGGTAAAACAAAGTGATGCTGAAGTACAAATTTTAAAGGCCCAGAATGGGTTACAACTGGCCAGTAAGACTTTATGCCAATTAATTGGTTTACCATTGAATACTCAACTTGTACTCACAGATTCTTTGCAGATCCAGGATACTATCAATAATAGTAGGGATTATAAAGAATTAGCCCGGAAATATAGACGAGAGATCCAAATTTTGCAACAAAAAAAGAAAATAACGCAATCGCAAATGAATCTAGTTAAAGCCAAATATTTGCCGGACCTTTTATTGAAAGCAGGTTATTATGGAGTTAATCCTAATCCTTATAACAGCTTTGAAGAAGAATTTGGAAGAGATTGGCGGGTTAGTTTGAATCTTAGTTTACCTATTTTTAGCTGGAACAAAAGAGGCAACCAATTAACTGCCACTCGTCACTCTCGCAGGCAGGTAAAATATAAATTGAAAGATATTAAAGAGAAAATATCCTTGGAAGTGGAACAGGCTATTGATAGAGTTGAACAAAGCCGGAAAATCATGTCCCAGCGAAAAATTGGGTTAAAACAGGCCCGGGAAAATTTACGTATTGCCAAAGAAAATTTTCAAGAAGGTACTCTTAAAAGCTCAGAAATGTTAGAAGCGCAAACTATGTGGAGAAAAGCTTATACCAAATGGATCGAAAGTAAAAAATCCTATAAAATTGCTCGGGCGAAATTAACCAAAACAATTGGAGAGAATTTTTTAGAGAATAGAAAATAGAAGAAATATTCATAGAACTTAATATAAGGAAGCATTATGAAAAAAATAGTGATCGTATTTTTAGCCAGTATTTTTTTATTTTCGTGTACAAAAAAAGAAACCGCACCAAAAAATAAGAACGAAAAAAAGGCCGTTACCTATGGAGTCGTAGAAAAAAGAGAATATACTCCTGAAATAGAAGTTACTGGAACTATAGAACCTTTTCGTGAAGCTAATTTGAGTGCTATTTTGCCCGGTAGGGTTGAGAAGTTTTATTATGATGAAGGAGAACGAGTTGCGAAAGGGGGATTAATTGCACGTCTAGCAAGTGAAAAATTGACCCAGGCCAAAATGGAGTACCAGGTGGTTAAGAAAGACTACCAGAGAATCAAAAGGTTGTATCAAGAAGGTAGTGTAACAGAGCAAAAATATGACCATATCAAAGGAAAGTACAAAGCTAAAAAAGCCAATTATGAATTGGTAAAATCCAATACTGAAATACGCGCTCCTTTTGATGGTACTCTTGTAGAAAAAATGATCAATGAAAAAGAGAGTTTTATGTTAGTCAATCCTGGTCTGGAATCTGGCTATTCTCATGCCAATGGAATTGTGAGATTTATGCAACTGGATAAGTTGAAACTAACAGTTAATGTTAATGAAAAATATTTGCCAAACTTGCAAAAAGGACAGTCAGCAGTAGTCACAACAGATGTGTATCCGGAACAGGAATTTACTGCCACAATTACAAAAATCTCTCCTATAGTAAATAAAAGTACCAGGACTGGTGAAGTTGTGTTGAAATTAGACCAGGCCAGAAAATTGAAACCTGGAATGTATGGATATGTCCGAATTAGTTTGGAACCCCGGAAAGATATTTTCGTAGATCAAAATGCCATTATTACAACAACAGGCCCAAAGCAGGATTATCTCTATGTCCTCAGGAATAATAAAGCATACCAAAGAAGAATCAAGCAATTATATCGAACTGAAAATCAGGTAGCAGTGGAAGGTGTTGAGACAGGAGAAAAAGTTATTTTAGAAGGTAAAATGAATCTAAATGATGGTAGTACAGTTCAGGTAGTCAATAAAAAGAGGAATTAATATGCAATTACCAAAAAAAGCAGTCAATAGACCGATTACAACTTTGATGGTTTTTTTAGCTATCCTACTATTTGGGGTTGTTGCGATAACGAGGTCTCCTTTGGACGTCTTACCTGAAATGGAACTGCCTACTTTAACTGTGATAACATCTTATCCAGGTGCCTCCCCTAGTGAAGTTGAAGAGAATGTTACTAAACCAATTGAGGAAAATCTGGCAGTGGCAGAAGGGCTTGATAAATTGACATCAACTTCCAAACAAAACGTTTCTTTTGTCAAATTACAATACGAATGGGGGAAGGATTTAACAGAAGCAGGGAACAATATACGTGACCTGCTGGAACTTGCTGAACAAGATTTGCCCGAAGATGCCAATGCGCCTATTATTTATAAAATTAACACCTCTATGATGCCCACACAAATCTATACAGTCTCTGCTGATGAAAGTTTTTCTCATATTCAACAAATTCTTGAAAATAGAGTGCTTAATCAGCTCAAAAAAACTCAAGGTGTCGGCGCAGTCCTATCTTTGGGTGCTCCTGAAAGGCAGGTCCAAGTCAAACTTGTCCCTGAGAAACTAAAAGCGTATAATATTACTTCTCAGAAGATTGCTTCAGTTCTTCAGGCTGGGAATATAACTATTCCAGGAGGGACAATTGAGTCAGGTAGCAAAGATTTTGCGGTCAAAATTCCAGGTGAGTTTGATAATTTAAAACAGCTTCGGCAAACTGTTTTGAAAAATCATCAAGGTGAAATTGTTCGGGTTAAGGATGTTGCTCGGGTAGACAATGGATTTGAAGAACAAAGTGCCTATGTAAATTCTAAATCCGGACAGAGTGTACTATTAATGGTTCAGAAACAATCGGGGGGTAATACCGTTGGAGTGGTAGAGAGAGTTCGCCAAAAAATGTCCGAAATTAGAGCGGACCTTCCTGCTGATGTAGAAATTAATGAAATTGTAGCCAATGATGAACTGGTCCTGGGCTCGCTCAATAATTTGTCTACCACGATAATATATGCCTGGATCATTGTGGTTTTGGTTGTATTTTTCTTTTTACACCGCTGGAGAGGTAGTCTGATAGTATTTTTGACGATTCCGTTTTCAATTATAGTAGCTTTTATTGCTATGTATCTCCTGGGCTGGTCGATCAATATTTTTACCCTGGTAGCAGTAATTATAGCTCTGGGAATGGTAGTAGATAATTCCATTGTAGTCTTTGAAAATATAACTACGCATATCGAACGAGGAAGCCGACCTAAGCAGGCTGCAATATTTGGAACGGGAGAGATGGGGCAGGCTATTACTGCTTCAACTACAACCACTGTGGCAGTCTTTTTACCCATGGTTTTTATGGGGGGGATTGCTGGAATATTGTTTAAACAATTGGCTTTACTAGTAGCAGTAACAATTATCACTTCGCTGATAACTGCTCTCTCTTTAACTCCAGCGATATCTGCCAAAATTCTAAATAGTATCGAAGAAAGAAAAGAAAATTTAAAGATACACAAAATTATTGAAAAGATATTAGGTTCTCTCAGTAACTATTATAGAAAATTGATTAAAACTAGTGTCAAACATCCGGTAGTAGTATTTGTGGTAGTAATAATATTATTTGTCGTTACTTTATTTGTAGGTAGGACTCTTTATACTTCCTATATTCCCCAATTTGATGCTGGGGATTTAATGGTCACCTTTAATACTGAAGCAGGTACTCAACCGGAAGAGACCCAAAAGGTTGCTCAGAAAATAAAGAGTATAATAGAGAAAGAAGTCCCGGAGAAAGTCCCGGGATCCATGGCTTCAATAAGCGGTCAAACTGAAGAGGGACTCTTGTCTTCAGTAGGGATGGCAGAAGGTAAGAATGTTGGTACAGTAATGGCTCATCTGGTTAAATGTGATCAGAGAGAAAGGTCCGCCAAGGATATTGGTCAGGACATTCGAAAAGAAATAAGAGGTATACCAGGTATTGTAAGTTTTGATATCAAGGCAGGTAGTTACATGCAAAGCAGTATTAGGGGGGATGTAAAACCAATTGAAGTGGAAGTCAGTGGTAGTGATTTTACAAGAATGGATCAGGTTACTCAAAAGTTAGAAAGAAAAATGGAGAATATTGTTGGTTTAACTGATATTAATACAACAGCTGATGAAGGAAAACTGGAAGTACATATTAATATTAACAGAGACAAGGCAGCAGCCATGGCTCTAAATATTGGTATGATCGGAAAACAGATTCGGAATAGTATTTATGGTGTTGATGCTGGAGATTATACTGAAAGCGGCGAGGATTACCAGATCAGAGTTAGATATGCCCGGAAAAACAGAATTGGTCTGCAAAAAGTGAATAATATTCAGCTCAAAAATCTAAAAGGAGAACAAATAAAACTTGCTGCAATTGCTGATATTAATATTAGAATGGGGCGACAAAAAATAAATAGAAAATCACAGATGAGGATCATCAAAATCACATCAGGTTTAAAAGAGGGAGTAGCACTGGGTAAAGCAGCACAGGAAGTTAGGGATGTGATTTCAGATATTGACACGCCTGAGGGGGTTAGTGTTAAACTGGCCGGTCAGGTAAAGGAAAAGCAAGAATCCTTTACTGATCTATATTTAATACTCGGTCTGGGAATTGCTTTAGTTTATATGGTCATGGCCTCTCAGTTTGAATCATTTAAACATCCTTTTATAATTATGTTTGCTTTACCTTTAACTCTGATAGGGATAATATGGGCTTTAAAAATTACCAGTACTGCTCTGAGTTTAAATTCCTTTATTGGAGCAATTATGTTAATTGGTATTGTAGTTAATAATGGAATTGTATTGGTTAATTACGTCAATTTACTCAGAGAAAGGGATAATAGTCTTCAGGAGGCAGTTATTGAAGGTGCTACCTCAAGGTTACGTCCAATTTTAATGACTTCATTCACAACGATGCTGGCAATGTTACCCATGGCTTTAAGTAAGGGAGTGGGACATGAAATGTTTGTACCAATTGCTATCACTATGATAGGTGGGATGTTGGTGGCTACCTTAATAACTCTGGTATTTGTGCCCACCCTGTATTTTGCTATGGAAAGGAATAAATAAGGAGTGAAAAGTTATGAGAGTCCAAGAGATATAGGAGTATAAAATATGAAAATGATTTATTGTACGGGTAATATTGAAATATTGGAAGATTTTCATGAGACGCTAGAAGAACAAGGGGTTGAAAATTATCAAATAATTGACAGAGTATTGGCTCAAAGTGAAAATAGTCAGCCGCGGTTTGATACTCCGGTATGGCCAGGATATAATTTTAGTGTCTTGATCCAAGTCAAAGATAATGAGCGAGCAAAATCATTAATTAAATTAATAAATAATTTTAACACTGATGCTAGTCGAGATAGCGAGCTAATAACATATTGTAGCTGGTCTCTGGAAAAATTTGGTGTTGATTAATAGTAAAAAAGTTAGTATACTATCACGGTTTTTGAGAATATCTGGATTATTCATAACCGATATAAAGGAAGAAGGTTATACAGAATTTTTCTACAAAATTTCAATTTTAGGAGTTATGAATAATCTTTTTGATCAGAATCATTGCTTTTGGTCCCGTAGAATTTAGGGGCCTCCTGAGAGACGAAAGATAAATGATAAATATTGAGGGGGCTTTCAGGATAAGTTGTGAAAAATATAAAATGATTCTTGATTATGTTAAAAAGTAGCGTTATATTTTTCACGCTATTTTTATAGTAGATCTCCGCAAAAAGAGAAAGGAGCAATTTGATGGATGCCAAATTAGATAATTTAATTGATAAGATTAAATCCGAGGGCGTTGAAGAAGCCCAGAAGAAATCTGAGGAGATTATAAAGGAAGCTCAAGAAGAAGCTGATTCTATTGTCAAGGAAGCTGAAGAAGAAGCAGAACAGATCAAAGAAGATGCAAAAGAAGAAGCAGAGAAAATCAAAACCAATGGTGAATCTGCTTTAAAACAGGCTCAGAGAGATACTATTCTTACCACAAAAGAGAAGTTAATTGAGCTTTTTGATAATGCTTTTCAAAAAGAAATTGCCGAAGAGTTGAATAATAAAGTTGTTGTTGATCTTATTTTAAAAGTAATTGATAGCTTGGGTGAAGACAAAGGCTACGAGTTTGAAGTCAATGAGGAAGATCTGGAAGAAGTAAGAGATAAAGTCTTACAGAAATCTAAAGAAGGTCTGGAAGAAGGTATTTCTTTTAAGCCTTCCAAAAGAGCTTCAGCCGGTTTTAAGGTCAAACTAGAAGAAGATGAGGTGGTTTATGACCTCACCGATGAAGGTTTGAAAGAATTCTTACAAACCTACCTTAATCCTTCAATCAAAGAAATCTTGGAAGAAGACGATGGATAAGTTTTATTATTTAGTCTCTCAGCTTCCTCTCCTATATTTTGATAAAGATACTTTTGTAGATATTGATTTCTTTTTGGAGGAAGCAGAGAAATGGACAAATACAACAGAATACAATAAACTTGTATCTGCTGATATTAATGAGACAGAGGTAGAGGATAGCGATCCGGAAGTCCTAAAAGAGTTTAAAAAGTATGAAAGGAAGTTCCGGAAGGATGTAGCTGAATTCAGAAAAGCACAGAAAGAAGGATACGAGTATAAAACTAGCCTTTTTCCTAATAATGTATTAAAGGAAGGTACTCCACTGGAGATTGAGAAAAACCTTATTAAATTAAGATGGAATTTCCTGGAAGGAAGAGAACATGAACATGATTTTGATCTAGGTTTTTTAATAATTTATTATCTCAAACTTCAGTACTTGAGAAGATTAGAGAGCTTTGAGAAAGAAGAAGGAATGAAAAAATTTAAAAAATACACAGAAGTGGAATTATGAGTAAAACACAAGGACAAATAACTGGAATCAATGGTAATATGATTACCGTTGAGGTGGATGGTGAAGTCATCCAGAACGAAATTGGATATGCAATAACAGGCGAAGAAAGACTAAAGTCTGAAATTGTAAGGGTCCGTGGTGATACTGCTTTTATGCAGGTATTTGAAGATACACGAGGACTAAAAGTTGGTGATACTGTTGATTTTACTGGTGAAATGTTATCCGTAGAAGTAGGCCCGGGCCTGCTGGGCATGGTATACGACGGTCTACAAAATCCTCTTCCGGAAATGGCAGAGAAATATGGCTATTTTTTAAAAAGAGGAGCAATACTTGATGCTATTGATAGAGATGAGGATTGGGAATTTACACCTAATGTTGAACCGGGTGACAAAGTAGAATCAGGTTCAAAATTAGGTTTTGTTGATGAAGGTATTTTTGATCACCCAATTTTTGTTCCCTTTGATTTTCAAGGTGAAGCAGAAATTGATAGTATTGTAGATAAGGGGACCTACAATGTAGAAGATGTCGTTGCAACTGCAACTGATGAGAATGGTGAAAAACATGAATTCAATATGTATTTTACCTGGCCTGTGAAGGTACCAATGGAAGAGTATGAAGAGAGAAAATTACCTACAGATCCTATGGTTACTCAGACAAGAGTTATTGACACATTTTTCCCCGTTGCAAAAGGTGGAACATACTGTATTCCAGGACCATTTGGTTCAGGAAAGACAGTACTGCAGCAGGTAACAAGTAGGTTCGCTCAGGTTGATGTTGTGATAATTACAGCCTGTGGTGAAAGAGCAGGTGAGGTTGTTGAAACATTAAAAGAGTTTCCAGAACTCACTGACCCCCGTACTGGTAAATCCTTGATGGAAAGAACAATCATTGTTTGTAATACAAGTTCAATGCCCGTAGCAGCAAGAGAATCTTCAGTCTATACTGGAGTTACCTTAGGAGAATATTACAGGCAACTTGGTCTGGATGTTCTACTACTTGCTGACTCTACTTCACGTTGGGCACAGGCAATGCGGGAATTATCCGGACGTCTGGAAGAGATACCGGGAGAAGAAGCTTATCCTGCTTATCTAGAAAGTAGAATTGCACAGTTTTATGAGCGTGCCGGTGCTGTTGAATTACCAGATGGACAAGAAGGAAGCCTGACAATTGGTGGAACAGTTAGTCCTGCTGGTGGAAACTTTGAGGAACCGGTTACACAGGGTACCCTGAAAGTTGTAGGTGCCTTTCATGGACTTTCTAGAGATCGAGCCAATGCAAGAAGATATCCTGCTATTGATCCTCTACAGAGTTGGACTGAATATGATAGCTTTATTGAAGACGAAAAAGTTGATAAAGCTCGTGATGTAATCTCCGAAGGAGATGAAGTAGAACAGATGATGAAAGTTGTTGGTGAAGAAGGTACTTCACTGGACGACTTTACTGTTTATCTGAAAAAAGAATTCCTGGATAATGTCTATCTCCAGCAGAACTCTTTTGACGAAGTTGATGGTAAAAGTTCAACAGATAGACAGGAATATGTTTTTGATAAGGTAATAGAAATTCTGGAAACTGAATTTGATTTTGAAGATAAAAAAGATGCAAGAAACTATTTTAATAAATTACGGTCCATATTTGTAGATTGGAATTATATCGATATGGAGACCGATGAGTTTAAAGAGCAAGAAGAAAAGTTAAATAACTTTCTCAAAGAGAAGGCAAAAAATGCGTAAAGTATATACAAATGTCTTAAAAATTGAAGGAAATGTAATAACTGTCCGTGCTGAGGGTGTTGCTTATGATGAACTTGCAACGGTAAGCACAGATAAAGGGCAATCGCTTGCTCAGGTTATTCGTTTAGAAGATGATCTGGTTCATTTACAGGTCTTTGCAGGAACTGAAGGTGTCTCAACAAAAGCAGAAATTCGATTTATGGGACATCCCATGCAGGTCACTTTTTCTGACAATATGCTGGGTAGAATTTTTGATGGTAGTGGCCAACCCAGAGATAAAGGGCCTAGCCTGGAAGAGAATATGATCGAAATTGGTGGTGCCTCTGTGAATCCGTCCCGAAGAGTGATACCGCAGGAAATGATTAGAACCAATATTCCGATGATTGATGTTTTTAATTCTTTGGTTAAATCACAGAAGCTACCTATATTTTCAGTTTCTGGTGAGCCCTATAATGAATTGCTGGCCAGGATTGCACTCCAGGCTGAAGCAGACATGATTATTTTGGGCGGTATCGGATTGAAATATGATGAGTATTTATATTTCCGTAATCGACTGGAAGAAGGTGGCGCTCTAAACCGTTCCATTTTCTTCGTTCATACAGCAGCTGATCCTAAAGTGGAATCCTTAAATGTTCCTGATATGAGTCTGGCTGTAGGTGAAAAATACGCTCTACAGGGGGAAGATGTTCTTGTACTACTGACAGATATGACTAATTTTGCTGATGCATTAAAGGAAATTGCTATTACAATGGAACAGGTGCCTTCTAATCGTGGCTATCCAGGAGACCTCTACAGTCAATTGGCTTCTCGATATGAAAAAGCAGTGGATTTTGAAGGAGCCGGTTCTTTGACAACTCTGGCGGCAACTACAATGCCAGGTGGAGATGTTACACATCCAGTTCCGGATAATACTGGTTATATTACTGAGGGCCAGTTTTACTTACACGATGGTATGATTGACCCCTTTGGTTCTTTAAGTAGATTGAAACAGCAGGTTAATGATAAAACCAGAGATGATCATAGAGCAATCATGGATAATATGATTCAACTTTATGCCGATTATAAAGAATCTGAAGAAAAGAAGTCCATGGGATTCCGGATGAGTGAATGGGATAAAAAACTGTTGAAATATGGAGATGAATTTGTGAATGGTATGATGGATCTCTCCGTTAATATCCAACTAGAAGATGCTCTTGATCGAGGCTGGGATATATTAGCTGAATGTTTTAATAAAGAAGAAACAGGCATTAAATCAGAGTTAATCGAGAAACACTGGCCAAAGGAAGAATAATATGGCTGAAAAAGTTCGCAAAACCAAAACAGAATTAAAAGATCAGAAGGAAGCCTTACAAAGATATCAACGTTTTCTTCCTACACTAAAGTTGAAAAAGGCACAGCTGATTAGCGAACTAAAAACTATAGATAACAAAATTGAAAAATTGGAAGAAGAGATTGAGAAAGCCTTACAGGATATAGAAAGATGGGTTGCAGTATATGGAGAAGATATAGATCTAGATGAATTATTTGAGGTTGAAGAAATTATCACTTCTGAAGATAATATTGCAGGAATAGATATTGAAGTTTTTGAAGATATAAAAGTAAATGTAGCAGATTATGATTTGTTTGAAACTCCCTACTGGATTGATCGAGGCATTGAAGAAGTGCTGGAACAGATCAAGAGGAAAGCGCAGATTACAGTCTTGAAAAGGCAAAAGAAAGCATTAGAAGAAGAACTACGTATAACTGTGCAAAGAATCAATCTATTTGAGAAAGTGAAAATACCGGAAACAAAAGAAAATATACGGATGATACAGATATTCCTTGGAGATAGACAGAGAGCGCAGGTAGTGAGAGGTAAGATATCTAAAAATAAAATTGAAGAACAAAAGCAACAGGCTGAAGCATGATAACTGAAATGAAGAAGCTCACTTTATTTGTGAGCGAAAATCATAAAGAAGCTGCCCTGGATAAATTGCAGGAGTTAGGGGTAGTACATATTAAAAATATAAATCCTCCTGTCACCGAAACAGTATCTGATTTAGAAAGCAGAGTGAATGATATTGAGAGTAGTCTAAATCTGCTTAAACAGTATAAAAAAGAAAAACATGCACAAAAGGAACTGGAAGTTGAAAATGCAGCTGAAATTGTTGACAATGTACTGGAATTGAATAGAAAAAAAGAAGTACTGCAGGAAGAATTGCAGGAAATAAACAATACTTTGACTTGGTACGAGAATTGGGGTGCAGTAGATCGTAAAAAGATACAAGAACTCCAGCAAGAAGGTATATATATAAAACTATACGCTGTTCAGAAAGCTCGGGTTGATGAATTAAAAGAAGATAATCTGCTTTTTGTCGTAGGTGAAGGCAAAGGAGAAGCTTATGTTTCCCTTATAACTGAAGATCCGGAAGAATCTCTTGATGTCAAAGAAGAGACTGTACCTGAACAGAGTTTGCAACAAGCTCAAGCAAGAAAAAAAGAAATACAAAATAAATTAAAAGAAATCGAAGAAAACCTGACTGAATTAGTACCTGCCCAACAAGCTATTCAAAATTATAGAGATGAACTTACAGTAGACCTGGATTATGCTAGAGCAGAAGCAGGGATGGCCAGTGAAGAAAGTATCAGTTATTTACAAGGGTTCTGTCCAACCGAAGAAACTGATAAAATAGAAAAAGCAGCTGAGGAAGAAGGCTGGGGATTTATCTTTGAGACACCAGAAGATCCCAATGAAGTACCAACTAAATTAAGTGAATCTACCTCTAAGGAATTGGTAGATCCTATCTATGATTTTATGGGCACTTTACCAGGCTATGATGAACTTGATATTAGTGCTTCATTTTTAATCTTTTTTACAATATTTGTAGCCATGATCGTAGGAGATGCAGGGTATGGTTTAATATACCTTGGATTAACTTACTTAGCCAGTAAAAAAATGTCGGACGGAAATGAAAAAACATTTAAGTTATTCTATATTCTTAGTGGGGCAACAATTGTATGGGGAGTTTTAACGGGAACTTACTTCGGTATCGAAAGTATACAAAGTCTAAAAATTGTTGACTTACTAATCATAGATAAAATAAACAGTTTTGCTCAAGGTAATCAAGATTTCCTAATGTTTATCACTTTTGTAATTGGTGCTGCTCAAATGATACTGGGACATGGAATACAGGCAGTTAATGAATTAAAAGAAAAAAAATATCCCCAGGTTATCTCGCAGTTAGGTTGGATTTCAGTAGTGTTTGCTATGTTTTTTGTAGCAGAGAAAATAGTATTGGGTGGTGAAGTATTACAGGGTTTTATTGGAATGTCTACACTGGGATATATAGTTGCTGCAGGAGCTATTGTAGTATTGTTATTTGAAAATTATGAACCAGGTAATTTATTGGGTGGAATTGGAGAGACTGTCTCCAGTTTGCCTATGGATATTATTGATGCCTTTTCAGATGTAATATCTTATGTGAGATTATTCGCAGTTGGACTGGCAACAGTAGCGATTGAAACTAGTTTTAATACTATGGCTGTTGGTGAGGGCATAGATAGTGTTGCCGGAGCAATAATTGCTGTTGTTATATTACTATTGGGACACTCATTAAATATGATCCTGGCAGTAATGTCAGTTATTGTACATGGTATCAGATTAAATATGCTTGAATATTCCAATCACGTTGGAATGACCTGGTCAGGAAGACCATATAAACCATTTAGTAAAAAGAAAAATGATAATCCAGAAGAAAATAAAGACAATTAATTTTAAATAGTATGAAAGGGAGTAAATATCATGGGTGACTTAAGTTTATCTTTGTCAATTGCTGCTGTTGGATCGGCACTAGGAACAGGTTATGCAGGAATGGCTGCAATAGGAGCCTGGAAAAAAGCATTTGCTCAAAATAAAGTTGCACCATTTATTTTAATTGCATTTGTAGGTGCGCCATTAACCCAGACAATTTATGGTATGATCCTGCGTGGATCTATTTTATCTGCCGGAGATGAATTTACTTCTATGGCGACTGGCTTTAAAGTATTATTTGGTGCAGTAGCAGGTTTGGCAATGGCTGCTTCCGCAACAATGCAGGGAAAAGCCGGAGCAAAAGCAGCAGATGCCCTTGCAGAAACAGGAAAAGGATTTGGTAATTATATTATTGTTGTCGGTATTGTTGAAACAGTTGCATTATTTGTAATGGTATTCTGCATGACAGCACTCTAAAAACAACAGAAGGAAGATATAAAATTAATAAGATGGAGTAATGTAGAATTGCTCCATCTTTTTTATTTCATTTCTAGAGAATAATTGTTAAAAACCATAAAATAGTTATTATTCTTCCATATCTTTTTTGGTATTTATCTGGAAAGGGAAATAGAGAGGACACCAGCCAACTAAAGAAGTTATTATGGGAATAAGGCCAATTAAACCAAACCAACTCTCAAAGATTATACCCAATATTATGATGATAAAGCCAATTATTAATCTGATATTTTTATCCGTATCTCCTATATTTTTCTGCATAGCCTCCTCCTTTTGATTTAATTAAATAGATTCTAAAGATTTTCAATAAATTTAGGCTGTACCTTTTTTACTAGCCAAATGTCTTTACCGGAGGTATAAAAACGCCACCCTTTCCGGTCCATATGATAAGAATTGATTTCTAGAATAACAGGATCACCATGACGTTGTCCGATTTTTTGTGCTGCTGTTTTATTTATACTAAGATGGACAAAATTACGATTTTGAGGGGTGAGTCCCTGTTTTTTGATAGAATCTAAGAATCTATCAGCAGTGCCATGGAAAAGTTTTTCAGGAGGGGATTGAGAAACAAGATCTAGGTCTACATCAATTGAGTGGCCATAATTTGCTCTTATTTTTGATTTGTCATGATTAAAAGCAAATCTTTTCTTGCTACTATTACGAACAATATTGGTCAGGCGGGGGAAGTTAAGGTCAATATCGGTTTGATTTGCTTTTTGGATTAGTTTTTCAGTCTCAACCCAACCTGAATCTGATATGTCCAAACCGATACTTTCAGGATGATGTCTGAGAACATAGCTTAAAAATTTACTTACATGTGTGAGATCTTTTGAGCTCATAAGAACTATATTTATTGATTACCTTTTACTATGTAAATCTACAAAATATGTATATGATACCCAAATTGAAAATCAACAAAATATGAGTAAGATATAAATGGTTCTACTTAAATTAACCTGGATGATTCCTGATAATCAGAAACAGATGATGTTAATCTATTATAAATAACATTATAACCTGTTAGATTAGTAAACATTAAGTATTTTAATTGTCATGAAAAAATCTTAATCCTGAAAGAAGTCTATACAGTGATTTATTCGTCCCGATTATTTTTGGGAAGGGTGCTAAGGTCTATGTGATCGGGGAAAAATGTTATTAATTCTCTAGGTTGAATGCAAGACCTAAATAACTAATATAATTAATGTTTGAATACTTCTATATAAATTGATATATTAGTTACTAATAATAAGAATATAAGTGTATATTATGTACAAAAAGCTAAAGATATTTATACTGGTCAGTATACCAATAATATTTCTGAATGCGCAAAGAGTTACATTTAGTGAAGTAATGTGGAATCCTTCCACAAATGAATATTATGATGAGTACATTGAAATTGTGAATACTGGAGATGTTTCTTTCTCTCTCCGTCATAGTGGGTTAGAAGAAAACGTTCATCTAAATATAAATGGAGAAAGGGAAAATATAATCTCTCCAGATAGTACTTATATATTAAAATCTGGAGAGAGAGCAGTTATCTTAGATAATGGCTATTTAATTGAAGGGGAATCAAATACCTATGATGAAATGATTCCTGATTCGGTTTTATTATTAACAATTGAAGGCGCCTCTTTTGGACTGGATAATGATTCACCCAACGAATTGAAGTTAATTACTCCCCTTAGAGATACTTTAAGTCAGTATACAACAACTCCAGACCAGGAAGAAGGTTATTCAGATGAAAAAATTATATTATCAGGAGCTAATAGTGAAACTAACTGGGGTAATAGTAAAAATAAGATGGGGACCCCAGGATTAAAGAATAGCATTACACCTTTGGAAAAGGATTTAGCTATATCTTCACTTGAATTAACAAGTAAAGGAAATCAAGTATCAGAGAAAAAAATAAATATTGAATTAAAAGTTAAGAATATTGGACGAAAATTTGTTGATGAAGCGCAGGTTGTTTGTGGAAGGGATGGAAATCAGGATGGAAAATTACAGGATGTAGAGTTAGCTCTTAGTGAAAATATATCATTAGATAAAAATGATAGTTTAATAAAAACTGTTACAATTGATGAGTGTAAACCAGGAATAAATTTAATATTGGGGAAAGTATCCTACCCTGAAGATATGGATAAAACCAATAATGCAATTAAGAAAGAAATTTATCTTCCTTATTCTAAGGGCAGTATCGCGATTAATGAAATAATGTATTATCCAGAAGGTAGCTTTGAGTGGATTGAATTATTGAATACAACAGATAGTCAGATAAATCTACGAAATTGGGAAATAGGTGATGCAAATAAAAATATAAAAATTGAACAAAAATCAAGACTAAGGGCAGGGGAATATGTAACAGTTGTTAGTGATTCTAGTTTTTTATCAGCCTGGCCTGATAGAAGCATAATAGCATTAAAAAATTCACTTCCTGCTTTGAATAATACCTATGATTCAATAAAAATAATAGATCCTGCTGATAATATAATAGATTCCACGAAATACGATAATTCCTGGGGATATGAACCAGGAATATCACTTGAGAGAAGAAATCCTTATGTAAATAGTAGCTTGAAAAGTAATTGGGGACTTTCAAATAATTCTAAAGGAGCAACTCCTAGTAACAAAAATTCGATTTTGGTTAAAGACAGGGATTTATCTCTACCTCTGAAAAGTGTTCAAATATTTCCGCAAACTTATTGTAGGGGAGATACGGTAAATATAGTATTTAAAGTTAAGAATATAGGCTTAGATAAGATTAACAGTTTTAAAGTCCGAGGAAAGTATCATCAAAATGCGGATTCGGTTTCTAGCAGTAAGCCTATATTTAAGAGAGATTTTAATAAAAGTCTCAATTCACAGGAAAGTATACTTGATACAATTAAATGGGAAGTATCAAAAGGTGGGATAGGATTTTTACAATTAGAGGTAATTAATAAGGACGACCAGAACAACGAGAATAATAATATAGCCAAACAAATTAAAGCAGGATTTCAATCCGGTACCTTATTAATTAATGAAATAATGTATAATCCTCAATCGGGTAATTCAGAGTGGTTCGAAATTATAAATAATAGTACAAGAAAGATAAATTTAGCAGGCTGGATGTTTAAAGATTCACAAAATAGTTTGAATACAATTACTGAGAATATCAATTACATTCCTAAAGACAGCTTTATAGTTGTTTCAGAAAATAGGTCAATTTTAAACCAGTATGCAGATATAAGTGAAAAGCAAGTTGTTATTCCGGAGACATTTTCCATTTTAAATAATGACCGTGATTCTTTGATCTTAATAGGACCGGATGGAAATAATATTGATGGATTACAATATAAAAGTTCCTGGGGAAAGGATAAAGGAAGATCCTTAGAGAGGAGAAGTGCTAAGAAGAGTAGTAACTTAGCAAATAATTGGTCCCTCGCAAAGTCTGACCAAAAAGCAAGCCCAGGTAGAATTAATACTATTGCTATGAGAAATTACGATCTTAAGATAGATTCTGTTTGGATTACTCCTAAGTCAATCATAGAGGATGATTCCGGCAAAGTGAATATAGCAATAAAAAATGGAGGCCTGAAAACAATCAGTGATTACTCGGTACTGATCAATATATTTCCAGAAGATTCCAGCCGGGGAAGTATATTGCAGGACGAACTAGAAGTGAGTAAAAATATAGAATCTGAAGAGGTACATGAGAGAAGTATAAGATTTGAAGATATACCAGGAGGAGTTTACTCTTATACAGTGCATGTGATAAGTGATAGAGATCAGAATGTGAAAAATAATTTCTATAGTGACTCAATAAGAATCGGATATAAAGAAGGATCGGTTGTAATCAATGAAATCATGTATTCTCCTGCCAGAGGAGAAGCAGAATGGATTGAATTATACAATACTACTAATAGAGTGATAAATATGGAGGGATGGGAATTAACTGATGCTATCAAAAAATGGGAAACAATAACAGATAGTACAATGAAAATTGAAGGACAGGACTACTACATTTTGGCTGCCTCAAATGAATTTATGCAGTCCTATCCTTCTTTTGAGGGGGAATGTAAAATAATATCTGATTTTCCAACTCTAAATAATACCTCAGATAAATTGATCCTGAGAGATGCCGCAGACCACAAAATTGAAGAAGTGAATTATAACAGCAATTGGGGTGGAGCGGAGAATAGGTCTATAGAACGAAGAAATCCTTATTCTGACGAAATGGCCAAAAATAATTGGGGAACAAGTCAAGACAGTCTAGGTGCAACTCCCGCTAGAGATAATTCGATATTAAAATATGATTATGATTTATCTATTGTAGGAAAAGAAGTGGGATTTAAAAAGAAACAGGTTAAATCTGGGCAATTGGTTAGATTTAATCTTCAAGTAAAGAATAAAGGGATTGAAAAGTCAACAAAATTTAATATTACACTTTATAGAGATGAAAATAAGGATAGTTCTGGTAATAATTTTGAAGAAGTATGGAAATTGAGGAATATCCCTCCTCTTAAATCAGACTCCCTCAGAAATATTCAAGGCAAGATATTTAGTAGTAATCCTGGACATAACACCTATATTTGTAAACTTGAAGCGGAAAAGGATTATACACCTTATAATAATAAAATATATGATTTCTTAGAAGTATCATATCCCAATAGAGCTCTGGTCATCAACGAATTTTTAGCTGCTCCCTCTGATCAACAGGTGGAATATATTGAGTTGTATAATCAGACAGAGGGGAGAATAAATTTGAAAAACTGGAAGTTTAATAATAGCTGGAAAAGTTGGTCAATCACAGGAGATTATAGGGTGCCGGCAGGAGATTATTATATACTTACCTCTGATAGTATGATATTTAATTATTATAGCCTTGAACAGGAAAATATTATAGTCTCTGATGAATTCCCGGGATTAAATAATAATAGTGATTCTTTAAAATTGTTGGACTTAACTAATAAAGAAATAGATATGGTACATTATGATGAAAATTGGGGGGTAGAGGAAGGGAAATCTTTTGAAAGAAGTCTTCCTGAAGAACCTTCTGAGAATCCTTCCTCCTGGGAAATTGCTACAGCCGAGCAAGGTGGGACACCGGGAGCATTTAATAGTATTTCACCTCTGGAGTATGATTTAGGCCTTGATACTTTGATCTATACCAATCAGGGTGATACGAGTGATGTTTTTTCTCTGTTTTTCTATTGTTCCAATGCAGGTCGAAAAACAGCTAAGAATGCAAGTATTCAAATAATAAATGGGGCAGGAGAGGTTGTGAAAGAGAGGACAATCCCTGAAATGGAATCAGGTGTGCAGAAGGAAGTTCCTGTAGAAGTAGGCCCATTTCCGAGGGGAACCCATTTTTATAGAGGGGAAATAGAGTGGAATAAAGATTTAAATAGCGAAAATAATAGTGATATATTTAAAATTTATGTTTCTTTTCTGAAGGGAGAATTAATAGTTTCAGAATTTATGCCCATACCACATGATATTCGGAAAAAAGGACAATCAACAGCTGAATATATTGAAATTTATAATTTCACACACCAGGATGTAAATTTAAGTGATTGGAGTATTACTGATGCTAATACGGCGGATAATTACAATATTCCAAATGGAGCAGTCATAGAAGGTAAGGAGTTTCTGGCCTTAGCAGAAGATTCTTCAATAGTTAATTATAAAACAATAAATCAGTCGAATTATTCAGTATTACCTAAATTTCCTGATTTAAACAATGATAAAGATATGATTGTTTTAAAAGATCCCAGGGGTAAGATTATTGATAGTCTATCTTATTCAAGCAATTGGAATTTGAAGGAAGGCTTTGCTAAAGAAAAATTGTATCTTGATAAACCCAATCTTTCCAATAATTGGAGGTCTTCTACTGCAGATGGTGGAGGTACACCGGGTTATCAGAATAGTGTAAAAGTCGAAAATTTGGCTAAAAAACCAGGATTGAGAGCAGAGCCTCAAGCTTTTTCGCCCAATGGAGATGGAGAAAAAGATAAGATTGGATTTTATTATCGACTGTCTTATAATACAGCCAATATTACTGTTACAGTATATGATTTAAAAGGACGGATGATAGCACAGCCAGCAGATAACAAATATACCTCCAAACAAGGAGTAGTTCACTGGAATGGAGATAGTAAACAGGGAGGTAAAGCTAGAGTCGGCAGATATATAGCAAGAATAAAAGCCGTTGATAGTGAAACTAAAGATAAAGAAGGTTATATAACTACTTTTGTAGTGTCTAAACGTAGTCAATAAGAATAAATAAAGGTATTTATTTTAAGCAATAACTTTAGCAGTGCTTTTTTGATTCCTTGGTTCTTTTGCCAATAATTTTTGTTTAAAATCTTTTCCCAAAGCATAATCAGTTGCAGAACCATCTTTTCTTACCACTCTATGACAGGGAATGATGAGTGGAAGGGGGTTGTTTTTTAGGGCCTGCCCAATGGCCTGAGAAGAATTATGTCCCATCCAGTCAGCAATTTTACCATAATTAGTTGTACAGCCAAAAGGAATTAAACTTGTCCAGAATAAGGTTTCTTTCTGAAAATCTGTTTCTATTAAAGATGGATCTATTTTTTTGAAAAGGGTTTTTTTACCGGAAAGTAAATTATTTATGTATTTTTTAACCTTTCTAAAAAATTCGAAGATTTTGTTTTCTTCTCCTGCATAGACATTATGAGAAGTTGGCTGGTCTGCCATGTGGGTGGTTATTGATAAAACTCCTCTGTCTGAACAATGGATCTGTATAGGGTTAAAATTATCTAAATAAATTATGTGACTGTATTCTGTAGTTACATCATTTTCTGTTTGATTGTAAATAATATTTTGTTTTTTCTTCTCTTTAATACGGTTCTGACAATCCTGACAATTTTTCCAGTGATCAAAAGTTTCAATACTTCGGTCTTCCCTTTTTACTACTTCTATTATTTTAGATGTGGGTAGATGAGATTTCATATGTTACTCCTCTATTTTTTGAGCCAGGGGTTTAAAAAGCAAATTGTAGAGCGTTTTTAAATATGTCTGTAAACCCTGGCGTTTTAAATTTGTAGTATAACTCCAGAAGGAATATATACTTGAATAGGATAATAATTTTTGAGCATACTGTTTCCAGGTATATTTTTCTTTGACCCTTTGAATACCTCCTTCAGAAATATTTTTCCAATAACTTTCATTTTGTTTGACTTTAGAATAGAAATCAATAACAGTTTGAATCATTTCGTCTTCTTCATTAGGATCAAGGTGAAAACCTGATTCCCCATGATTGATGATTTCTCTTGGCCCCCCATAGAGAGTTGCAAAAGTGGGGAGACCAGAGACCATTGCTTCGACAACAGTTAATCCAAAGGTCTCGTAAAAAGCAGGTTGAATAAAAGCGCCACCCCGTTCGGCAATATACCGGTAAATTTCTCCTACCAGATTTTTGTCCGATTGCAAAATAGTCCATCTTACTTGGTCTTCTAACGAATATTTGTCAAAGAGATTATGCATCTTCTCAATTTCTTCCTTTTCTTCTTCGTCATTTGATTCTTCTACATTAAGGAATCCTCCTATAACGAAAACATTCGTCAATTCCCTCAGTTTCTCTGATTTTCCGTATTCTTCGATAAATCCGGTTATATTTTTAATTTTGTCCAGCCGGGACATCAAAAATAAAAGTGGTTTATCTTCATCTTTGATTTTTCCTTTATGAGTTTCATCTTCATCCCCAAAAATCATATTGTCTATTTTATCATGAAATCCAGTTAGCCTTTCTTCTTTTTCTGTATAAGGGAAGAAAATATTTGGTTCAGGTCCGGGAGGAATTATATTGAATTTAGGATCATAGATATCAATGCCTTTTTTGACTCTATATAGATCTGGCATAGTAAAACTGGAGTGGCTCTCATATAATCCAGCCGCCTCCTGATTACCTGCAATCTCATAATAGGTATTAGTTATTACAAAATCTGAGGCGTTCATTGCAAGCAAATCGGCAGTGAATTGAACTGAGAAATGATATTCATCTTCATGATCCTTCCAGTATAAATCAGAAAATAGATATTTAGTTTTTTCTAAGGCATGGGCAATGGTACCTAGAGTTACATCCATACGTTGTGCTAATAACATTGCTACAAGATTTCCGTCGGAGTAGTTACCCAGTATTAAGTCAGGCTGATCTTGAAATTCGGCCTTGACTTCTTTTTCTGCGTCAATTGCATAGTTTTCTAAATAGGGCCAGAGTTTAAATCTGGAAATCCAATTCTGTTTGATATGCCCCTCCTTATCTCGAAAAGGGACACGAAGTATTTTGGAATGTTCAGTCCCTGCAATCGGCTCTATGCGTTGATCACAGGTGGTTTCACCGGAATTAGGTATCCGTCGGGTAAGAACAATAATCTGAGGATCAATATCGAGACCTTGATCATAGATGCGTTGTTTTAAATTTTTCTCCAAAGCGCGGACTTGATTTAGGATGTAGACAATCTGACCTCCTGTATCAGGAAGACCAAGAACATCAGATTGTGCGAAATAACCATGAGGAGAAACAATTAGGATATTGAATACCATGGGAAGGTCGCCAAGAAATTTTTCAAGATTTTGAGGAGAAGGTGCTTCAAGTATATCGATCAAAAGTTTCATTTTGGTTTGAACTTGCTCTATTGTTCTACCCCAACCTCTTTCAAACCCTAGTTTTTTGAGATAGTCACGAACATCATCCCAGGTATCCTCTGGGTCCTCGTCTTGAAGGTAGCTGACTGCTTTTCTAAGAGATTTTCGTAGCTCATTAGGAGAATGAATGAGTTCATTCACCATTAACTTTTTACCCTGGTACTCGTGTTCATGCAGGAAATTAAATAACTTTTGACCTTCCGTTTCAATATCTGTGAAGAGTTTGGAGGAAAGGTGACGATTCAAAAAAGTAACTCCATCACCTATCGAGGTTTTTTCACGTAGTTTAGGAAAATCTTTATCAAAGGGTTCGATATTTATCTCAAGGGGAGGAGGTTCAGTTTCTGATTTACCTGTTATTAATTTTTCCTGGAACTCAAGATATTCGCCGACTTCGATAGATTCAAAAGCAACGTTTTCATGATTGAATTTGATGTATTCCCATATCCCAATATTTTTGCGAATTCCAAAATATACCCAGGGCCATTTAAAACTGGCCACCTTTGTTTTATTAATTAATTGTTCGAGTATGGAATCTTTAAAATCATTTCCTTTGCCATTTTTAGCACAAAAGTTATTAAAGGTCTCTTTTAAATCAGGAGTTAATAAAAATTGGTCTTCTTCGGCTACATCAAAAAGATCTCTAAAAAATTGGAAAAGACCTCTTCTATATTGATTTGAAAATTTTGAAAGTTTTTCATACATAAATTATTCTCCCGGAATTGTGATTTCATTAAAGAAATTATAATGTCTTATACCTTCAATTATCCCTTTAGCATAACTCTCTTTTGCAAAATAAACTCTAGGATGACCTTTTAAATCTTTTAGCTCTTTGCTATAATTATTAACAATAGTACCAAGTGTGTTCCCTTTTAACATATCTTCATCATTACCGGAATCACCGCAAACAAGAATTTGTTCAGGTTCAATATCCCATTTCATCGAAACATGTCTAATGGCCTGACCTTTGGAAGCCCGAATCGGAATTACGTCTAAGAGATTTTCATGAGATTTGATCAATTTGCTGCTAACATCGTGTTTCCTCAGTATCTGCATTAATTTATCAGTAGTAGGAGCCTCTTCAGGTTCAATGTAGAAACTCAATTTAAATTCCCTCTGATTTTCTTCAGGTTGCATCTCAATTCCATCTAGAGGGCCAAAAAGTTTCTTGATTTTGTTTGGTTCCCATTTATAATCAATATGACGTGCCCAGGAGTTATCAGGTACAAATCCTGAGTGATAGTAAATTTCTGTGCCTACAGAGGTAATTAGGATATCTGGAACCGGCAAATCCCACTCTTCAATTGCTTCTTTGGTACTTTCTAGTGTTCTACCTGAAGCTATACCAAAACAAACTGAAGAGGAAACATCTCGCATATAATTCAGGAATTCTTCCAATGCTTCTTCATCTCCGAGCAGAGTATCATCGATATCAGATATTAGAATTCGGTCAAAACTAAGATTTTGTAATGTTGAAGGGTAATATGTTTCATCTTGAATATAGTCTCTATTCACCTCTTTAATCTCCTTAATATATTTTTTAACATGTCCTTCCCACGTATAATGTTTTTTGACTCCTTCAATACTTCTGCTGGAGAATCTTTTCCATAATTCTTCATCTTTTAATAATTTTAGAATTTTATTTGCAATGTCATCTCTATCATGGGGATCTATTAAAAATCCATTTTTGCAATGTTCGACAATATCTTTGGGCCCACCATTTTCAGTTGCTACGATAGGTACTCCCGTGGCACTGGCTTCCAGCATTGTAATACCAAAAGATTCTTGAATTGAGGGAGAAACTGCTACTCCTTTTCTTCTTCTTGTGAGACGATAGACCCAGGGAATATCTTCAGGTTTATTTTTCTTTGGAATAGCTACTTTTCCGTATAAATCGTATTTATCAATTTTAATCAGCATTTCTTTTAGTATAACTCTTTTACTCCTTTTCATTTCAGAGATATCTTCACGGTTACCAATTAGAAAGACTAAGTTTGCTAATTCCTGTAATTCTTCATTTTCCCCATAGGCTTCTAATAATCCAGTAGGATTTTTATTTTCATCCGGCCTGGTGATACATAAGATCATTTTTTTACTGGGATCATTGAGGAATTTATCAATTTCATCTTTGTAAGGATAGGTTATTTCATCAACATCAGAAGGATGAAAACGATCTAGATCAATACCAGGGGGTATTACTTGCATTGATTCGGGACGATAATTATCGTATATTGAATATTGTTCTTCAATTTCCTGTTGGGTGCTTGTAATCACCTTATCTGCTAAATCCAAAGCTTTTTCTTCAGCCTCTATTCGTGTGCTAATATTATAATTTCTTTCTAGTGATTCCAGGGTTGAACCATGATCCAATAGGCGCGCTTTTTTCTGCCTGCCTAAAGAATGACCTGTAAAAAAGAAAGGAACTCCTAGAAGCCTGGCAATATCGCTGCCTACATAACCAGCATCTGCATAATGTCCGTGAATTACAGAAGGAATTTTATTGACATAATTAATGTGTTTGACAACATTGTCGGTGAACATATCCAGATGAGGCCATAACGATTCTTTTCTTAGGTAACGGTTGGGGCCACAAGGGATCCGTATTATATTGGCCTTTTCATTGACTGGTTCAACAAGTTCTGCATAACTATCATCAATATTTTGGTCTATGATTTGTCTGGTCATTAGATCAACTCTTTCCACCTCGGGATGGTTCCCAAGCGCTTTTAGTAATTCAATAACGTATTGTACTTGTCCACCTGTATCAGCATCTCGGCCCAATTCTAAGTTTTCAGATCTGACCAGACCGTGAATACTCAACATAACAATATACATATAACTTCCCTCGATCTTTATTTTATTTCTGAATTTTTAGAGATAAATTAATTTTATACCCAAACTTTATTTAAGGAATGTTACTTTTTTTTCTTAATTATATCGCTCTTTAAAAAGTATATACAAGAATTATAAATTTCAAATCAAATTTAGTTAAATTAAATAATATTTAGGATTCGATCCATAAAGAATGGTTAAATAGTTTGATAATTCTTTTGATCCTGTATAACTAAAGGGTGGCTCTCGCAGCGGGACGAGCCTCCAGGGATATCTAGGTGAAATGATAGTGATATGAGGTGGCTGCAAAAAGGGTTAATTCTAAAAATTTACTAGGAATATAATATTTATTTCTTCCTGTTATTAAAATGTTTAGCCATATTTCGACTCCCTCATAGAGGTCTCTTTGATGACGCTCAATATGACTTACATTGGCCTGTTATTATTACCAAAAGGTTCAAGCCTCATAGAAGCTAATTGTACAGCAATATATTGGCTGGCTCTTTCTCCTCCTTGATTACCTGTTCCACGACCAAGTAGTGAATCACTTCCCAGTACCTTTATGTGCCTTTGGAGAGCATTTTTAGAAAAATATTTTTCTTGCCCCCGGGCAACATGAATGATAATTAAAATTAGTATTAAATGAATTAATTTACGCATGATTCCTATTGATTAACCATTCTATACATGAAATAACTTATATTCAACTCCAATACAATGCAAGTAATAAAGGAATACCGCTCTTATAAGTTCCCATTTTTATAAATAATTTGTAACTTTGGATGATTGAATTTGTCAAACAATATATGATTCTATAGACTAATTTTTTAAAAAGGAGCCTATATGAATTGGGATCAAAGTTTACTCCAAAAATTATTAACCTATCAGGAAAATGAAATCACGGAGTATCATATTTACAAAGCCTTAGCCCAAACTATTGCATCCGAGGATAATAAAGAGATACTTATGGAAATTGCAGAAGACGAACTCGGCCATTATAAAGATTGGAAAGAGTATACTCAGCAAGATGTTAAACCCAATCAAATCAAAATTTGGTTCTATTACTGGATAAGTCGCTTATTTGGAATCACTTTTGGTATCAAATTAATGGAAAGAGGGGAAGAGGATGCTCAGGAAAACTATTCCAGGTTAAAAGGAGATATTGAGGGAGTAGACTCGATTATAGAGGATGAAAATGATCACGAAGATGAGTTATTAAAATTACTTGATGAAAAACATTTAAGATACGTAGGTTCCATAGTGCTCGGTCTTAACGATGCTTTAGTGGAATTAACAGGTGCACTAGCAGGTTTAACCCTGGCCTTACAAAGTACCCCATTGATTGCCCTGAGTGGCTTAATAACTGGAATCGCAGCCGCTCTTTCAATGGGGGCCTCTGAATATCTTTCTACCAAGGAAGAAGATACGGAACAACAACCTCTTCTCGCTTCCTTATATACAGGAGGAACATACTTAATTACAGTGATAATTTTAATTCTACCTTATTTAATTTTTGCCAATTATTATTTTTGTCTGGCTTTAACACTCTTTTTTGCTGTTCTTATTATTGGAGTGTTTAACTACTATATCTCAGTTGTTCGGGATGAACAGTTTAAAGGAAGATTTTTTGAAATGGCTGGTGTTAGCCTGGGAGTTGCTTTTCTAAGTTTTGGAATTGGCTACTTTATCAGAACTTTTATGGGAGTCGAAGTATAAAGGACACATATTTTAATATTAAATAGGAGTGATTAAATTGAAAATAGCTTTAGGTACTGACCATGCTGGATATGAATTAAAAGAGAAAATTAAAAATCATCTAATTTCAAAAGGACATAAAATTAAAGATTTTGGCACAAATAGTAACGAGTCGGTAGACTATCCGGACTATATTCGTCCTGCAGCTGAAAGTGTTGCTCAAGGTGAAGCAGAAATTGGTATTGTAATGGGTGGGAGTGGTAATGGCGAGGCCATGGTAGCAAACAAAGTTGAAGGAATCCGGTGTGCACTGTGCTGGAATGAAGACAGTGCCAGATTAGCAAGGGAACATAATAATGCTAATATGATTTCGATTGGAGCCAGAATGGTTTCACAGGAAACCGCACTCGAGATTGTTGACACCTGGCTGAATTCTGATTTTCAGGGTGGGCGGCATAAACGAAGAATAGATAAAATTTAATTTAAAACCTTAACTCATAACTGTCCGGTTAAATATTATGAGTACTATTGATCTTTGGAGAGAATTAATGTTACTTTTGTCTCGTGCGCAACAATGATATATGAACGCATCCCGAACACATTCGGGGCTACAAAAGTAACCAATCACCCTATGGATCCTCCATAGGAGTCCTTGGTGACCTTTGGGGAAAAACGCAGCCCGAATGCTTTCGGGATTAACTCGAATAATCAAAAGGGCTGAATTGATAACGATTTGTTTTTTTATTTTTTTATTAGGCCTTAGAGGATAAATCGTAAAGAAATTTCTGGAATGGAGCGTTAAGAAAAATTTTATTGCAAGGTAGCATAAATTAGTCAATAGGACTAAAGAAAATCGAAATTGCTATGATCTATTTGAGAATAAAAAATCACTAGACATTAAAATTTTTTAGCGGAAGGGAGGGAATTTTAGATTTATCTTCTGGCCTTGAGTTTTTTCCGAATCAGGTTCGGGACCTCTTGGACGGTCCGTACTTTTTTTCTCACAAAAAAAGTACATAGAAAATTTAATATCTTTGTACAATCTTAATGAAAAGTCTTTATTTCCCGAAGTAAGCTTTATCTTTTAAATGTCTTAAATAGAATAAATTTTCAAAATATCTATAAAATTAACAATAAAACAAATTATTGTATCTCATTTGTAACATTTATTGGATTTTATGAATAGAGTATTAATGAAATAGTTGTTTTTACCGGACACTAATGACCTTAACTTATAAATTTATCCCGTTCCCTTTGAATAAACTGGACTAAGCTATTCGGTCGTTTTCCGGTGATTTTTTCATACTGATCTGTCAATGGAGATGTGCTCTGGAATCGCTGTAACAAATGCAACATGATCCTGACAATAATTTCTCCCTGATCCATACCCTGATGTTTTTTTCCTACATAATAGTTAATTGGGTCAGGACTGATATATTTTAGATTAATATCCAAAATTACATTGATCAGCTTTGTAACTTCCTGAAAACTTTTCTGCTCTATACCAGTTAGCTCTATTTTTTGGTTTTTATAATTTTTAAAATCTGCAAATAATTTTGCCACAGCTCTACCTATATCCTTTACATCTATCCAATTAAATTTGGCCTTACCTGCAGGTATAACTAATTTTCTAAACTGCTGAATTTGATCAAGGAACATTGTGGTTAAATTTTGCATAAAATAGCCTGGCCGGACAAATATAAAATTCAGATTGCTTCTCAGAATCAATTTTTCAATCTTATTATGAGGTATTAATCTGGATTTCTCTACCCCCTGTACAGAAAGAAATATGATTTGTTTTATGCCTTTTGCCTCAGCTGTCTTAATTAAAGGAGCAAAATATTTATGTACATCCGTTATTTGAGGTGGTCTTAATAAAAATAAAGAATCTATATTGTTCAACGCCGAATCATAGCTACTAAAATTTGTAAAATCAAAATATTTTGCTCGGATAGAGAAATTTAAGTTCACTCTTTTTAGACTATTCTGATTACGAACTCCAGCAATAATTTTATATTCTTGTTTACTTTTATTTAATTCTCTAATTACTGCAGAACCTACATTTCCTGTTGCTCCTGTGATTAAAACTCGTCTCATATCTTCCTTCAATACTGATTATCAAACTATAATCTACCAGTATTATAAAAAACGCAAGAAACTATCTCAATTAACTAATCCCCCAAAATTTTTTTAAGATGATTCTCAATTTTTTTGACATCAACAGGTTTCACAATATAGGCGGCTGGTTCAAGTTTATGAGCTCTTTGTCTTATATTCTCACTATCATATCCTGTTAAAAATATTATTGGAATATTTTCCTCGCTCAAAATTTTTTGAGCCGCTTCGATTCCGTCCATATCACTGGAAAGTAGAATGTCCATAATTATCGCATCTGGAGATTTTTGCTTGGCAATTTCAACCGCTTTTTTACCGGTGGTAGCAATCTTATAGGTGTTGTATCCTCTTTCCTGTAATTCCTGCTGAATTTCCATTGCTACTATATAGTTATCTTCAACCAGCAGTAATTTTGTATGACCCATCCCCCTTCTCCTACTCCTCTATTAACTAAAGTTGACTAGATATTTATTCATACTCTTTCTTCATATAAATTATCTTCAAACTTTAATTTCCATGCCAGTCCATTATTGCTATTATAATCTATTTCTCCATCCAGTTGTCCTTCAATCAGCCCCTTGACTATATTTAATCCCATGCCCGCGTCCTCTTCAATACTAAAGTTCTCCGGGATTCCTATTCCATTGTCTTTTAATTTTAAAATTATATTTTCTCCTTCTCTTCTTAAACTGATTTTAATTTCGCCTTCTTCCTGATTAACAAAGGCGTATTCAATTGCATTGGAAAGTAATTCATTTAATGCTAGCCCCGTTGGTATAGCCGAATCGATTAAAACTTTAACAGATTCTAATTCCATATTAAAATTTATTCGTGTGGGAGTTTTTTGACTATATGCTTTACCAAAGTGACTTACCAGGTCTCTTACATAACCTGATAGATCTATCTGTGAAAGGTTTTCTGATTGATATAGCTTTTTGTGAACCAGGGCCATAGAATATATTTTATCTTCCACTTCCTTTAATTCACTCTTAACTCTTTCATCATCTATTTTTGAGGAACGCAAGGACAGCATAGAGGAAATTGTCTGCATATTATTTTTTGTACGGTGAGACAATTCTCTCAATAATGTTTCTTTTTCATCTAGTTGCTTTTTTACCTGATCTTCAGCTCTTTTCTTGGCTGTAATATCCCAGGCAAACCCATCTATGACCCCCACCTTTTCTTTTCCCTCTTGGCCTAATCGAGCATTCATCGAAATCCATATTTCTTCACCATTCTGTTTTCGAGCCTTATATACAAAATTTTTGACTTGGCCCGATTTTTTTAACTTTTCAATAAATTCTTTTCTTCTATCTTCACTTACATATAATTGGTGTGCCAGGTCATTTACACCCTCGATTGCTTTTTCGCCGGTTTCATAACCAATAATTCTCGCCATTTCATCATTGGCTTCCAAAGCATCCCCCTCAAGTGTAGTACGAAAAATTCCAACAGGAGCATTTTCAAAAATATCGCGTAGTCTGTTTTCACTCCTTTTTAATTTTTCCTCCGCTTTTATTTTTGTTCTAGCAAAAGATAAATCTGCTGTGACCTCCTGTAATAATTCCTTTTCATCTTCCTCTATTTCTGTATCAGGATCTACAGTTATCATCAAAATACCTATGATACTATTATCTTTGAATATAGGTATGTTTAACATACAGAAGCCATCCAAATCTTCTGTGTCAGTATAATCACAACTCGCACAATGCTCGCCTCTTTTGACATAATTTATACTTTTTGTTTGAAGTGCTTTTTTGACACAGACCGGTCCATCTCCTTCCCCTTCTCGGGTTAATGCCCAGGACATATCCTGGATAATATCAGCAGCCTTAGCAACCGGCTGAATTTTGCCTGTTTCTTCATCTATTATAGCCACGGCACAATCAGTATACGAACGTGTTTCAACAAGGGAGTCAACGGCTTTTTGCATTAGTACTTCTACATCTTCTTCCTGGACAATAAGTTGATTAATATTTCTGATCGCTTTTAATAGTGAATTTAAATGATTGATCTGTTGCTCAGCTTTCTTTCGCTCAGAAATATCACTGATAAAACCTTCAATAGCAACAATCTCCTCATTTTCAAAAATGCCTTTTCCCCTTTCCCAGACCCATCTTATCCTTTCCCCTTTGGTTAATATTCTATATTCAATTTCAAAATGTTCCTTTTTCTCCAATTTATTGTCTACAGTTTTTCTTACCTTTTCTCTATCTTCAGACAAAATGAGATCATTGTAAGCAATATTTTTATTATTAATAACTTCAGAAGGTTTATAACCAGTAATATCAAGCACACCTTGACTAATGAATGACATTGTCCAGTTTTGATCATTCTTACATCTATAGGCCATCCCTGGTAAATTACTCAAAAGAGTCTTCATCCTACGCTTTGATTTCCTTAAGGATTGTTCAGCTTTTTTTCTCTCAGTAATATCATTCACGATCCCCATCGAACGAATGATAGAACCAGAATCATCCTTAATATGCTCACATTTTTCAAATAAATATCTAATTTTCTGGGTCTCTTTTGTAATAATTCTATGTTCAATTTCATATCCTTCTTTCCTGTTTTTCACAGATTGATTAAAGGTTCTTCTAACTTTTTCTCGATCATCCTGATGTACTCTTTCCAAAAAATTTTCTAAACTGGGGTCAAATTCCTCTGGTTTAAGTTCAAAGATGTTATAAGTTTCCTCTGACCAGGTCAACTTATTTTCTCTATGATCCATTTCCCAGCTTCCCAGCCGAGCAATTTTTTGGGATTCTTTCAAAAGTTTATTAGTGTATTTTAATTTCTGGTCTTTCTTCTTTTTCTCGGTTATGTCAGAAATAGTAGTTACTGCTCCATTAAAATTACCTTCCTGATCAAACAAAGGGGCAGCATTGATTGAGAGTAATTTCTTTTCTCCATGAGGCCATTCAATAGCATGTTTAATATCATAGGCAGGTTTTTGAGTTTTTTTGACCAGATTAAAGGGTAATTGATCACTAGGAAATGGGTTCCCTTCAAAGTCTGTTATTTTCCATTTAATATCATCATAAGTTCGTCCCTTAATTTCAGATTTGTTCAATCCCAATATATTTTCTGCTTCACTGTTTGCATACACAATTTTTCCAGAATTATCAACTTTAGTGATAGCTACGGGGCTGGTTTCGGTGATTTGCTGTAAAAATTCTTTCTCTTCGTATAATTGTTTTTTAGTCTCCTTTTTCTCAGTCAGATCTCGTACAACTCCCATTATCCGAATTTTATTATTTATTTCTACTTTGGATAGTGCAACCTCAACTGGAATTGAACTTCCATCTTTAGAGATATGTTCGGATTCAAATCTTTTATATTGATCTATTTTTAGTCCTTCAAATAAGTAGTTATCCTGGCTCATCTCACCAAATTCAGGATCAATTTCCGATAAATTAAGATTAAGCAATTCTTCCTTGCTATAACCATAAATTTTTAGAGCAGTATTATTTACATCAATTATGTTACCATCCGTATCATGGAGAATTATAGCATCTATAGATTGATTAACCAGAGTTCTAAATTTTTCTTCATTTTCCTTTATCAATTGTTTCTGACGATACTCTTTTGTAACATCTCGAAAGATAAGTACTACACCCTGAATTTCCCCTTTTTCATTTTTTATGGGAGCTGCGCTATCAGCAATCTGGATTTCTTCACCATTTTTTGATAAAAGCAAGGTATCATTGGCTAATCCTACTATTTTCCCATTTTTAAATACTTTTCTAACAGGGTTTTCTACCGTTTCTCTTGTTTTTGCATTTACAATATTGAACACCTGATCAATTTTTTTACCTCGTGCTTCATCGAGGCTCCAGCCAGTTAGATGCTGCGCTACATCATTCATTCTGGTTACTTTACCTTCAGTATCAGTAGATATAACTCCATCTCCAATAGATTTTAGAGTGATGTCTAAATTTTTCTGTTCCATTTTTTGTTTTTCCAGAAGCCTGACAGCGATTGCACCGAATATCAAAAATATTAATAAAATAAGTAATCTAATGTATAATTCATGGCTGGGAGGACTGGTAATTAGTATTTTCAAAAACGAAGTTTCACCAAATTCAAATACAGAATAATCTAATATTGCATCCAAAATCCAAACTAAAATACCACACAAACCTGAAATAATAAAAATCTTTTGTTTATATTTCATGGTCTACTGTCCTGATTTTCTTAAAATTTTATAAAAACTATAGATATGAGAAAGTATAAAAAAATCATATGGCTTCAAAAATTTATATCATAACCAATTGACTTATTGCTATAATCTAATTTGACTATTAATGCTGAAGTAAAGAAACTTGACGATCTAATTAAAACAGAAGGTATAAATAAAATATTTCCCCGGTATATCTTATCTTAAAATTATATGAATAAAACCAAAATTCTAAACATTTTGGAAAAATAATTTTTTTAATTTGAAACAGTACATATCGAATTAATAATAGATTCAATCTCTTTTCTCCCCGTTGGTTTCAATAAGTAGCCGGCAGGGGCAAAATTGTCTATTCTACTTTGAATTTCATCGTCTTTATAACCTGTTAGAAAAACAATTGGGATGTCTTTAAATTTTTTTATTTCATGAGCAGCTTCAATTCCATCCATGTCACTGGCCAATAATACATCCATAAAAATTAAATCAGGATTACATTTTCTGGCAGCTTCGATAGCATCCTCGCCGGTAGTCACCTTACCACAAATATTATACCCCATTTCTTTTAAGTCTTCTTCCATGCTCAGGGCGATAATAAAATTGTCCTCGGTGATTAATATTTTGTGTTTGTTCTTCATTTTCTAGACTCTTGCTTTATATTGTTTTTGAGTAAATATAATCCTATACTTCATTCCTTGACTTTTTTCAAAATAAATTTCACCTTCCAGTTGATCCTTTACTAGCCCTTTTACTATTTTCAATCCCATGCCAGAGTACTGATCAAAATCAAGATTATTTGGTAAG
>Ga0102941_1000003_pt1 | contig 74614 bp, 41 predicted proteins | sample SalPonR2_C_D2_MG_FD_79281 | JGI IMG/M metagenome (GOLD analysis project Ga0102941, IMG submission 79281) | Salt pond soil microbial communities from South San Francisco under conditions of wetland restoration - Salt Pond MetaG R2_C_D2_MG | ecosystem: Environmental > Aquatic > Marine > Intertidal... | reverse complement strand
TGAAAACCGATTGAGAAGCCGGGCTGATTATAGTCAGCTGAGGGAAAAAATGGACTGGAATGCTGATTTTGAAAAGTATAGGCAAAGTGGAAAGTCTTATGGGGCGCTTCATTAATGAATTGGAATAATAGGTCTACATCCGACATTTTGACTTCAGACCCAACATTAAGATTAAATAATACATTTCCTGTTTTCAAAAATTCCTGGATTTGGTTTTGTGCGGCTTCGCGATTTAATGTTCCCGGACTTAAAAGTAGTTCCTCACTTTCATATTTGTCCAAATCATTAATAGATTCATTGTTACAGCAGATTCGTTTGGTCTGCAGTTGATAATTGGCTTGCTGGACTTTATCTGCTAATTTATTGATCCTACTAATAGTTTCTTGATTAATTTTTTTGGAAAACAAACAAATTGTTCTGATAACTTTGTTTTTATTTTTAATACTCAATTCATTGCTCCTATATTAGGTTCAGAAATTCATTTTAAAGATTATTGGATTCTCAGAATCCATTTAAGACAAGTTTTCTTAACCTGCATTATTCATAACTATTTTAAAATGAGGTGTTAACGTATATATTTTTATTGCTTTAGGTACCAGCCACTATAGAAACTCAGTTTTTAAAGTTATGAATAATTTTAAGGTTAATCCCGAAGATTTCCCTTGGAATCGTTCGCCATCTTGATGAATTTTACAATTTAAATTAACCAACTTTATTTAAGAAGTAAATATTTTAAATTGAGCCCGTTCAATTGATATAAATTTTTATTCGGAAATCCTGTACAGTTGTATTTAAAACTTTTGATAAATCTTTTATAATGTTGAATTTATTATACTTATAGCTATTAACTCCAATTATAATTTGCTTAAAATTATAACAGGCGAACCTCAAAATCCAATCAGAATTAATCCAGAATAAAGTTTGCAAGTAAAAATATTCCTTTTTAACATCTAACCTTGAATAGGTATATAGAATATTAAAAAATAGAAGCAAATATTATTTATGAGTGATAATTTCGTTTCCACCTGGTGGGGTAAAGCCTGGTTAGAAGCCTTACATAAAATAGATTACTCCGACCAAATTGAATCAGGATTGGAAAAAGCAAAAAAGGGTGATGTTGATTCAATAAACATAGACATGACCGATGTTCATTCTCTTGTGATAGAAAAAGATAGAAACACCCCTTTTGAAGTTCATATTAGTTTTTCAGAATTATCTGATTTTGAAATGGAAGAAATATACGAAAAGATTGATTCCAATCATTATTACATTTCACGTTTAGAATCCAACAAATTGCCTCCCAAATTAAAAGAAGAATTAGATGCCGAAATGATCAATATTTTTCCGACTTCCTTCCGGAAAATAGATATGGATTGTAGTTGTTCCGAAGAAAAATATCCCTGTAAACATATTTCAGCGGTCTTTTATCTAATTGCAGGAGAAATCGATAAAAACCCATTTCTGATCTTTACTTTGAGGGGCTTTGATATTTATCAATTTGTAGATCAAAAGGATTCAGAGGAACAGGTTGCAACTATTCCCACTGTAAAGGATTTTCTGGGGCCAGAATGTTTAACCCACCCTCAAGATGATCAGGTGGTTTATGAATCTTTAGATTTTTCAAAGATTCCAAATCAATTAGATAATATCAAAAAGCTCCTGACTCCCGAACCACTATTTTATCAGAAAGGGGATTTTAAGAAAGAATTTCTAAAGGCATATGACAAACTCAGCTCAAAATTGAATGGTTTTCTAAGGCGTAAAAGAAAAGAAATCGATGAAAATCCCGAGGACATTTATAATGAAATTGAGATTAATATAAAAAATAATAGTTTTGATTTTATAGGTAAATTGAGAGGGGAAGAAAAAAACTTATTCTTCAACTTAGAAGAGATGGATGAATTCGTAGACTATTTACATAGCCATAGTTTAGCCGATGTTTCCATCCATTCTCCTACTATCGCTTATTTGAGTCAGGTTTACAATTATACACTAATGATTTTACAAAGAGACGCCTATATACCAGAAATATTCAATATTACTGAAGATGAATACATGATCAGATGGTTACCTGCCTTATATGAAGAAAATATACGCCAAATACATAAAAAGTTGACAAAAAAATTACCTCAAGATATTATCACTTATAAAAATCAGCACATAAAACATGAAGAGCAGGTTAATTTTCTGATTTCTTTTATCATTTCTCATTTCCAAAGACGTTTTGATATCTGTCCTAAAAGAGATAAGACCGGACTCCTTTACCTTTTCTTTTTCTTTGAAGTATATACAGAACTTCATTTTGAAGATAGAAATATAGCAGAAACAATTCACCTGTGGTTGAGCCAATTTTACATTCAGGATAAACATTACAAAATCATCGTTAAAATAGAAGAATCGCCCCGACGCGGAGACCAGTTTTATTTACAAATATTAATAAAAACAGAACAAGAGCAACAGCCTATTGCCCTACAAAAATATCTATCAAAAAAGCCCCCCGAAAAAAACCGGGTTTTAAAGGATCTATCTTTATTGTCGAATTATTTGCCTCAAATCAATGAATTTTTACAATTAGAGGACCAAAAGAAACTATCTATTAACTCTGATTCATTTGTAGATGTCTGGTTTGAAGCGCTCCCGATTGTACATACTTTGGGTGTAGAGACAATTTTACCAGCAGCTTTGCAGGAAGTGCATACTCCTTCTGTGTCACTTGATTTTGAAGTAGATGAAAGTTATGATGGCTCTTCGGTTTCTTATATGGATCTAAAATCTTTATTGGACTTCAATTATAATATTGCCCTGGGAGATAAATTTCTTGATAAGGAGGATTTTCAAGAATTAGTTGACAATTATTCTGGAATCGTTAAATATGAAGATTCTTATGTTTATATAGATGATGAGAATACAGAAGAATTAATGGAGCAATTGGAGGACGAGCCTGAGTTAACTAAAAATGAAATATTGCAAATTGGTTTAAGCGAGGAATATAATTCCAACAAAATTAAAGCTGATGATACATTAGATACTTTATTTGAAAACTTATTTAGTCGTAGAAATCCAGAATTGCCTAAAACACTCCAGGGAGATTTAAGGGAGTATCAGGTTAGAGGTTATAAATGGCTATATAACAACCATAAAGCAGGACTGGGCTCCTTGATTGCGGATGATATGGGACTGGGAAAAACTATTCAGGTAATTACATTATTACTTAAATTAAAAGAAGAAGGCCAACTAACAAATAATCATATCCTTATAGTTGTACCTGCTAGTCTCTTAACAAACTGGCACCATGAATTCCAAAAATTTGGTCCCGCTTTAAATATAAATATATATCACGGTCAAGAACGTTCTCTGGAGCTAGATTCTAAGGAAGTTATTATAACTACTTACAGCCTGGCTAGAAAGGAAAAAGAAAAGCTGCATGGAACTCGCTGGTTAATAATAATTTCAGATGAAACCCAAAAAATCAAAAATCCTTCCAGTCGACGAACTAAAGCACTTAAATCACTACGCTCAAAAACTCAGATAGCAATGACAGGAACTCCTGTTGAGAATCGTTTAATGGACTATTGGAGTATTTTTGATTTTATTATGAATAATTTTCTGGGACAGAAAAGTTCTTTTAAAAATAACTTTGCTATCCCTATCGAAAGATACGGAGATCAGGATAAGTTACACAAGTTTCGCAGTGTAACTAATCCTTTTATTATTCGCCGTGAAAAAACTGACGAATCTATTACTGAAGAATTACCTGAAAAAATAGAAGTAGAGGAATATACTTCCCTGAAAGAAAAGCAGGCTGCTTTATACCAAAAAGTAATCGATGAAACTGAAGAAAAAATCAAATCCGCAGAAGGCAACGAACGCAATGGACATATTTTTAGTCTCTTAACATCATTAAAACAGATCTGCAATCATCCGGCCCAGTATTTAAAGGAGGATAAGGCTGATATTTCCTCGTCCGGCAAAAGCGAATTATTATTCGAATTATTAGATAAGATACTGGAAAGAAATGAAAAATCTCTCTTATTTACCCAATATGTACAGATGGGGGATTTACTTGTAGAAATGTTGCAGAAAAAATATGGTTTTGAACCTTTATTTTTACACGGGAGTTTATCGCGGAATCAGAGAGATAAATTAATTAATAAATTCCAAAATAATTCCAGATATAAAGTTTTAATACTATCTTTAAGAGCAGGGGGAGTAGGGCTAAATTTGACTGCAGCCAACCATGTAATTCATTATGATCTCTGGTGGAATCCTGCTGTTGAAAACCAGGCCACTGACCGGGCTTATAGAATTGGCCAGGATAAAGATGTAACTGTATATAGATTACTAACTGAGGGAACTTTTGAAGAACGAATCAATGATATTTTGAATAGAAAAAAAGAACTGGCAGAAAAGACTGTGCAGACTGGAGAAAAATGGATAAATGATCTATCCAATGAAGACCTTCATGAGCTTGTTAAATTGAATACCTAAAAAATTCATTCAAATTCATTTTCTACACTCCGTGCCGCCCCGATATAATCCGGGCTCAACAGAAATGGGCCCAGGGCCCTTCGGGACCTACCTTAAAATTATTCTTGACAATTTAAAAACTCAATTTTTCCAGTAAAAACAAGGTTATATATTGGACATCAATATATTCCCCCCTTATTTTTCATATTGTCATGAATAATTCAGGAAGAGATAATAAATTACCATTATTATTCCTCCATCCCAATGGTAAACATACTTGCCAGATCATGTTCCGAATAGCATTTAAAAGCCAGAGAGGTTTCACTATCAATAATTCCTTCAATTTTTAGCATATGTCCAGTAACTATATCCGCGATTTGTTCATTATTTTCGACTCTGATAATTGCCAGCAGATCAAAACGTCCACTGATTGAAAAAACTTCTGTTATCCCCTCCATTCCAGACAATTGGTTCGCTACTTCATTCACTTTGCTTCTTTCTACTTTTAGGTTCACTATTGCTGTAACCATTTTAATCCTCCTTAATTGATTGTATTATATTTTATTTCAATTCTATTTCAAAAATACCACCCTAGAATATAAAATGCAATCAATTTCCCCCTCTCACCTTACTTTAATAAACAAATTGACACCTACACATATAATATCCATTTAACAAAACCGAGATTATACTTTACTGTTCAATATTTGGAAATATATTCAAATACTCCTAAATTGCATTGTTTTTTAAAAGTCAAGGGATCCTTAACACTATAACTAGAAGACTAGATTGAAAATAGTAAGATCGGTCAAACAAGTTTCAGAGTCAGATAAGGTAAAAACGGCTTGGAAATAGATACTATTTGGTTAGACCAGAAAAACAATTGGATAAACTATCTTGAAGTGATATTTTATTATTGCTGAAATGTTAGGTCAACCCAATTTGTTCGATTAATTGTCAAACTTGATAATTAGATTAAAGCAAATCCAAAGTACCAGTGAGGAAAATTAATCATGACAGAATATAAGAAAGTTTCTACTGAACTTATTAAAAAATTGAAAAACATAGTCCAGGAACGTCATATAATATATCAAGAGAGAGATAAACTAGATAAATATGCTCTCGATGAAGTAGCTGACCCAGAATATGCTCAAAAACCTGAAGTCGTTATAAAACCAGACTCTGCCCAACAGATATCCAAAATAATGCAATTAGCCAATAAATACAAAGTCCCCGTCACTCCCCGTGGAGGTGGAACGGGCTTATCTGGAGGAGCAGTTCCTATCTACAGAGGTATTGTATTATCACTCGAGAGAATGAATACAATCCTGGAAATTGATGAAAAAAATATGATGGCTACAGTCGAACCGGGAGTTATTACCAGTGAAATTAACGATCAGATCAAAAATAAAGGACTTTTTTATGCCGGCTACCCCATGAGTGAAGAGAGTTGTTTTATTGGGGGCAATGTCGCTGAAAATGCTGGTGGAGGTAGAGCAGTTAAATATGGAGTAACTGGTAGATATATAATGGGGTTAGAAGTAGTGACACCGGAAGGGGAAATCATAGAATTAGGTGGTAAAACAGTAAAAGACGTAGTGGGATATGATTTAATTGATTTAATGGTCGGTTCGGAGGGAACATTGGGGATTTTTACTAAAATTATTCTTAAATTAGTTCCTCTTCCGAATAAAAAAGTGAATTTATTGACATTATTTGAGAATATTGATACTGCTATTCATCTAGTTCCTAAAATATTACAGAAAGGTAAAATTATACCTACTGCGATTGAATTTATGGATAAAAAATCCATACTCAAAGTCTACGACTACCTGAATGAACAGTTACCTCTCAAAGGAGCTGAAGCAGCCCTTTTAATTGAGATCGAAGGTAGTGATGACGAACAGATGAGGGATGCCTATGAAAATATTGGCGATCTATGTAATGATAATGGGGCCTTAGAGGTATATGTTGCAGATAATTCTTCCACCAGGAAACGAGTGTGGAATCTACGCCGTAATATTCCTGAAGCAATCCAAACTTTCTCATATACCAAAAGTTCAGAAGATATTGTAGTCCCTATTGCAAATATTTCTGAATTATTAAAATCAATCAGAAAAATTGATGACCAGATTGAGCTAGAAATTTTTTGTTTTGGCCATGCAGGGGATGGCAATATCCATTCTACAATTGTAAAACCGCCCACCATGGATCAAAAAGAATGGAAATACCGGGTCAAAGATGTCCGTCAAAAATTATTTGACAAAACTATCCAATTAGGAGGCACTATTAGCGGTGAACATGGAATTGGCCATAAAAGAAAAAATTACTTAAAAGATATTGTTGATAGTAATATTATTAAACTTATGAAGCGCATTAAATCTTCATTTGACCCAAATAATATTGTGAATCCGGGCAAAATATTTGACCTGGACTAAATATTTGGCTATTTATGTGGCTGATCAAAACAGTATAGACACCGGCATCCTGATCTGAGACGCAGGATAATTATTAATATATCCTCCTCCCTGGTTCGACTCTTGCATCGTAGGCTGCTGGATACACGCTAAACATAACATTCATACTTAATTCCTAGTTTTTTCAATGGACTCATTTATATAAATTAATTGATAAAAGAAGGGATTGCTACAGTAAAAAATTTTTCGGATTTTGTTATTAGATTGGTTAATTATAAGGTAATTAAAATGATTTGTACTTTTTAGATTCCTCTGCAATTATTTCTGCCAGAATATTATTGAATGAATCAAATTTTTCACCCTGTAATTGCCATGTTTTGGGATCTTCTGGATTTAGATGATAACTACTATCAGGCTCAATTTTTTCAATGGTATTATAGGCCTCAATATAATTTCTCTTTCCCAAAAATAAAGCTTGAGATTTGATTACAATTAGATCATGCCAGTCAATATTTGAGTTATATTGAAAAACATAACTCGAATTATCATTTAAAACAATATTGGAGTGGTTCAGCGCTTGAGTATATTTACCCTGACTTAATTTTACTGAAGCCAGACCAACCCTTGCATTACTCTCCCAGGCTGTATCAGAAATGCCGTATTCTAAATTTGATTCCACTTCAGTCAAAGAAGTATCTAACATTAATAAAGACCATCCTTTCCCTACTCTACCTTCAGTAGTTTTTTTATTCTTCAAGGCTTTATTAAATAAGGTTAGAGCAGAATCATAGTCTGCATTCTGAAATCTTTGCCATCCCAATTTCAAATTTTCTGGTTCCTCTGGTCCGTTACTGCTTCCGCAGTTTACCCAGATTATTGCAAAGGTTAATCCTAATAAAATTTTGATATTTTTTATAATTCGATTCATTTTATATAAGAAATCTTTTTAGTTTCTAATTTTTGTCCATTTCTTTTCAGCAAGATAATATAGACTCCACTGGAAACCTTTCTACCTTCATTGGTAACAGCATTCCAGTTTAATTTTTTGTAGCCAGGAGAAAATTTTCTTGTCTTACTGAACACCTTCTGACCTAATATATTATAAACCTGTAATTGAACCTGACCTCTCTGTTTCATCATAAATTTAAACTTTACAGTCGAATTAAATGGGTTGGGATAAGCCAGAAAAGTATTTCTAGGTATTTCTGCCCTATTAGCTTTTCTATCAGCTTTCATAAAAGTCACCTTTTCTCCTGTCTTTATTTCTGCTGCGAAATCACCCTGTCGATCAATAAAAGTATCTTTGTAGATATATTTCCCATTCTGTATTTGATAGAATCCATAGTACTGATTAAACCGTGCTGTTTTCTCTTTTTTTATCATTAAATCTGTATTATTACTCTTCAGACCAGTCCTGACCTGATAAACTTTGGAACTTTTTGTTTTTTTATTCAAAGCATTATTTTTTAAAGTATCTTCTTCAATCTCTTTTACCATAAAAATTTGTTTATGATAATTTTCTACTTTATTATAACTTACTTGAATATCTGAACCTAGGCTAAATTGACCCGCTGTACTATCAGGTATGTTTACATTCATTAATAATGTATCTCTACTGACATTACTCCTCTCCGATTTATCTTTTAATTGGCTTCGCAGACTGTATTCTCCATTCCGTTTGAAATTATAGCTTGCTTCCCAGACATTTTTATCTTTTTGTTCAAAATTCAATTTTTTGATAAAGCTATTATTCCTATAAAAATAGGCGTCCATAAATTCCGCCCTACGTTCAGTAGTCAAGACAAAATTCACTCTGCGAGGATTGATAGGATTAAAGAACTGATTCATACTAATTTTAGGAGGTATAACATCTGCTACATCCACTGTAGTAAATACTGAGGAGGTTTCACCCTGTTCATCTTTAGCAATAAACGTTATTTTTATTAAACCTTCTGTATTTTTAAAAGGATCAATATCGACATACCCATTCTCTAAAATATTGACTCTTAGGGAGTCGTCCCCCCTTATTTGTTTTGTAAAAGATAAATTTGAACTGTCTGTATCAGGATCATCACAATAGTTATTCAAATCAAATAATTTTCTTTCTTTATTATTCATATTGATTCTAGAGGGCAAATTCCACCATTGAGGCGGCCAGCTTTCCCTTATAGGAACCTTGACTCGGTCAGAAGTATCTGCTTTGCCCTGTTCATCTATACCAACGAATTTTATCCAACCCTGATCTATTGATTGAGCAATATTGGTATTCATAAATACTTCTGGAGTTTTATTAGTGTCGAGATCAACTTTTTTTATTTCCTGAGAAGATAAAATTTTAAATTCCAATTTATCTACAGGAGTAAAATCATCTTTGCATCTGGTAGTAAGTTTAAAATCCATGCGTCTACTGGGATTTATATGGGACATCTTAAAATTTTTATCTTTTTCACTCAATCTCCATTCAGGTGGATTATTTTGTATAATTGTAAAAATAGCGCTTCTGGAACTCTTATTACTATCCTCATCTATCGCTGTAAATTCAACTTCTGTGTGACCTATATTTGTAAATGCCTTTGCTGTAACTATTTGATTTGTATCCAGAGTACAATTTAGATAATTTTTATCATAAGAAATTTTCCAGTTTATCTTCTTAGCAGGAGTTTTAAGATCAAACACATATTTCTCGAGATCAACATATCTAATTTCATCTTCCTCTACAAGGCTAGTATCAGGCAAATTAAAGATATATGGAGCAGGTCCTGAGGGGGCTACACCAATTTTTATATAAGTACTATCACGTCGGCCAGCAGGATTTTCAACAATTACTTGGACAGAATCAAGCCCATATTGACTACCAGAACTTACCTGAAATACACTTTTTTCTACTATTTTTGGATCAAATATATATTTTAAATTATCAGTATCCCCTATAATCCACTGCAAAGAGTCGACATTTTTGGTGTAAACATATTTATTTAATTCCACCAGCTTTGCTGTGGTATCTTTCCCAATTCTTTGTATTGGAATTTTCTCGATTGCTGGCATCTTTTTTTCTAATACATCTATAACCAGAGTATCGCTTTTAATAGCCCCTTTGCTATCTTCAGCTGAAATTTCAACCGGTATTGTTCCAGTAAAATTATTATCAATAGCCTTTTTCGATACTTTAAAGATCACAGTATCTTCCACATTCTCAGGTTTTTTATCGATCATATCAGTGCTATCACCAAATAAAGAGACAGTTTTATTTACTATCTCATCATTTTTGTCAATCTCTTTGATGAAAGTATTTAGATCCAAAGTTTTTTCTAAATAGTAATATAATGGTATGGTATCTCCCCCAATTTTTTTTAAATCAATACGAGGAAGATCATTTACACTTTGAACATTCACCTGTAGTTCTTTGAGAATAGGCGAATGAACCAAACTATCTTGTGCTTTTAATGTAATACTCTTACTACCATTCCAATTCTTTTCTGGTGAAAATACAATAGAATCCTCTTCTGGAAGATAATTAAAACCAATTATCGAATCCTTTACTGCTGAAGTGTCTTTATTTAATTTTAAGTAATCAACTCCCCGATCTACATCAGGATCTGATACCAATGTATTTCGGGCTATTTTGTATTCTTCATCCTCATCAAAATTGATTTCATCCATAATAAATTTAGGAGGGTTATCTACCCGGATTTCCCATTTTTGGCTGTCATTTATATCTTCCCCGTCAATTTGGACAGTTAGCTTAGTTCTGGCTATTCCAAAATCATTCTCTTCTGTTGAAAAATTAAATACATCCTCAGCACTTATACTCATATTACCAAATGGTTCATCCATTAATCTTTCATATTGCCAGATAGAAACAGAATCATCATATTTTTTATTTATAAAATATTCATCTAGGTCTTTAGTCAATGTAGTCCCCGGAGCAACTAATGTATCAGCTATTTTAGGATAGATATATCCTCCAATAATAGTAAAATCAAATATACTTGTACCAGCATATTCTTGAGTTACGCCTGGATTTTCTTGATTGTAATACCCGGTTATTCTATGTGTAAAATTATTACTATTAAATTTTATCAAATAATCACTGTCATTCTGAGGTACCTGCTTGATTGCTAATTTAAAATATGCAACTGCTCCACTGGCTGTTACATAGGGTCTTTCCCCACCATTCGTTGCATTAGCCTGTTGTAAAAAATCGAGCTGGTAACCATCTATTTCATTCTTATTGGGGCTACCTATTTCATCTCCATGTAAATTATTATCAACAATAGAACTATTATTTTTACTCAATAGCCAGGCAGGAGTAAAAGGTTTCTTATTGTTATCTAATACTGGTTCCAGATATTTAGGATTGACTGTCAAATAATATCTAAATCCAGTAAATTTAGTACTATTATCATTAATCGAAATTTTAAATCTAATTGTATCTCCAACAAAGAACTTTCCATCTTTACTCTGAAATTCTTCGGCAGGTTCAATGCGGCAAAATACATTTTCAGCAAACAGACCCAAAGGAAATAGTAAAAAAATTACAATTATAATATTGATATTTCTTTTAAACATAAGTTCCACTATCAATTTATTCTAGCTTTCTTACCTACAAATATACTGCCATTAGATTATCAGGTGCAGTATATACTCATTTCCAATCTAATTCTTTTTAAGTCGGAAATATTTTCCGATCCTTCGGATAGATATTAGTTCGAATTACATAAAAAAAAGAGGCCTCCTACTCTAGGAGGCCTCTATAAAAACTCTATCTTTATTCTCTGTTTTGTACTATCTCATTATTTCATCAATATCATCTTTTTGGAATTTACAATCCGACCGCTAACCTGAAGTCTGTAAAAATAGACACCAGAAGACACTTTAATACCACTTTCATTTGTAGAATTCCATTTCACTTTATATCTACCTTCATCCATTGTTTCAGATACAAGTGTTTTCACTTTCTGTCCCATTAAATTATATATTGTCAATTTTACTTTTCCAGCTTTTGGTAAAGCAAATTTAATATTCGTAGTTGGGTTAAAAGGATTAGGATAGTTTTGTGATAATGAGAATTCATCAGGTTTTAATTCACTTTGTAATGTGGCTTCTGTGACTTCATTAGCAGAATTAATCAATTTAGCATTATATATAGCCGGTTTATCAGCATTATCTTTTTTACGTTCAAGAGTAATTTCAGCTAATTTGACATTAGACTCTGTTCTAGTGGCAGGTCCACCAATTGCACTGACAAAATGCATATCACCATCAATTGATTTCTTGAAGTTATAGGTTTGTTCTCCTTCAGCTAATTTATCATTGTAATTAACCACTTTCCAATTAGCATGATCAATATTCATCTCTACTTTGTAGGCACGAACATCTTCAGATTTATCAACTTTTACTACATATGTGACTTTATCACCTATTTCTTCAGATTTTTTCAAACCCATAACTGCATCTTCATTGGAGCCACTGGATTTCTTGTACAGAAGTCCTTCACCATTACCTTGATCAACTCCACTATTTACCTGCTCATAATTCAGATCATCGAAACCAATATAATCATCTCCAGTAAAATCAGCATATTCATTCCAATTATCATCACCTGGAGTCGATCCGTAAGCAGTTTTGATTTCATCACCGTCATCACCAGAGGTTATCTGATTATCAGGAAGTGCTTCACCAGAAACAGCAGCATAACCTGCACAGTCACCAGCCAACAATTTATCAGATCCTTCAAAGTCGATATTTCTGGCTTTTGAAAATGATCTGACATCAATAGAAGCTTTTCGCTGATTTAACCAACCTTTTTTCTTACAGATAAGATCATATGTACCTGTCGGGACACCACTCATTTGATAAGTACCTTCAGCACCAAGAGTATATTGGATTCCTGGTTCACTTGTATTTTCGTCGAGAGTATCCAGACTGGTTACTCCTGTGATTGGTTCGACAGAACCTTCTTCAACAAGTTTAAGAGTTACTTGTTGTCCTTCATTATCTCGGCCCTGAATATCCACTTCACCTGAAATCATACCATAAGATGCTATCTGAAGGTTTGCAGCAACTTCTGGAACAGTTTCAGCAATAATATTACCATCCTCATCGGCTACCTGAGTTGCATTCTCACCTGATGTAACGAAGTCAATTTTCTCGTCATCTATTTCATAGTCAACATTACCACTATCAACCACCAATTCAATATATCCGATAGTCACTACCCCAGCTGTTATATCGTCACCATCATATTCTTCAAAAGCTATTGTGCTAATTGAATCATTTTCAACTACTTCATTTTTTAATTCTGAGCCATTAAAATTTTCAGATTCATTATTCCAGGGCTGTATACCTGATGTATTCTCATCCTGATCTACAATTGATAATTTTGATGTCGGTACATCAATACCAACTGAGATAATATTTTCATTCTCGGTTTTAGCTTCCAGATAAACATCCAAAGTAATCGTATCTCCCTTTTCTGCAGTTATCCTATTTGGTGAAAGTTCAAAATCTTTAGCAAGATCATCATACCGATTGATATGAACTTTACCAGCAGCCTTGACTGCATCGAGAGAACTTAAATTATTATTATCAGCATCATCATAGAGATAATAGACATTATAATCACCTTGAGGTTCATCAGGATTTCCTGCAGCATCTGCGGTAATTCCACCAAAATCAGCAGTGAATTTCTCATTTTTTATATTTACAACAGAACTATCATGATATTGGCCAGAAGAATTGGTTGTCAACCAATAGTGATCCTTATTATTTGATATATCAGAAGTATCTACAATAGAGCTATCAACAGAATCGGGTACTAGAGCAACTAATCCTGGAATATCACTATCATCTTTGTCCACAGCTTTCCAGCGTAATTGATATTTATCGCTTCCCTTTAGACGGACAATTTTGTCTTCTACCGGATTCTTGGTTAATATATAGGTACCATGTTTGATTTCAAATTTAAAAGTGAAGTTATCTGCATCAGGATTATATCCTGGAAAATTACCGTCAGTACTATCTGCGTATTCAACGATCTGGGCATCATCACCCTCTTGTATTAGAGCAAAAATATTGAAACTTGAGTCCGGGATCATTCCAGAATTTCTGAAATCCCAGCTATATCGATTGTCACTTCTAGTATCTGGATCTTCCTTCAATGATGCAATATGGACTGCTTCTGCATCGGGATCAGTAACTGAATTAGGTAAAGCAGTTTCATCGACAGACTCAACATTAACATCATATCCAGTATAATCACTATCATCAAGCTCCTTATCTATCGCATATAAATCAATACTAGCATTTCCATCTATATCTCTGTCATCGGTTGTCTTTTCACCCCAATTAATAGTAAACCGTTTATTCTTGGCAGAATTTAAGACTAATTTATTTTCAGTAGAATCATAGATATTTATCATATTTTCATTCAAGCTTTGAAAAGAAAGATAAGGAAAATGCATGACATGGAGGACGTAGGCATCACCGTTTGCTCTTGTAACTTTATAGACATTGGAATTTTTACCATCATCCGCTGATAAATAGACAGTATAATCTCCTTCTTCAATATAGGGACTATCCGGGGGATTAATATCAAAATTGTATTCATCTGCTTCTTGTCCCGGTTCATTGGCTTCTTCCATTAGATCATCGCTACCAATCTCTTGAGCATTCGCCATTAATTCAGATTTAGTCGTAAGATCACTCTCTGTAGATATATATATTGAGACCTCTGCATTATCATCAATATCATCTACTTCCCAATGGATATCAACATTTTCTGTATTCCTAGCGTCAACTGAAGGATCGTCTTTCCATTTTCCATTTACACCTACCCCTCCACCAGAATCGAGATACATTCCGGTTGTATCATCGACTCCGTTGGTAGAAAGATCATAGGTTCCAAGATCAGCATAATCTAACACACCACCAGCACCAGCATGTTTGAATTCACCATCACTATAGTGAAATACTGGTTGATGTCTTATTTCTACAGAATCACTTTGACCAAGTACCCAGTCACTGGTCACATTTGAGGTAACATAAAAATACCAGGTACCTTCTTCAAGGTTTGTACCATCAAGTAATGTATTTGAAAAATAGGCGCTGTCCGGTACAATATCACACTCTTGACCGGGATTGGTAGTTAAACCTTCATCTGGTTGTTCAACAACTTTGGGGATCTGAGTAGACGGCGAACTTTTTACCCTATTCAAATCCGATTTTTTAGAAGCCCAAAGTGTATATTTGACTTCAGGTGTAGTTTCAGTACTGTCTAGATTAATATCATGCCAATTAGCTGAATCTACCGAAGCAGAATCTAAGTCCTCAACAAGACTTGGAAGAAGAAGGGTAACATTTTTATTAGACATGGAATCCATTGCTTCTTTCTTGGCAGAAGGATAAAATTTTCCTCTTTTACTACTTGTATCACTTATTCCACCGGAAACACTATATTCGGCAGCAAAAGTAATATAATCTGGGATACCTGTTATATAAGTCACTGTAGGATTTGGTTCTGTGCTCTCAAAAGTTCCATCTCCATAGACTATATCGTAATCTCTAGTTGTACTATCGGCAATAGTATGGTCCTTCACACGTACTGGAAAGAACGTCATTACCGAATCGCCTGTCGAAGCTGCGCCCCCATCTAATCTTAATTCAATTGTTGAAGAATTACTTGCTTCAATATTTAAACTCATACCAGCATTAGAGACATCAATTGCTCCACTAACTTCATCTACCCAATTACCATCATCATCCACATCAGCAATGCTTAAATACTCAGGAAGATTAACTACTATTGAATCTCCTGCTGACCAACTTCCTGAACCATCAGCATCAAGTTTAAATAATAGGGACTGAACATAATATTGGTCCCCATCTGAAGTATTTAACTCAGCATTTATGGGAACTGATGAGGGTTGTAATGTAGCGGTGGCTGCAAATGCTCCTGATAATATCAAAATACTTGCAACCAAAAAGACGCTGATTCTTTTAAATATATTCATTTCTAACCTCCTTGTTTAAGATCTCTTTATTCCATTATTGGAAAAATTAATTCGTGTTAAATCGCTTATAATTCTAATTTTATTTTTTTTATCACCTCTTTAAGTTTTCAATTAATGATTTACTTGGGATTGCGAGGTTATTGGGTTTTTCATAATTTCAAGGAATCTTTCATTAACCTATTTATAATTTCGGTACAGGCTGTAAAAACTTTAGTTTTTTTTCTATTTATTTATATCCCGGAATAAAAAGCCTGAAAATCATGATCCACAAAATCAAAAATTCCCTGAAATTACTTTTTTCATACTAATTATCCTCGCTATAATTCTCAAATAACAAATAGTTAGAAGCGTTCAAATATAAACTTGTTTCCTACTACTTATTGTACTCAATAGTTATGCCGTTATATATCCTTTATCATTTTTTAATCGGTCTATTTGATTGTCTAACATGGATTAAACTATATTACTTAACAAATAAATTATTAGGATTTTTAATTTTGTTTTTAAAAATTTTAGGAAAAATATTCTAATAAAGGTGTGATATTTTCTAGGTTTAGTAGAGAAAAGAAATGAAAAATCTTCTGCAATTAACAAATACGAAAATAATTATCAACTACTGAGTACGAATAAAACTAACAATTTTATAAACTTCGTATTGACAAAACTACAATTTAATACTTCTATTTTCTTCATTTCCGTTTTTTGTAATTCATAATTCTTCATTCATAATTCAAAATTCAAATGGCCACCGAGAACACCGAGAAACACTGAGTGAAATTAAAAAACCACCAGTTTCTGCTGGTGGTAATAAGCTAATAATAAGTGATACGAGCCCTTTCAAGTGCTTTATTGTCTTATATAGGAATTTATTTAAAGCAAATGAGGAGGATTACAGAGAACAGATTCCACGATTCGAAATGGAACCTGCCAATAAATCGGCTATAAACAGTGATTATGTATAATTGTAGCACAACCTCAGAGAGGCCGTCTAAACTTGGCTTTCTAAGTTGTGTTTTTTTAAGATTGCCTCAATGGGAATCTTAAAAATTATTATTGCCTAATTGCGGATTAAAAGATATTTATTCTGTCGGAAATTAATAGCGACCCGGTTATGAACAACTTGGGAAAGTTGTTCTACAAATCCAGTGGAAACTAACCACCGAAGACACCGAGAAACACTGAATAAACTTAAAAAGCCCCATGTTTCAATATGGGATATAAAACAAATAAATCAAAAATTTTCAGTCCGTTTTAACGGACTTTTTATTAGAACCGAAAGTGCGCTTAAGCGCACTTCATTATATTCTTTGTCTTTTGCTTTTGCACCCCACAATGAATTGTGGGGCTTTATTTTTATTAACCCTGATAGCGAGCTGATAAAAACAAATCCTGCATCTAAGTTGCAGATAACAACAATAAAATTTCAACTAAAACTTCTGGTAACAACACTTCTTCCTTTTTACTATGACGATACAATATAATTAAGCTTGAGGTTAAAGTTGAGTGTACTACAGTCAATTCTTTTTTATACTAAACCTAAACCTTAGTCTCAACATCAACAAATTTCAGGACGACACAGTTTATTATAAGTCATAATTCTACACTCTTAATTCTAAATTCAAAAAGCCCTCCAGACCAGCCAGACCCAGAGGGCTAAAATTCTAATACTCACAATTTAATCCAAATCTAACACCACCCCATAACCCAATCAACAAATCAACAAATCAACCAATCAACAAATCAACAAATCAACCACTACCATCTCTCCGTTTCTTCAAATAACGAATATAACCATTAGTAAGTTTAATAGCCGACTCAATATTTTTGTAAAACTTTTTATATTTCTTCTTCTCAACAAATTCGCATTCTTTTGCGACAGTTAAATGATCAATTAATTCATATAGAGAACCACGAGCCTGCCTACAATATTGGATATTCTCCTGAAAATGATATCGGCCATGCCCTTCAGCAATGTTTGCACAGGGAGAACGGGAAGCACGTATCATTTGATCTGAGAGACGAAAATTCTCTTCCTCGGGAAAATGTTTACAGAGGTTCCAAATTGCAATGCGAACCTCACGACACTTCTTCCACACATCCAAATCTTCAAAAGAATTTTTCATCCCATCCCCTAACATCACCAATTAACAAATACACTAATTAACCAATTAACAAACTAACCAACTAACTAACAAATTAACCAATCAACCAATCAACAAATTAACAAATCAACAAATCAACCAAATCACTTCCCAGAAAAACCAAGCACAGTATCATACTCCTGCCTCTTTTTGAGAGCCTTCAGAGTTCTAGAAATAACATTGTCATATTTCAGGGTAGCTTCTATCATTAATTCACTGCCACCTTTTAAAGTAGCAAATTCTTCCTCTAACTGCCTTTTTATCATCTTCCTATTTTCTTCAAACTCATTTTCCCGTTTCTGATTATATTGGGAATATATTTTTTGGAAGGTATCTTCTTGAAATGATATATCATCCTTTTTACTCAATGATTTTTCTATTTTTTGCAGTTTTTTCTCATTCTTATATTCGTATTCCACATCTTGCTTAGCGACATATTCTTTAAAATCATTCACTATCTTCTCTCCAATCTTGTCATAATCCGGTATAGTATCATGAGTGGTTTTATATTTAATTGCAAAATTATAAGGGATATTTTTACTAACTAAAAAAGCTGTATATCTAAAGCCACTATAATCCTCCTGTTTAACGGTTATATCAGGTTTAATTCCACCTCCACCAATCACTTTTCTACCATTTTTTGTGTAATAAACAGAATCTTTTTGGCCTTTCTCTACTACCAGATCCTTATTCTTTATAAAACCAGGCTTCTGTACACAACGGCCACTCGGAATATAATATTTAGCATTTGTCAATTTTAAGGAATGTTTTTTATCCAATTCTATAACTCTCTGAACCAATCCTTTTCCAAAGCTTCTGCGACCTATCACCAATCCTCTATCATAATCCTGTATAATTCCTGCTACAATTTCACTTGCTGAAGCACTGCCATTGTTAATCAACACTGCTAGTTCCATATCAGAGTTAATAATCGGCTGTCTATGAGCTTTGATAACTCTATTGGCTCTGTCAGTCCTTCCTTTTGTAAATAATAATGTATCTCCCGGTGGAATAAACATTTCTGCAATTCCTAAGGCCTCCCTCAATAAGCCCCCCGGATTCATCCTTAAATCAAAGATCAATTTACTGAAGCCAGAATTATTTTGAGACAATTTTTTTACAGATTTAGCAAATTCCTGAGCTGCACCTTTAGAAAAGCGGGACATTTTGATATAACCTACCGAATCATTTACCATTCCTGAATAGCTGATCTTAGGTATATTGATACTGGCTCTGGTCAATTCATACACTGTGGTTCCACTAACTCCCGGACGTTTAATGGTCAATTTCACTTTTGTGCCTTTTTTTCCTCTAATTGTTTCAGAAACCTTGCTCAGAGCCATACCTTTGGTCTCAATACTATCTACTTTTAAAATTTGATCACCTGGTTGAATTCCGGCTCTAATAGCAGGACCACCTTCCATAGGGGCAACAGCAGTAACAGTATCATTTCGAATTGTTATTCTTACTCCTATTCCGCCATATTTTCCTTCTGACAATTGTTCGACTGATTTCTTTTGCCGTTTGTTCAACAAAGTAGTATAAGGATCCAATTTATCCGTTAAATTATTAATACTCTGTTCAGTTAATTTTTCCGGGTTGATTGGATCGACATAATTAGTTATTAATTTTTTATATGTCTTATTATATAAACTTAGAGAATTATGTAATTTGTCGTAGTAATCCTTATTTTTCTCATTATTATTTAGAGCAAGAATTAATGTCATAGAAAGAATAAGGAATAAAATCGTCTTGAAATACCACTTCTGGTAAAATTTTTCCTTTTTCTCCATTATTATATCTCCTTTTTAATATTGTTCCAGATAAGATTAGCAATTGTTTGTTCTGATTTCGTACCATCTATTTTTATAAATCTATCTTTACTTCTTGCTAATTCTAAAAAACCCTTTCTAACTTTCTGATAAAATTTCTTGTCCTCGTTTTCTATTCTATCTTTAGTATCCCCTGAATTTGTATTTAATCTGTTACTACTCTCCTCTATTGATATATCCAATAAAAAAGTAATATCCGGAGTTAATCCATCAGTTACAAATTTGTTGAGATTATCTACAAAATCAATATTTAATCCTCTCCCATATCCCTGGTAAGCAATAGTAGAATCAAAAAATCGATCACAAATAACTATTCCTCCTGCTTCTAAAATAGAAGATATTTTTTCATAATACAGTTGATGTCTGCTGGCTGAATAAAGCAGTAATTCACTCTTGGGTTGCAAAGAAGTTTCACCATTATCAAGTAAAATTCGCCTTATTTTTTCGCCTACGATAGTCCCCCCGGGCTCTCTCAGTAACTGATAATACTTATTAGCTTTCTCTAATTTCTTCTCCAATTTTTTAATCTGAGTTGTCTTACCACAACCATCTATTCCTTCAAATGTGATAAATAATCCTTTATTCATTCTTACAATTCCTATATCAAACTAGATTAATCCTCAAAAAGTTCCAAAAAGACTTCTGGTGGACGAGTAGGTTGGCCTTGCTCATCGATAAAAGCATGTTCAGTATATCCATTTGCTATCATTCTATCATTTTTACCTTTTACAACATAATTGATTCGTAATTTTACACGGGGAGCTGCAGGAATATTACATTTAATGGCCAAGTCTTCATTATACTCTGCACCTTGTTTATATTCACAATGTGATTCTATCACCGGAAGATAATATCCTAACTGCTCTAATTCTTTGTTTGATAGCCCCATATCACGCATCATCTCATCCCGGGCACTTTCAAAAAATTCAAAGTAACGAGAATAATATACAATCCCCATGGCATCGATATCTTTATACCTTACTCTTTTATTATAAGTGAAGGATTTCTTTGTCATTCCTCCCATTCTCCCATATTTGAAAATTTTTCTATTCTATCTTCCACTAATTTATCTGCAGAGATTGATTTCAATTCTTTGACTTGTTCTAAAATATTTTTTTTCAGGACTTCTGCCATTTTTTCAGGTGCCCTGTGTGCTCCTCCCCTTGGTTCGGGCAATATTTGATCTGCTATACCTAAGTCCTTGACATCTTCAGCAGTCACTTGCATAGCTTCGGCTGCCCTGGCTTTTGAGTATTCATCTGAATCGCGATAAAGAATTGAAGCACAACCCTCAGGAGAAATAACAGAGTACCAGGTATTTTCTAATAATAAAATTCTATCTCCTAGACCTATTCCTATCGCACCACCGCTCGCTCCTTCACCAATAACTATTACTACCAACGGAGTTTTTAATCGTGCCATTTCAAATAAATTCTTTGCGATTGCTTCAGCCTGTCCCCTTTCTTCAGCACCAATTCCTGGATACGCTCCCGGAGTATCAATCAAAGTAACTACAGGTTTATTGAACTTTTCTGCTAGTTTCATGATTCTCAGCGCTTTTCTATACCCTTCCGGTCTTGGCATTCCAAAATTTCTTTTTATATTCTGCTGCGTATTCCGGCCCTTCTGCTGTCCTATGATTACCATGTTTTCATCTTCAATTGTAGCCAGGCCTGCAATAATCGATTTATCATCAGAATAATACCTATCACCGTGTAATTCCATAAAATTAGAAGTCATCATATTTATATAATCCAGTGAATAAGGTCTTTCTGGATGCCGGGCCAATTTAACTCTCTGCCATCTACTGAGATCTTTATAAATATCTTTGACTTTTTGTTCTAATTTTTCCTCAAGTTCTTTAATTTCATCAGCCATATCCATATCAGAACTTTCAGACAACTCCCGCATCTCATTCAATTTGTCTTCTAATTCCACAATTGGTTTTTCAAAATCCAAAACTCTACTCATTTATTTCACCCTATATTCTTAATAATGCTTTTAATAAAATTTCTATATCAAGAAACAAGGAATAATTCCTCATATAATAGTGCTCATAATTCTTTTTATCTTCTTTTTCCGGTTTATGGTTCCCCTGAACCTGAAATAGACCAGTTATACCTGGTTTATAATTTAATTTCCTTTTATCTCCGGTCACTGATAATAATTCACTACCCACCATACTCATATCCCCTTTCAATACTGACCAAATCAAAGGGAATCTATGTAAATTTTTCCTATATTTCTCCCCATTTTTCTTTTCAAAAACATAACCTGTAAAAGTTTTGTCCTGCCAGGTTCTAAATTTTTCTTTTTTAATTTTACCTCCCGTCAACAAAACATAGAGAAATACAAAAGGAGAAAATAGTACTCCTCCTATAACTGATACAGCTATATCAAATAATCGCTTGAAAAACTGATTACGCAAATGAAATATATTGTAATCCACTTCAATCAAGGGAATATCTTCTATTTTCTCTACACTAGATTTACCTAGAATAAAGTCAAGATTCTCAGGTACGATTCTAGCTTCTACCCTTTCTCCCTGCACCTGATCTAAAATATTTAAAATATCTTGATTATCAAAATTATCAGTAGTAAATATTAACTCCGTAGCATTATGTATACTAACGATTTCCGGTAAATCCTCAATTTTTCCCAGAAACGGAAACCCTTCGATACGTTTACTTTTATATTCTTTATCAACATAGCCCAATATTTCAAAACCATGTTCAATATGAGTCTGTAATTTTCGCGCTACTCTTTTGGTCTCCTGTCCACTCCCAACTAAAATTGTTCTTCTAAGTAACAAAGCTCTGAGTAATTTTGAAGTTGGAGGTATTATTTTTCTTCTCTGTAATAATAGCAAAACAATTCTCCAGGCTGGGAACAGAAAGGCGATAGCTACAAAAGAATAGGTAATATAATCAGGAGTGTAGATCATATCATAAAATAAATTATTAATTCCCAGAGCCCCAATCAAACCAATTATAGAGGTAACGCTGGATCGAGAGTAAGACAAGATTCTTTTATCATATAATCCTACTGTATAACCTACTCCAATCCACATCAACAAGTAAAATAGTATCATAGAGATTAAAGTCTGATGCGAAGGAAGCGGCTGCGATTGAAAATTATGTACTACCAGGATAGACCCAATCACAATTAGTGAATCTGTAAAAGGTATGAAATATTTTCTTAAAGTTCGAGAAAATAAAGATACCACTCCTCTTAAAAAGATACCCAGTTTTAGAAAAATATCAATAAACAGATAGATTCCAGTACTAAAATGTTTATTAACGAAAATATCCATAGCTTTATAAAATACTATCAAATTGTCATAGGAGGCTAATTTTGCGCTCTCCCCCTTATAATGTACTATTTGAGTATCAGGGACGTAATATATTTTCCATCCTGCTTGCTTGATTCGATAGCAATAATCTAGATCTTCCCCATACATAAAGAAATCTTCATCCATCCATCCAATTTCATCTACTATCTCACGCCTAAACATCAAGAAAGAGCCACTAACAGCATCCACCTCAGACATTTCATCAGGATCTTTATAAGTAAGATTATATTTTGCAAACAATTTATTATTGGGGAACATTCGACTCAATCCTAACATTTTAGGAATTGCAACTGAAGGTGTAGGAAAAGAACGCCGACATGCCTTTTGAAGAGTGCCATCAGCATTCAATATTTTACAACCGGCTGCCCCAGCTTCAGGATGGTTTTCGAAAAATGCGATCATTTTGGAAATAGTATCTTCTTGTAAAAGAGTATCTGGATTAAGCAGAAGTATATATTCCCCCTCTGAAACTTCTATACCCTGATTACATGCTTTAGCAAAGCCAACATTTTCCTGATTTTCTATCAATTCAATTTCAGGAAAATCATTTTTAATTATCTTTCTACTTCCATCAATAGAAGCATTATCTACAATAATAATTTCGCTATCTATGCCCTCCAGGGACTTCTTTAACGAAAATAAAGCTTGCTGTAAAAATTCCTTGACGTTGTAGCTAACGATTATAACTGATATATCCATCTATTATAGTCGTCCAAACATATTCAAAATTACAAGTTTCCAGACCATGAAAGCAGCCTCATAGACAATATCTCGAGACATCTTAGACTTACCTTCACTTCTTTCAGTAAAGATTATAGGTATTTCTTGGATCTCAAATCCTTTTTTCCAGGCTCTATAATTCATCTCAATTTGGAAAGCATAACCATGGGAGTGAACATTATCTAAAGATATTTCTTCTAGCACTTCCCTCTGAAAACATTTGAACCCGGAAGTAGGGTCCTCCATTGGTATTCGAGTTATATACCTGGTATACCTGCTAGCTAAATAACTGATTATTAGCCTTTTTAAGGGCCAATTAACAACATTTACTCCTTTGCAATATCTAGATCCAACTACTAATTCGTTCCCTTCTTTAGCCTTTTCAATTAATCTAGGAACGTCATCTGGATCATGAGAAAGATCAGCATCCATTTCCATTATATATTGATAATTTCTATCTAAAGCCCATTTAAATCCTTTTATATACGCAGTTCCAAGTCCTAATTTTTCTTCTCTAACAATTAAGAACACTCTCTGTTCATACTCATTTTTTAATTCTCTTACTATATCAGCAGTGCCGTCAGGACTACTATCATCTATTATCAAAATATCAACCTCAAACTCAACAACTTTATTAATAATTTTTCTTACATTATGTTTTTCATTATAGGTAGGAATAATTACTAAGGCATCATTCTTCGGTTGGGATGTCATCATCTTTTTCCTTTTCTTGTTCTAAATCCTCTTCCATCTCTTCCTTCATATTCTTTAAGGCTTCTTTGACTCCAAATAATTTGATATCTAATTCATTTAATAGTTTGTCAGAAACTAGGCCAGCCTTATATGGTCTTTTAGCCTCTTGATCTAATGCTCTTGTTTTGACCTTTTGTATCAACTGATTATCTAAAGAAAAAACATCCGCAATAGAGAGAGCAAATTCAAATCTGCTTAAATAATCTTTGCCTCCATAGTGATATATACCTTCTGGCCGCTCCTGAACTAGTTCCTCAACCATTTGAGCAAAACCATCAGCCCAGGTTGGATTCCCAAACTGGTCATTAACTACTTGAATTTTATCTCCCCTACTTAAACTTTGTATAACCCAGTTTACAAAACTAGCTTCACGATTTTTCGAGTATCCAAAAATTACATTTGTTCTTATGATTGTCCAGGGTATTTTAGACCCAATTAAAATCCGTTCCGATTCATACTTTGTCTGCCCGTAAAAATTGACCGGACTAATTTCATCATCTTCTTTATAAGGACCATTGGTACCATCAAAAATATAATCAGTAGAAATATGTATTATATGGGCTCCCAAAGGAGAAGCACTATTCACGAGGTTTTGAACACCCTGTACATTTATTTCTCTGGCTTTTTCTTTATTTTCTTCCGAAGCATCGACATCGGTAAAAGCCCCACAATTAAGAATAATTTCAGGATCTTCATCTTTTATCACTTCTTTTACTCTTTCCTCCTCCGTAATATCAAGTGGTCTATAGGTTAAATCTCCATCAAAAATCAGATTCTCCTGTAGATCAGTAGCAACTACTTCAAAATTTCTATTTAACTGCAAAGTGCATTTTTCTCCCAATAGACCATTAGCACCTGTAACAAGTATCTTCATATATTAATAAACCTCTTGTTATTTAAAAAGAACAAAAATTCTTAGTGAATTGTACTATCAAACTGTTTGGAAACTACATAAATTCATCGTATTTCTATAAAATGTATAGTCAAATTTACCTTTGTATAATCTAAAAAAATAAATCCACCTTTTATTAAATATTCTTATCTTCTAAACACTGACATAGTTTACAAAATCAATATCTTACTTGCGAACATTTTTTTAATTTTCTTGATATTAGATTGTATCTAAAAACTATTAAAAATTACTGTTATTTTACAAATCCTTTTTTCTTATATTCAGTAGTAAAGGTCTGGACCAATATTTCCATTCTTCTAAAAATATTTGTACTTCTTTCTCCGGGATTATATAATAGAAAATCAACTACAAAAGTGCGATTTGTCTTCTTATCATAAAATGAATAAGTAGCAAATGGTCCACCTTTGGTTTGATTTTTATGATACCAGAGGCCATATAATTTTAATGATTCATAATTTTTGAAATTTGTATAATGAGAGCCCAAAGCCGAAGTATCAGTACCTACTGAATCATATTTTGCTCCAATCTCCTGTCTTTTTGTTAACAAACCTTCTTTGGTGAATAATTTTGGCTTCTTGCCGGCTTCCCAGGAAAAAGAAATCCAGCGAAAGGGGTGCATTCTACCTAACCATATAAAATTATCCTGTTCCTCAATTACCTTATATCCATCCAAAGCCCTGAAAGTCCAATGATATTTATCCCAGAGCCGGTTTATTATTTTATTATCTTTTTCCTTTCCAAAGATATAATTTTTGATTCTATTAACATATCTTTTATTAAATTTATTATAAATCCAATCTTTTTGCTGGCGAATATGATTTTTCATTCTTTCAATATTTTTACCGGCAATAACAATCATGGTTTGATTTAGAGCAAAGGGATTTTTTATGGAAAATATATAAGTACTATCTTTTGCAGCTAATTGATACTGTTTATCAGGCAAAATCGCTTTCGCATATTTTTGATCCTGTCCCTCTTGATCTAGATTGGCTAGAAATATCACATTTTTGTATTCAGAATAGACATCAAATTTCTGCATTCCAACCCATCCCACCTGAAAATACTGCTGTAAAGCAGGGGTTCTAATTCCATATATAAAACAGCTATCAACAGTTGATTTCATTGTATCTTGCATTTCCTGATTAGAGATAACAAAAACATTATCAAAAGCACCTTTTGCTCCCTTTCTGCCCTCTCCACATGTAAATAAAATAAAAATACTAAAGAATAAAAAGACTATTATTTTTTTCATGTTAAAACCTTTTCATTTTACCTAAAAAATTCATTACCATTTCCCTTAGGTCACTTAGTCCTCCCAAGGAGACTCCTTGGTGACCCTATAGGGCATTTTCTACCCTTCATACTGACCCGTAATACTCTGGAATCAAGAGAAAAGATTTCAGAGTAATCTTTCATTAATGTGTTCTGGAGGGATAAATTCTCGTCCAGAATGCTTGCGGGATTAAAATTATTTATGACAATCTTAAAACTCATTTTTTTCAAAGTCAGTGTAAACTACAAATTATCAATGGAATATATCTTTATTCGAATTTGTCAAGTATCATTCAAGGTTACTTTGGATCTCCTTACCTGAAAAATTCATTACCATTCATTTTTCACACAAGGGCCTTGGGCCCAGGGCCCTGGGGGTTACCTTAAAATTATTCATAACCATAGAAACTGAGTTTTTATAGAATAGGGTATTTAAAATATTAAAAAACATATTCTTAACCTACCATTTCAAAATGGTTATGAATAATTAAGGCTTAAGAAGTACATAGTTAATAAAAATCATAGTAATCCGGGTCAAACCATGGAGTAAAAATAAATTTATTCTCTTTGCTAAGGAAATCCTACTTATCTATATTTATTCAATCAATGAGTTCAAAATCAATTTCTCTATCCATTAAAGAGACTCTTTCCACTTTTATTTTTACAATATCCCCTAATCTAAATATTTTCCCTGTATGTCTACCTTCCATACAATGATTTTCTTCATCAAAAATATAATAGTCATCATTCATTTTCCTGACAGGGACCATCCCCTCTATAAGAAATTCAGAAATTTCAACAAAAAGCCCTGCTTCAATGACTCCTGTAATAACACCAGTATATATTTGGCCAATTTTTGTAGAAATGAATCTAATTTGTTTAATTTTGATAAATTCCCTTTCTGCTTCCATAGCATTTATTTCCATATCAGTAGATTTTTCAGCTATTGCAGGGATTTGATCTTTATATTTTTCTTTATCAATTTTATCACTATCTTGAAGATACTCTTTCAGTAGTCTATGTACCATAAGATCAGGATATCTTCGAATTGGCGAGGTGAAATGTGTATAATGCTGAAACCCGAGTCCAAAATGCCCTTTTGGTTCTTCAGTATAAACCGCTTTCTCCATGGAACGCAAAGCAACCTGCTCAATAAACTCCCTAAACGGTGAATCCTGGATTTCTTCAAGTATTTCCGCTAAATCGCTGGACGTGAACTCTTTTGGTCTTTTATAATTAATACCTAATTTATTCAAAATATCATACAATCCAATAATTTTTTCTCTATTGGGAGATTCATGTACTCTATATATAAAAGGTAGATCCTCACTCTTACGGTGGACAGCGATTCTCCTTGCCACACACTTATTAGCCATTAACATAAATTCTTCGATTAATCTATGAGTTTGTCTTCTTTCTGATCGCCTGACTTCTCTTGGAAATCCTTTTTCATCCAATTCAAAAATCGGTTCGGGAATATCAAAATCAATACTTCCATATTTTTTACGTCTTTTCCTTAGAATTTTAGACAATTCCAGCATGGCTTTTAATTTGTCATGATATTTTCCCTCTCCTTTATCCAATATGTCCTGGGCCTCTTCATAACTAAATCTTTTTCTGGATCTAATTATACTAGGTGTGATTACAAAATCTACTACTCGCCCGGTTTGTGCCAACTCTATTAATATAGAGAAAGCAAGTCTATCTTCCTTGGGTACCAGACTACAGAGCTCATTTGACAATTTCTCAGGAAGCATTGGTATAACAGAATCACCTAGATATACACTAGTACCTCTATCCAGAGCTTCTTGATCAATTTGTGACCCGTCTTCGACATAATGGGTTACATCTGCAATATGTACCCCTAAAAGCCAGTTTCCATTTTCACTTTTATCAAGAGAAACAGCATCATCAAAATCTTTAGCGCTCTCAGGATCTATAGTAAAAGTAATATTATCTCTAAAATCAAGTCTATCTTCAACAGCTTCTGATATTTTTGGAGCAGTTAATTCTTCTATTTCCTTTTGTACTTCTGGGGGGAATTTTTCCTTTAAACCATACATATTTTTGACTATCTTCAGGTCATTTTCGGGTTTCAAAGGTGAGCCAAGTAGTGAACAAACTTTTGCCTGGGGATAATTACTGGGATGCTGCCAGACAATATTAGTTAATTCAGCCAGCTGTCCTTCTTCCAGTTTCTCATCACTATCTTTTATAAAAAATTTAACCGGAGGAGCGGGAGATTCTGGAACAGCTACCCATCCAAATGATTCCTTTTTTAATATTCCATAAATATTTTCATCAGATCTATTTGCTATTTTTACTACTTTGCCTTCTGTTCGCTCTCCACTTTTTTTATTATATTTTTCAACCCAGACTCTATCATGATGAAGAGCAGTATAAAAATCATTTGCACTAATAAATATTTCCTTCCCTGATTCGGTGGTCACGAAACTAAAACCCTTAGTAGAAAATGAAATTATACCCTGAATTCTGCTTTCTCTTTCAACAAACCGGTAAGAACTACCTCCTCCCCTTTCTACTAAACCCTGTTTAGCCATATCCTTCAAAACATCCTTAAAATCTACATATTTCTCTTCCGGGAGATCCAGGGCTCGAAAGATGTTTTTTTGTTTGAAATAATTACCGCTGCGTTGCTCTAAAAACTTAACAACTTTATTGATAACTCTTTCTTTAAAACTATTTTTAGTACCTTTTGACATAGTTCCTTCTATTTTATTCAGGTCAAAAAGTAAAATTATGTTTGCATTTTCACAAACTTATTCTCAAAATATTTTATTTTTTTTATATGTCTGTAAGCAGGATCTCCCAAAAAAAATGGAAAATACAGTCACACTGAGTGCCACGAAGGCAACTCTGCCGGGGTATACGGAAGATGAATTAATTTTTTTCCTTCCTGGTTCGACTCTCCTTCTGGGTAACCAAGGTCACAATGGACTCCTACATGAGACTTCTAGGAAGGATCTCCAAAGTCACTTACCATGACTTATTATTAACTATACAATTTTTATGGAGACCCTAATATTTATTTCTTTCACTGTCCCAATAAATTTCCAATATTAACCCTCAAATCAGTTTATATATTGTTCCTATCTTTGATGATTTTTGCAATCATGTTCTTATCATAGTTCATTATCTTTTTCCCTATTTATAATTTTGAATTATAATAAATTATTTATACTTTACAGCCATTAATGTTGAACTAAATTAGGAGATTTTATGAAAAAATTTATTCCGTTTTTATTAATTATATCAGTATTTCTTTTCTCTTGTGGAGGTGGAGGAGAGAAAGCGACAAAATTGAAACCCGGCACCAAGGAATACAAATTAGCTCAGAAACTCGCTAAAAAAGTTCCTAAATTAAACCCAGATGAAAATAATGTACTTGCTAGTTCCAAATCTTTTAAATTGACAACTGGTGATGTTATAACAAAATGGTATTCTCTAGCTGGAGATAGGATTCAACAGTTATCTCAGTTTGATTCCACACAGATCACTCGCTCGCTAAAAAGTGCAATTCAACAAATTTCTGTTTCCGAATTATTATCTAAAAAAGCAGATGAAAAAGGTATCAATATTGAAAAAAGCAAAATTGATAGTATTTTACAGCAACAGTATCAGCGTGCCGGAGGTAAAAAGAAATTTCAACAAAGACTCAGTCAAAGGGGAATTACAGAAAAAACTCTTCGCGAAAGTATTTTACAAAATATGAGAAGAGAAAATTTTCTTAACTCAGAGATTGACAGCAGTTTTGAACCTACTCAACAGGAAATAAAGCAGGTTTACAAACAGAAATACAAGAACCAACAGAAGGTTTCTGCTAGACATATTTTAGTAAAAGAGAAGGATAGTACTCAAAAAGGACAAGGGTTACAAAAAATTAAACAGGTCAAGAAGAAAATAGAAAACGGAGCCAATTTTGCTGAAATGGCGAAACAATATTCTGAAGGACCTAGCAGTCGTAAAGGTGGTGACCTAGGTAGTTTTGGTAAACAAAAAATGGATCCGAGGTTTACAAGAGCTGCTTTCTCTCTGGAAAAAGGCGAAGTAAGTGATGTAGTGAAAACTCGCTATGGCTATCATCTCATCCAGGTTTATGATAAAAAGACCACTTCCAAGCCTTTAAGTCAAGTTAGAAGTAAAATAGTCCAACAATTAAAGGACCAAAAGAAACAACAAGCTAGAAGCAAGTTAATTCAGAAGTTAAAAAAAGATGCAAACTTACAAATCAAGATCTAAGTAATTTTTAGAATATTGTAAAATATTTAAGCCCCGATGAAGAATCGGGGCTTTTTTATTTTTTCATCTGTGTTTTTTACCAATTTAACAGATTTAAACAATTTTACAATGTTTAGAAATAACTATTCTTCGACTCCCTTACCCGAGATCTTCTCACCAGGTTCACTGGAGTTCTCCACTGAAAAGAGTTATTTTAATTTATTACATTTCATTATCTTTAGGAGCGTAATTAGGTGCTTCTTTACTTATCTTAATATCATGGGGATGACTTTCTTTTATGGCTGCACTGGAAATTCGCATAAATTCTGCCTTTTCTTTAAATTTTTCTAAGTTCTCCGCTCCACAATATCCCATAGAAGAACGAATTCCTCCAGTTAATTGATGAATAGTATCCGAGATTTCTCCTTTAAAGGGCACCATACCTTCTATTCCTTCTGGAACAACTTTACTTGGTTTGGTCTGCTCCTGAAAATATCTGTCCTTACTTCCTTCTTTCATTGCTTCTACAGAGCCCATTCCACGGTATGCTTTAAAAACTCGTCCTTCATATAATACTTTTTCACCAGGACTTTCTTCTACGCCTGCCAATAGGGAACCCAGCATTGTAGTATCTGCGCCTGCTGCAAGAGCTTTTGCTATATCACCAGAATATCTTATTCCGCCATCCGCTATTAGGGTAACATCTTTATCCTGGGTCTCTTTTGCCACCTCTCTTATTGCTGTTAATTGTGGAACTCCAACTCCAGCAACTACTCTTGTTGTACATATAGCTCCAGGACCTACTCCAACCTTAATAGCATCTGCTCCAGCCTCGACCAAATCTTTTGCCGCTTTCTTTGTAGCCACATTTCCAGCAATTACTTCAACATTGGGATACTTATTTTTAACTTCTATTACCGCTCTTGAAACATACTTTGAATGTCCGTGAGCAGTATCAACTACTATAACATCTACTTCATTTTCAACGAGTTCATCGACTCTTTTCATATAGCCGTCTGAAACACCAACAGCAGCACCTACTCGCAATCTACCCATTTCATCCTTAGCAGCATTGGGATATTTTCTTTTCTTGAGTATATCTTTAACTGTAATAAGGCCCTCTAATTTTCCGTTTTCATCAACAATTAATAATTTTTCAATCTTATGTTCCTGTAAAATTTCCTCAGCCTCTTCTAAAGTCGTTCCAACGGGTGCTGTTATTAAATTATCTTTGGTCATTCTTTCTTTAATTGGAAGATCGTGATTTGTTTCAAACCTTATATCCCGATTGGTCAATATCCCCACTAATGTGCCCTGGTCAACTACAGGTATTCCCGAGATTTTAAACTTAGCCATCACATCAAGGGCTTCCCCAATTGATTTATCCGGAGGTAGAGTAACAGGATTTTTAATCATTCCACTTTCGGAGCGCTTAACTCTATCAACTTCAGAAGCCTGGTCTTCAATATTCATATTTTTATGCAAAATACCAATTCCACCTTCCCTGGCAATTGCTATAGCCAATTTGCTTTCTGTAACAGTATCCATAGCAGCACTTACAATGGGTATATTCAAATCTATATTTCTTGTCAGAGGTGCCTCAATATTTGTCTCTTTAGGTAATACTTTTGATTCTGCCGGGCGAATTAATACATCATCATATGTCAAACCTTGTTCTAGTTTGCCTTTTTCTCCCATCTTTTCTCCAATTTATTTTGATTATTTTTTTAATTAGGCCCAATTATTCAACTAATTATGTAAGGGGAAAGTTACTAATTAAAACTTCCGCATTCAAGTTATGATATTTATATATTTCGCTGTGTGCAAGAAGGTATCCAGGAAAGATATATAAAAATATCGGATATACTGTCAATATTTGTTAATCTGATGGTGAAAAAATTTCTACTACCCCAATAGAAATCCTGGGTGCAAGCCCCAATAGAACGACCAACGCTCAGGCTTTTTGCAGAAGTTCCCTATAAACATCATTCTTCCTCAAGATTAACATGTTTTACATACTTTTCAAAAGCTAAATAAATAACAGCCAGAAAACCAAGAAAGTAAAAATCTATAAATCTCCAGCCAATTAAAACAGTTCCAAGTATTTTTTCTGAAATAGAGTTGTTAAATAATAAAAGGAAAAGACCTTCAGCTCCTCCGGCAGCTCCTGGGGAGGGAACAAAATGCATGGCAAAAAATACTATCCATTGCAGGACGAAAACTTTGAAAAAGTTCAATTCATAACCTAAACCCAGAGCAAGAAAATAAACCACAGCATACCGGGCACTCCAATGCACAACACAAATAAGTAAGTTTTCTACAAAATGTATCTTCCCCTTTTTGATCATTGATTTATACAATTTTTTAAATTCGTTCCAAAATTCTTTCCATTTAGCTCTTATTTTTCGAGCGTATTTCGATTTTTTAACAAACCAGATTAATCCAAACAAAACAAGGGCAACTATTAATACAATTTTTAAAGGATTTTCGAGACTTGTACTTTTAAAAAAGGAAGCTATTGAACCAGATATATCTGGAGCCAACAAAGCAGCTAAAGGAACTCCTATTAAATAAAAAATAGTATTCTCAACCGCCGCAATACTGGTTAGACTGACTGACTCACCTGCTGAAACTCCATTTTTGTATAACATACCAGCATAAAATCCTTCCCCTCCCACCATAGTTGGACTGGCCATAGCACCTAATTCGGTGTAGATTATTATTCGAATACATTCCATAAAACCAATATCATGATTTCGAAATTTAAGCCAATTATAGAGTCGCAGTGACTTTGTAATCCAGGGAACAAATCTAGCAATGGCAGCCAAAATCAAAAATACTAATGAAAAATTTTTTAATTTGTAAATATTTTGCGCATCTGTAAAAATTAAAGCAAAAGAAATATTAACTATCACTGTCAGAGGTAAGATCCACAGTAACTTTTGGAATATTTTTTTTAGATTAACTGATTTTAATTTTTCCTTAATTTTTTCCTCCAGATCCTATTTTTTTTAAATTTTATTCTTCTATTCCAGGATAATGTTTCCAAATAAAATCAAGATCTGTTTTTACTTTTTCTATTGATAGATTAAACTCTTCCAAATTATAATTCTGATATTTTTTATCCCTTTTCGAATTGATGACTTGATCAACCTTTTTCCAGTAACCTTTTTCAGGCTCTATATCGATGAAATTAAAAATTTCCTTCAAGAGCTGTTTTAGATTATTTTTCAATTTAGGAAAAAGTACTGTAAATAATTGATCAGAAGGTATTTCATTTTTTTCTTTTTCAAAATAGTTATACAGGTTTTTACTCCACTCATATTTATTGGAAAAATATTTTTTTTGTTCCCTCTCACTCAATACTGAATTATGATATCTATTATGGAACGAAAAAAAGGAACTTAATGTATCTACTGGAGATCTTATGAGATAGAATATTTTTGCATCTGGAAAATATTTCAATATTTGTTTTAGTCTAAAAATAGATGGATTTGCTTTAATGACAATTCTATCTTTATTTTGCCTGACCAGCTGTCGCTTCATATATTCTTTTAAAAATAATATACTCAGTTCACGATCTTTTTGGTCATCCCTGCCATCCAATTTATCCCCTAAATCAGCATATTCTTCAAAAATCATCCAGGGACATAAAATTGAAAGCAACTCTGTATTAATAGTATGTAAAAAAAGGGCTTCATCTTCTTCAATTCCATCTAATTCTATTTTGTGTCCTTTTGCTTCCGACTTTAGCAGTTTTAATTCTATATTCGAAAGTAATTTTATGAGGGGCTGTACTATTTTACCTAATATTAAGGAAGGAAAGGCAAGTGAACTTGTGGTACTATAAGCTACTTTTCCGGTTTCAGCTATTCTCTTTTGGAGGAAACTAGTACCACTTCTAGGATGTCCAAAAATAAATACCGGTTCTCTAATTTCTTTATCTTCTAGATTGGGATAAAATATTCTATCTAACCAAAAGAAAAAATAGGAGATTGTAAAAAGTAATGGTATAAAAATTATCAGTAAAACAGAAATAAAATATTTTGAATTTCTAAAATATATCCTGGAAAGAATCATTTGTCTTTTTAAGAGAACTTGTATTGCCTGAGTATAAGTTATATTCATGTAGTCTTCTATTTTAGCTATATTTTACAAATTATTTTAAAATAACCGCTATTCTTAATTTCATACAGCAGAATTTCAGAAAAATAAGCCTTAATATAAAGTTATTAATATAGAATCATGATTCCGTAAAATTTCTAATTCCTCTAATTCTAAGTATCTTATCAGATTAACTAGATATTTTCTCACAAAAGAATCCTGAAGAACCCGAGCAGACCCAATGAAAAAGTAAAGCCTGAAAGTACTTGATAAAATCTAGAGATATACATTATGATTTTATTGATAATATCAAAATCATCCTCATTCTTTTTTTGTATCTATTAATTTTTCTGTTTATTTCTCAATAAATATTTCTTTTACTTCTTCCCAGGATCTGATAATATTTTTCATTTCTTGTGCAGTAATCGATAAAATTTCAGCAGCCTTATTCGGACTTATTAAATTGGACTTTAAGGCTTTTTTAACTAATCTATGTAATTTAATATTTTCAAAATTAAGATCATGTATGGGAAACGGCTCTTCCGGTAGCCCCTGGATTATTTCCATTTTATCTTCATAGATTTGGTTATAATCACTTATAAAATCTCCTAAAAGATTTTTCCCGATAACTCCTTCATCTGGTAATCTTCTTAGTATTTTTAAATAACTTACTCTAAAATATCTTTTTAAATAAAGCACCTGTTTAACCCAGTGTAAACCGGATACCTTTTCCAATTTTTTTCTGAAATCATTCCTCGAGATCAAAAAATAGGATGCAAAAGTATTTGATTGTTTATTTTCAGATTTCTGTTTCTTTTCGATTTGCCCATTGTACGAGTCTCCATGACTGACCAAATGCGATAATTCTTTAAATAAACTAAAAACTTTTGTTTCATGATTAATTTTTGGATTATTATTTAGAGCAATATATGGTTTTTGATAAAATTTATCGTACCCCGAAAAAGATTCCAACTTTGTTAATTTAGATTCAAACAGGAAGACACGAATCTCTAATTCATTCATAATTGTGATGGGATTATATATTGGAGTAGTAAAATCAACATATTGCTCCCGAATAGTATTTGCCAAATTTTCCGGCTCATCAAGATCTAAATCAGCCAAGCTCCAGTTATTACTTTGATTCAACTGTTCTTCTAACATTTGATAATTGCTTAACCAAAAGGAACATTCCTTAAGAACTGAACTTATTTCTTCCTCATTTTTTTCTGCATAATCTTCAGTTAGATTGATCCTGAATTTTTCCAAGGACTCTCTTTCGCGAAACAGCTCTTCCAGTTTTATATCTAAGACTTTCGCTATTTCCATTAAAGTATTGCTGTTAGGTTCTGTTTTATTATTTTCAATTTTACTCAGAGTCTGCCTACTGATACCTGCTTCTTTTGATATTTCTTCCTGAGTAATACCCAGAATTTTACGATACCTTTTTATATTTCTTCCTATCATAACAAATCCTTTTAATTATATACTTTTTCTATAGCAAAATTTAAGGTTTTCAGTCTATTTTTAAAATCATTAATTACATTTCTAGCATAATATTTAACAAAATGTAAACTATTTTTATAGTTGAATATTAAAATATAATATGATGTAATTAATTTTGTGTATTTTGTCAAATAAATTTAAATTTTATAAATTTAAGTTATTTATTCCTAATAATCAGGATATGACCTTTGAAACACAGAAATATAACAATCTTTTAAATAAATTCCTTTTTTTTATACTAAAATTAAGATAAGTTTGGCTTCAAAAATTGGTATTTAAATAGCGATTTTAGCAAACAAATAAGAAATAGGAGTATTACTACTAAAAATGAGAAACAAGATTCAAAAAATAAGAAACATTGGGTTAGTGGCTCATATTGATGCTGGAAAGACAACTGTCACGGAAAGAATGTTATTTTATTCAGGCATCACTCACAAAATTGGCGAAACGCATGATGGTGAAGCAGTTACTGACTTTATGGAACAGGAACAAGATAGAGGTATTACAATCACTTCAGCTGCCATTACAGCTGACTGGAAGGACCATCAAATTAATATAATTGATACGCCCGGACACGTTGATTTCACTATAGAGGTAGAAAGATCTTTAAGAGTGCTAGATGGCATTGTTATGATCTTCTGTGGTGTAGGAGGCGTAGAACCTCAGAGTGAAACAGTCTGGCACCAGGCTGATAAATATAAGATTCCCCGTCTCGCTTTTGTAAACAAGATGGACCGCAAAGGCGCAGATATGAACAGAACTGTAAAAATGATGAATAAAAGACTGGATGCCAACGCTGTCCATTTTCAGATTCCTATTGGAAGCGGTGATGATTTTGAGGGGATGGTTGATCTAATCACTATGAAAGCCTATAATTTTGATGGACTGGACTTCGAAGAAATAGATATACCTGATGATTTAAAAGCAGAAGCTGAAAAAAAACGTGACGAGATGCTTGAAACTTTGGCTGACTATGATGAAAAATTAATGATGAAGTATTTAGAAGAAGAAGAAATTGAGCCAGAAACTATCAGACATGCTGCACGTAAAGCAGTTAATAATCTATGTATCACTCCAGTTTTCTGTGGATCCGCCCTGAAGAATAAAGGCGTCAGATTCATAATGGATGCTATAGTAGATTATCTTCCTTCCCCAATTGATAGAGGAGCAATTACAGGTAAGGAACCCAATGAAGCTGAAGATGCTATAACTCGCAAACCTTCTGTCAATCGTCCCACTTCAGCAATAGCTTTTAAAATTACAAATGATCCTTACGTTGGACAACAGACTTTTGTACGAGTTTATTCTGGGGTTCTCAAACAGGGAGAATATATTTACAATCCCTCTAAAGAAGAAAAAGAACGCCTGGGTAGATTAACACGAATACATGCTAAAGAAAGAGAAGATGTAGATCAATTGGTAGCCGGTGATATCGGAGCGATAATAGGTACAAATCATACTATAACCGGTGATACACTGTGTGATGAAGAAGATCCTATTATTTTAGAAAATATTGAATTTCCTGATACTGTTATTGATATGAACATTAAACCCAAAAGTAATAAGGATCGCGATAAATTAACCAGAGCACTCAATAAACTGGCTCTGGAAGATCCTTCATTTGATGTAAATTATGACCAGGAGACAGAAGAAACTATTATTTCCGGTATGGGTGAATTGCACCTTAATGTCATAGCAGAAAGGTTGAGAAGAGACCATGATGTTGATATAGAAGTTGGTGAACCAGCAGTTCAGTACCGGGAAACTATTACTACGGAAGCAGAGGATGAGTTTGAAGTAAAAAGACAATCTGGTGGTAGAGGCCAATATGCTCACATAATCTACAGAATTGAACCGAATCCAGGTGAAGGACTGGAATTTGAAGACCATATTAAAGGTGGAAATATCCCCAACGAATTTATTCCTGTTATTGAAGATGAATTCTATAAGGTCGCCGAAGATGGATTACTGGCGGATTACCCCATTGTAAATACTAAATTTGTTTTGATAGATGGGAGTTACCATGAAGTTGATTCCAGTGAAATGGCATTCAGAAGTTGTACAAAACTCGGCCTACGAGAATCTTTCCCTGATGCTGCCCCAGTTTTATTAGAGCCTATTATGAAAATTGAAATTAATACGCCGGATGAATATTTGGGCGATATTATAGGTGATATTAATAAACGCCGTGGTAATATTGAAAATATGAGGAGACATAGGAAAGGTTCCCAGAAATTAACTGGAACTGTTCCTTTGAAATCAATGTTTGGATATTCCTCGGATCTACGTTCTATCTCAAGTGGTCGCGCAAATTTTTCAATGGAATTTCTTAAATATAAACCTGTACCCGATAATATCCAGAAACAACTAATTGCCGAAAATGAAGAGGAAGAAGACTAGAATAATCTCCTAATTCTGATATAGATAAATATAGCCAGGGCAAAATGCCCTGGCTATTCTATATTAATTATTTATCGAACTAGCCTCTCTATCTAAAATACCTATTTTTGTTTAATCTAAGACATAATAAAGAATTAATTATATTCTAGTTGTGCCTCAATTGCATCGATCTTCTTTTTTAGTTGACTAAATTCCAGAGGCTTAGCCATATAATCATCACATCCTGCTTGCAAATATTTTTCTTCGTCCCCTTTCATGGCGTGGGCAGTCAAGGCAACAATATAAGGACTTTCAATATTTTCACTATTTTTTATTTTATCCAGGGTCTCCATTCCATCCATCACCGGCATCTGTATATCCAAAAATAATACATCATATTCATTATCTTTTATTTTATTAAATGCTTTCTGGCCATTCTTGGCCAAGGCACATTCCAAGCCCATTCTATTAAAATACACTTCTATGAGTTTTTGGTTTGTAGGATTATCTTCAGCTACTAATATTTTTAGATCCTCATTTTCAATTTCTACTTTTCCTTCTATCTTTCTATGTTGTTCTTCAGGTACCTGTTTATCCAAATATTCTTTTGGAATATTACTATATAAAGTTCTGAATTCTAGAAAATTCAACATCACTTTATTCCAATTTATTTCTACCTTATTGACTGCATCTTTCATTTTTTCTATTGGGCGAATTAATTCCTGCATGCCATTATTTTTTAAAATATTAATCAAATTTTGTGTATATTTTTGTAATGAAGAAGTTTTTTTCTCATTAATTGCATTTTCTTCTTTTTTAACAATCTCTGATAGCGATCTTAAAGTTTTACAAAGCCTCCTTTTCTCCTCCTCTGTTTCAGATTTTTCCAGCCACTTATTTACTAATTCTTTCCCCTTCTTATCAGTCCTTGAAAAATAATTGTTAATAAAGGAAATAAATTTACTTTCTGTATTATCTCCTTTTTTAAATATTTTTAAGGTATCTTCTCTTAATATTTTCCTCTCTTCCTGGGTCAGCTCCTTAGCTGTTACCACAATTACCGGTATCTCTTCATTTCCATATTCTGCACGCAAATTATCTAAAAATTCAAATCCATCAATATCAGGCATCATTAAATCTAAAATTACCAGATCAGGGAGATTACCCTTTTTTATCTTTTCCATTGCTGTTTGAGCTTTCTCAAAAGCAAATGAACAATAACCATGATTATTCAAATAAGTACTATATAATTTTGTCGCAGTCTTATTATCATCAATTACAAATACATTTTTCACTTCCTCTTCAATAGATATAGCAGAATAAACATGTCTTAGTACTTCTTCTTCCTGAATCGGCTTTTTCATATAATCAACTACTCCATAGTAGACTGTTTCACTGGCTTTATCAACTCCACTACAAACCAAGACAGGTATATGTGCAGTCCTAGGGTCATTTTTTAATATACGGTTTAATTCGAGTCCATCTGGCTTGTCCATAACAAGATCCAGTATTATCAGATCTATCTTTTTGTGAATAACCTCTTCATTGATACTCGCCGTATTTTTGAGGCCAATCGGTATGAAACCGTTTCTGTCCAATATATTTTTCAGTAATTTTTTATCCCTCTCATCATCTTCTACTATACCTATTCTTTTATTCGCAATATCTTTGTCTATTTCACAACCTTCTTCTTTCTGTATAGAAAACGAAGCTTTCGATAAAGGTAAAGTAATAGTAAAAGTGGATCCCACTCCCTCTTCACTTTCTAATTCTATGTTTCCTTCCATTAAATTAATCAGCTTCATAGAGATCGCTAGTCCAAGGCCTGTTCCCCCAAATTCTCTTGTAGTTGAAGCATCTGCCTGACGAAAAGGTTCAAATATCTTTTCTTGCTTGGCAGGTGGGATTCCAATTCCAGTATCTTCTATCTCTAGGATAGCCTCTTCATTATTACGATCATAATCACATCTTATTGTTACTCCTCCTTCCTTGGTAAATTTGATGGCATTTCCTGTTAAATTTATTAGTATTTGGTTGATACGAGAATCATCTCCAATCACTGAATCAGGTATATTGTCACTTATTTCAACATCAAAATATAAATCTTTTTTATGAGCCCGTTTTTCAAACATTTTACTGAATCTTTTTATTAAATCTTTTAATGAAAAAGGGACAGGAGAAATTTCCATCTTACCCGCTTCAATTTTTGATAGATCTAGAATATCATTAATTAAATTCAGTAAATTCTTACCTGAATTATATATAATGTTTAGTTGTTCTTTCTTTTCCTCCTTTTCAATGTCATTTTTTAATACCTTGGCAAAGCCAATAATAGAATTCATTGGCGTACGGATTTCATGAGACATATTAGCTAAAAATTCAGATTTTAATCTATCCGATTCCTGGGCTTTTTCTTTGGCCTGCTCAGCTTCTTTTTTTGCAATTTTGAGTTGCTCAAGTGAATCTTGCAATTTTTCAGTTCTTTTATCAACCTTTTCCTGTAAAAGTTGATTTCTTTTTCTCACCACATACGTTCTATACCTGATGATTCCGGCAATGATTAATAATATAGTCAAAATGGATAATCCAATAAACCATTTAGTTTTCCAAAAAGGTGGAATTATGATCAAATCTATAGTTCTACCTTTTTGATTCCATACTCCATCATTATTGGCAGCTTTTATTTTGAAAGTATATTCTCCGGGGTCTATATTTGTAAAGTTTGCTGTTCTTTTATTACCCACATATTTCCAGCTATCATCAAATCCTTCTAATTTATAAGCATATTTATTTTGATGTGGATTAGTATAATTGAGAGCTGCAAATTCAAAAGTAAATACATTTTGACTATGGCTTAATTTTATTGTATTTGTTTTATTTATATGGCAATTCAAAGTAGCATTTTTCTTTTCAAAATCTACTGATTTATTAAATACTTTAAAATCAGTAAAAACAATTTGAGGAGGTACATTATTTATTGGTATTTGCTCCGGATGAAATTTATTATAACCATTATTTCCTCCAAAATATAAATATCCTTCTGAGTCTTCATATACTACTCCAGCTCCAAACTGATTACCCTGTAATCCATCAGATAAATTATATCCAGTAAATTCATTTTCCCCTGGATCAAATTCAATAAGACCTTCTGCCGATCCTATCCAATATTTACCATTTTGATCTTCAGTAATACTCACCAATGAATTTGTAGGAAGACCATCTTTCATAGTATAATGTTGAACTGTTTTTTTAGATTTGGGATCTATTTTATATAATCCATCAACAGAAGGAATCCACATATATTTATTTCTGGAAAAATATAATTGTCTACCACCAACAATAGATGAAGAAAGAGAATCCTTGGTATAATAATCAATCTTCCTTATGATCTTTGAATTATTATCATAAATCCATACACCTGTATTTTCTCCTATGAACCAGATATTTCCGAATTGATCCTCATTTATAGATAGAAAATAATTGGGGATATTCACCTTACTATTTATTACTCTGAAAGTTTCCTCTTGATAATTAAAAATACCTATTCCAGCTTCCCAAGCTGTAAACCAAATTCTATTTTGGCTATCCACAAAAATATCAAAAACATGATTGGTAGGAATTGAATTCGAATCACTAGGATCAGGCGTATAACTTGTGATTTCATAATTATTATTGATTTCAATTTTGTTTATACCTCCTCCCCATGTTCCAACTAATAGTTGGCCTTTGGGATATTCAGCTATATCCAAAATCGCATCAGAACTCAGTGGACTCTTCCCACTCTTATCAGCAGAAAAGTGGCGAAAATTATTTCCCTTGCCGATCTTCAAATTCAGCCCCCCTTGATCTGTCCCAATCCATAGATTCTGATTGGAGTCTTTAAATATAGCCATAACAGGATTAGGACTTAGAGAAGAGGGATCATAGGGATTATTAGTCATCAATTTAAATTTTGTCCGTTCTGGATCATAAACATTCACTCCGCCTTTATAGGTTGCTAACCAGAGGATATTATTTTTTTTATCAAAAAATATATCTCTAATAACTGAGCTACTTAAAGATTTTTCATCTTTGGGATTAGACTTAAGGATATCAAAATCTTTTTGATGCATATCAAATATATGTAAGCCACTCTGAGTAGGTATCAGTAACTTTTTACCAGATAATTCAGTTACCTCCCCCGGTATAGTCTTTCTAATATCATTACCATTTTTACTGGTATAATCAATTATTTTATTTTTATCGAATTTATATCTATAAAGCCCCTTCCCTTCAGTTCCTATCCATAAATAACCTTCTGAATCTTGACTTAAAAACTTTTCTGCTTCTCCTGGTAATCCTGTATTATTAATAGCAGTAGTAAAACTATCCTCCTTGACATGAAATTGTTGTATTTTTCGAGAATCAGTGACAACCAATACCTTCCCATTATTTAACGTAAGTACGTCACAAACCTGATTACTATTTATTGAAAAGCTATCCCTGGCTTCATGTCTATATACATTAAATTTTTTCAAGTCAGTGTCATAAACCCAAAGACCATTACCAGTACAGACAGCGAGCCATCTATCTTCTATTATATTTAATTCGCTTATATAGTTATTTGTCAAATATCTTTGAAATCTATCATATTGGGGAATATATTTATTCAATCCTTTGCTTGTTGCTATCCATAATTTATCTTGTGGACCTATAATCATATCATTAATATAATTATTAGTAAGGGAGGTAGAATCAAGGGGACTATTTGTGTATTTTTTGATACTGTAGCCATTATATTTATTCAGGCCCGAAGAAGTACCAAACCAAATGAAGCCTTCTGGTCCTTTTAATACATTGTTAACTCTGTTGTCCGTTAAGCCCTGATCAGTATCTATATGATAGAAATCCATTTCTGATTTACTAAATTGACCTACTATACTAGAAATGGCAAGGACAAAGACGAATATAGTTTTTATACATTTATTCATTAATCATTCCCTTAACCCATATTACATCTCATTCTAAATTAAGCTGAGCTTTTATTGAATTCACTCTATTCTCAAGTTCTTCATACTCAAGTGGTTTTGACATATACTCATCACATCCTGCTTGTAAATACTTTTCTTCGTCTCCTTTCATGGCATGAGCAGTTAAAGCTACAATATAAAGGTTTTCAATACCATTATCCTGCTTAATATGATCCAAAGTTTCCATTCCATCCATCACAGGCATCTGCATATCAAGAAAGAGTAGGTTAAAATTATTTTCCCTTAAATTTTCCAGGGCCAATTTACCATTCTCGACAATTTTACAATCCATATCCATTCTATTAAAATACACATTCAATAATTTTTTATTTGTAGGATTATCTTCAGCTACCAGTATTTCCATTTCCTGTCGAGTAGCTTCTTCTGGTTCCTTTTTTTGCTCTTCCTTTCTTGATTTTGACACTGATTCAGGAGGTTTCCCATTAAAATATTTTTCAGGAATCATAGAATAAATATCATTTAATTCAGAAAAATTTAAGACCACTTTATCATAGTTAATTTCTTCTTTCTCAGCAGCTTTGTATATAAAATTCGCCGGTTCAGTCATTTCATCCATCATATTATTTGATAAAAGATCTCTGAGACTTTTAGAATACTTTTTTAAAGTAGCCGGACTCCTTTCATCTATAGCTTTTTCAACTTTATTCATTAAATCAGGCAGTGTAGCAACACTTTGATAAAATCTTTCTAGTTGTTCCTGATCATCACTGAAGTTGTCTTCCCATTTTTTAAAAAGTTTTTTCCCTTTTTCTGCCGAAAATTCAAAATAATCATCCAAATATTGAATGATCTTATTCTCTGTATTATCCCCCTTAGTAAAAACCGTTAATGTTTCATTTTTCAATTTTTGCATTTCATTTTGATTTAGTTCTTTTGCCGTCACTACTATAACTGGTATTTCTTCACTATCATAGTTTTTCCTCAACTTACTTAAAAACTCGAATCCATCCATTCCTGGCATTTTCAAATCAAGAATTACAAGATCAGGTAATTTACCTTCCTCTATTTCTTCAAGTGCAGTTTGTGCATCATTATAGGTAAAAGCTCTATAATTATGGTTATGTAGGTATTTACTATATAATTTTGCCAATTTTTCATCATCATCTACAATAAAAATATTTTTAACCTGTTTCTCCACTGCAAGTGCGGAATGTACATGCTGTAAAATATCTTCTTCATTAATCGGCTTCTTTATATAATCCATTACTCCGCTGTAAATTGCATCGCTGGCTTTATCACTATTACTACATGCAATTACAGGCAAATGGGCAGTTCTTGGATCCTTTTTTAAAATTTCATTTAATTTAAATCCATCCGGTTCATCCATAATTAAGTCTAAAATAACCAGATCTATATCTTCCTCCACCACTCTTTCATTGATATTTTTCTCATTTTCAAAAGTAATAGGGATGTAGTCATTTTTACTGAGTATTTTTTTAAAGAGAGTTCGGTCTGTTTCCTCGTCTTCAATTATCCCTATTCTTTTACCAGAAAAATCTAGTTCCTCTTCCTCCAATTCTATATCCTTTTTGGGCGAAGATATTTGAGATAAAGGGAGATGGATGATAAAATTTGATCCCATTCCTTCTTCACTTTCAAGATCTATATCACCATTCATCATATTAATCAATTCCATCGATATTGCTAGCCCCAAACCAGTTCCCCAAATTTTCTAGTTGTAGAAGCATCCGCCTGACGAAACGGTTTAAATATTTTTTCCTGTTTTTCAGGAGGTATTCCTACTCCTGTATCCTTTACACTAATCACAGCTTCGCTCTTCTCAGTATTATAATGACAACTAATCAAAATGCCACCCTCTTCTGTAAATTTAATAGCATTACCGGCCAGATTTATTAGAATCTGATTTATTCTAGAATCATCTCCCAGAACATATTCCGGGACATCTTCTCCGATCTTGGTATTAAAATAGAGGCCTTTTTTCTTGGCTCTCTGTTCGAACATTTTACTAAATTGGTCTATCAGTTTTTTTAATGAAAAAGGCCGGGGATCAATTTCCATTTTTCCTGCTTCAATTTTTGAAATATCTAGTATATCATTTATTAAAGAAAGCAAATTTTTACCAGAACTATAGATCATTTCTAGATGCTCTTTATTTTCTTCCTCTTCTATATCATCAAGCAAAATTTTTGTAAAACCAATGATAGAATTCATTGGAGTGCGAATCTCGTGTGACATATTTGCAAGGAATTCAGATTTTAATCGGTCTGATTCTTGGGCTTCTTCTTTGGCCTGCTCAGCTTTCTCTTTCGCAGTTTGTAATTTTTGCAAAGATTTTTCTAATTCCTCAGTTCGTGCTTGAACTTTTTGCTCCAGCTTTTCATTCATTTCTTTAACTTTTCGTTCTGCCTCTTCCATCCTTGTAACATCTACAAAACTAATTAAATAAGCATTTTTTTCACGAAATTCTATTGGTACAACTGACTTAAGAATGCTGATTTGCTTACCTTCATTATTTTTTATTTTACACCGTTTTTCTTCAACCCTGCCCCGGCTTTGACTCTTCTCAGATTTGACTTCATCACAACTCAATATATCACTATAATTTCCTTCGATTAATTTTTTATCCTCATATCCAATAAGTTCTTGTGCAGATTCATTAATTTTTAGTATTTCACCTTCCATATTGGTAATAATTATACCGAAAGGTAAAAAAGATATGATCCTCCCTACTATTCCTTTTTTTTGCTCTAATTTTTTTGATTTTTTATCGTATTGATTCTGCAAATAAAAATGACAATTTTCAGGCCTATTAAGTCCATTATAAATAGCTATTGCCATTTGTCTACAACTATTATAACCACATAATTGACAGTCTTTTATATCTTCTTCATTATATTTGTTCATTTTATGATAAATTTCAGTCAGTTCATTTTGAGAAGGAATCTCTATCGTATTATTACTTTGTAAACTATCAAATTTGCGGTCATATAGTTCTTCCTTCCAAAAATTATTTAAAATATTTTCTACATGACGACGAGCATCTTTAGAACCTCCTCCCCCTTCCTGACGATGTTTTTCTTTCATTTCTTTTTCACGTTGTTTTATCCAGTATTCGTATTCATCAGGAGTTTTATCCTTATTTTTTGTTCCGGGTCCATTATTACAACCAAATTTACAATTCCAGCATTCCATTAATTGAGGAAATTTATCTCCTCCTTTACTAATTCTATTCTCTATACTATCCAGATAATCATAAACTCTCTCTTCCCCTGATATTTTGCGAACTTTTTGGATTATATCAGGCATCCACCTCTCTATAGTTTTTGTCATACCTCCTGGCATAGAGAAAGTCACTGCTCGCTCAGGAGATTCATTCATAAAATTATGTTCCGGAAAATCAGTTATATCAATATTATTATTATAAATATATTTCTTAATTGATTTCAAAGTTACATTAAAATCTCCTAACCCTACTCTATTGAGTTCTCTCTTTCTGCTTAAACAAGGGGAAATAACTGCCACTTTTGCAGAAGAAATTTCCGGGTAATACTCTTCAATCATTTTTATTGTGTGGACTACATGGCTATCTATAGGTGCCAATTTATTAACAAGATTTGTCCTATAAATCTGGATATATTCAACAATCGAAGGGCAAGTTGACGAGATTAAGAAACTAGGATTATTAAACATCATATATTTAACATATGACATGACTGTTAACTCTGCTCCAAAACTAATATCAAATACTCCATCAACTCCCAGTGATCTGAGCCAGCCATTTAAGTGAAAATGATTACCAGAAAAAGACGCTGTAGCAGCAGGAGAAACAATTGCTATTATATCTTCATTATTACTGGTACTCTCCATAAAAGAACTAAAATCATCCAAATAGTCTCTAGCTCCAATTTTGCAGGCTTCCACACATTTGCCACAACCGATACATTTGTCGTGATCAATGTAAATGGCATTATCTTTGACTATATTACACAGTTTAGCAGGACAAACTGAAATACAATTAAAGCACTTTGCACACTTGTCTTCCTTTACTTCTATAACCTTCTCAAGAGAAACTTTTTCTTCCCCCATAAACACCTCAATTATGGAATGATAAATGACATAGAATAACATTATAAAGAAGCAACTTTCCTACCAATGTATTTTTACATGAATTCACCATAACAAATCTTAACAATTTTTTTGATTAGATCATATTTTCATAGGTGAATTATTCATAACCATTTTAAAATGGGAGGTTAAGAATATATTTTATATTATTTTAAATACCCTATTCTATAAAAACTCAGTTTTTCCGAAGGATCCCCGAGGGGTCTTCATCGAAGTCCCTAGTGACCGTTGTGAACTAAGTGACCCAAGGGAAATGGTAATGAATTTTTCAGGTTTAAATATAAGACACTCTACCACAAAAATAATTCTTTCGAAAAACAGTATTTAGTAATATCAACTTTTCAATAAAAAACAGATAAATTTATTCGGAATTTTTCATCAATAATAAGTATAAAAAGGATATTATCTGATTTCTCCATGATTTAATAATCTTTTATATTCCCATATTATGACACGCTCTATACATGGATTGCATCCTCCCGCGGAAGTCCCTAATGAGATGCTTAGTCCGGCTGACATTATACTTTTTCGGAATCCTATTTTTATTAGAGTAACTATTGAAATAGTTTATTTAATAAATTAATAATTTTCATACGCATATCTCTAAACTCAGTATAATATATACATTTTACTTTGAAAAATAAAAATAACATTTTGTATTTTATATACAAATTATTATATTTGTAGGTAAAAATAATAAAGCGGTATTTTTAAAATTAAATGGTATCGATAACAATAGAACATCACTAATAAAAAGTATTTATTTATATTATGATATCGGTAACAATATTAAATTATATTGCTAAATTTAATATATAAAAAGAAAAAGGAGGTAGTATGAGAAAAAACTTAAAAAATTATTCTCTTATTTTGCTGGTATTCATAGTTATCTCTAATATGTCTATATTTGCATCGGAAACAGGAAAAATTACAGGTAAAGTGACTAATAAAAAGAAAGAACCATTGCCTGGTGCTTCAGTAGTTATTAAAAATTTAAATATGGGGACAGCTGCTACTATCGATGGAAATTATATATTAAGTGAAGTTCCGATTGGAGAACATATTCTAAAAGTAAATTATATTGGCTATAAACCTGTAAATATAAAAATATCTGTTAAAAATAATGAAGTAACCCACAAAACAATTCAATTAGAAAGAAGATCAATCAGTGGCGAAACCGTTGAAGTATCTGCTCAGGCTAAAGGCCAAAACAGAGCGATCAATCGTCAAGTTTCATCAGATATAACTAAAAATGTAGTAAGTGCAGAGAAAATCCAGGAATTACCTGAAGCGAATGCAGCTGAGGCAGTTGGTAGATTACCTGGAGTAGCATTAAAAAGAGAAGGTGGAGAAGGAAATAAAGTTGTTATTCGTGGTTTGTCTCCAAAGTATAGTAAAATTCAGATTGAAGGGGTAAACATGGCCTCTACAAATAGTAAAAACAGAAGTACGGATCTAAGTATGATTTCCCCTTATATATTAAAAAGTATAGATGTTACCAAAGTAAATATGGCAGATGATGAAGCCAATCAAACAGGAGGAAAAGTTAATTTCCGGCTAAGGGAAGCTAAAAAAGACCCGAGTTTAAAAATCATTTCTCAAGGGGGATATAACAGCCTTAGAAGAAAATTTGGAGACTATAAATTTGTAGGTATGGGAGGAAAAAGATTTTTTGATGATAGGTTCGGCATATATGGAAATATTGATGTAGAAAGAAGAAATAGAAGTTCAAATTCAGTTAGCGCCGGTTATAAATGGGTTAAAACCCAAAGTGATAGTATGGCAGTACCAAAGGACCTTACAATTTCTGATGTAAGCAGAGACATCAAAAGATATGGAGGTTCACTAACTCTAGATTATAATACACCAACTACCAAACTAAAATTTGGAAATATTTATAGCAAAATTAATGAAACAATAGTCTCCAGAGATAGAAGTATACAAAATGCATTTACTGCTGGTCATCTCACCAATTTTCTTAACTATAATGAAAATGAACTACAGATTATGATTAATTCCTTTAAAGCTGAACACTACATTAAGGATCTAAAAATTTCCGCCAATATTTCGCATTCTTATTCCAACAATAAGACTCTGGAAGAATTAGATTTTGGCGGGGTCTGGAAAGATGCCATCAACACATCAGTACCATACTCAGTACATCCTGATAAATTATTTTCCTATTTACCTGATGATTTATCAGAAATGAAAATAGGAGATATAAAAGATAGCAACTCTGATATGGAAGAAAGGGAATGGGCTGCTTCCCTTGACTTAAATAGAAAAATAAATTTTAGCAAAAATTTGAAATTGAATCTAACAATAGGCGGCAAGTATAAATACAAGAAAAAAAGTTATGATTATAATAGAATACATTATCCTTTTATTTATGGCAAGGAAAAAGGTAAAAATCTATTGTTAAGAAATTATCCCTGGATGCAAAAAATGGCTTTTAGTGGTTCATCCCAGTTTCCTTATAAACCGTTTATTGATAAAAATTATAATCCTGGAAACTTTATGGCAGGCAATTATGAACTTGAACGGGTACCAAATTCAGAGCTCGCTAAAGAAGCAATCTATCTATTACAAGATTCTCTTGGTATAAATATGAGCGGTGCTCAAACTCCAATGAAATTTGTTCCTGATTTTCATAAAAGTAAAAAAGATGATTATAATGGAGAAGAATTTTACAAAGCAGCCTACATTTTACCGAAATTCTCCTTTGGTTCTGAGGGAGTGTTTACTCTCATACCTGGAATTAGATATGAACACAATAGAACAATTTACACTGGTATACGTGGCGATGGTAAAAAGCAGGGTTATGATATAGGATTTAATTATGACAAAAAAATTCATACCAGAAATAATGAATTTTTCTTACCAATGATTCATGCAAAATATAAACCTGCGAAGTGGTTCGATATCAGAGCCAGTTACACAAAGTCTTTATCAAGACCTAGTTATATGAATTTTATTCCCTCCTGGTATTTTAAGCCCCGTTCTGCTGAGATTGATTATAGAAATTATAAACTTAAGCCAGAGAAATCTGAGAATATTGATTTAACACTATCTTTCTATGGTGATAAAATTGGTTTATTAACATTCGGTGGGTTCCATAAAAATATTACTGACATGGTATTCCAAAAGACAATCTATTTTCTTGATAAAGAAACAGTCCTTGAATATGGGTTAACTAAAGAAGCAACTGAATATGATCCAGAAAATTTAGTTGGAATGGGGATGAATGCATATATAAATAATCCCAAAGAAGCTGTAGTTCAAGGTTTTGAAACAGAATACCAATCTAATTTCTGGTTTTTACCCGGCCTACTACAAAATATTGTTTTAAATCTTAATTATACTCATATTTATTCTAATGCTAAATATCCAAAAGTTATCCCAAATTATAGCAAAGGCCCATTTGGTGGAAAAGAGCTTGAAGGTAAAAATGATACCTCTTACACAGCACCACTTTTAGATCAACCGGACGACTTATTGAATATTACTCTTGGTTATGATTATAAAGGTTTTTCCATTCGGGGATCTATGCAATATAAATCAGAAGTATTTGTAAGAAATAACTATTATCAGCCTTTACGGGGATATTCTGATAATCTGACCCTGTATGATCTGTCATTAAGACAGGAGCTCCCAATTGAAGGGCTAGAAATTTTTGGTACTGTAAGTAATCTTGGTAAAGCCCTAGAAACGGGCCACATCAATCAATCTACAAATTTTTATACTTCCAAATCTTATTATGGAATGACTATAGATCTGGGAGTTAAATATGAATTTTAATAAAATATATAGTAACAACTATCTTCTAGATTTTTATAGGATCAAAATTATTAGAAGCAAATCTTGAATAAAAAAGGAGGAAAAATGTAATCGAAATACTAACTAAAACGGAACAGTAACAAAAAGTACAAAGTGAAACATGAATCTTTTAATTTTAAGGAGGTAAGGTATTATGAAGAAAAAAGTGTTAATTTTTGTAGTTACTTTATCAATTTTAAGCCTACCAATTTTTACCAGTGCTCAGGACACACTCGAGGTCCCTGTTGAAGAAAATGCATTAGTTAATTATGTTGCATCTGATACCAATAGTCAAGGAGAACAAAAACACAAAGTGTATAAGCTAAAAAGTAATGAATTTTATACTTATAATGAACCAGCAAAAATAAAAAATCCAGTTACGATTGTTGCTCCTACTCCCAAAGAAGGTCAAAAACCTCCCACAGTAAGGTTTGTAAAAGACCAGACAGGAGAATTAGAAAGTAATGTATATGGTATAGTTTCATATGACGATATTACAATTAAAAATATTCGTTTTATACCACAAATTGGTGGAATAACTGATATGGGAGCTGCAATAAAACAAAACGCTGAAGATAAAAGAGTCAAATTAGTTAATTGTTATTTTACTGGAGCTGGAACTGGTTATATATGGTGTTATTCTGAAGGAGTTAAAATATATATAGATAAATGCTATTTTAGGAATGGAACATCATCAAATAGCTGGGTTCCCTTTGGAGTTGAAGCTGTAAATAATAGTCATATTGATACAATGATTATTAGGAATTCAACATTTTTTAATATGAATGGTACAGTACAGAATACCGGGAGATTTTCCCGTATAGACTATTTTGAAGTTGATCATAATACTGTTGTAAATACAGTGAGAGGCTTTGGTTTCAATAGCGGACATTCAAACTCAAAAATAACAAATAATATATTTTATAATTTGAATATGGCAGGCGGACCCAAAGGCTGGATTCCTGAAGGGGTCTCAGAAGGAAATTCTCATACAGGACACATATTAGATTTTGAAATTTTACCTGGCAATGAATCAGATACTGTAGAATCATATATTGATGAAGCTGATAGGAAATATCATATAAAGAATAATGTCTACTACTGGCCTCAAGAATTAAAAGACTTATATGAAAGCGGACTTCAAGATTCCGTCGTATTTCCAGATTTGCTTACTGATCGGGCTGAGGAAGCTTTTAATGATGACGAATCTTACCCACATCTAGTATACAAAAACAATAAAGAAATGGATCCTGAATTTACCAAATTTGGAGGAACTGAGAAAGGTATTCAATTTGTAGAAAATAATTATGCTGGAGAAGCCGTTTCAACCTGGGGCTGGGATCCAGATTCTGCAGATTATCCTGAAAAGCACTGGCTACACATGCAATGGCCCCTCCCGGAAGATTTTACTCACAATATCGAAATGAAAGGTACTGATGGATATCATTTAGGTAGTCTCCAGTTTTATACTGATGAAATGGAAGAGTACTATGATAATCTAACTCCAGTAGAAGATTCTGATACTAAAAACAAACCCAAACAGTTAACTCTATCAAAAAACTATCCTAATCCCTTTAACCCCGTAACTAATATTAAATATAAATTGGTTAATCCGGGAAAGGTAAAAATCAATGTTTACAATGTTTTGGGTGAAAAAGTAAAAACACTTGTAAATACTTCTAAAACACGTGGTAGTCACATAACCCAGTGGAAAGGGACCAATGAAGCTGGACAAAAAGTTTCAAGTGGTATCTACTTTTATCAAATAAAAGCAGGCAATAAAAGTAAGATAAGAAAGATGATGTTAATGAAATAAAAATAGTACTAATATTATATGAGCCCACTTTTAGGAAGATTTGAGACATTTGTTATAAAATCTATATCTTTTATAATTTTTGTAATATTATAGATTCCAACTTCCCTGTTTTAAAATTTCTTTCTTCCTCCTTAAAAGTGGGCTCAACTTATTAATATAATCACAAATAATACGAATAAACAATTTTTTACTAATATTTTGCGATCACTTCCGCTTTTTAAAAAATTAGGACTGACCTATCCTATCATTCCACAGTAACCGATTTGGCCAAATTTCTGGGTTTATCTACATTTCTATCATTTATATCAGCAATGTAATAAGCCAGCAATTGTAATGGAATGACATTCACTATTGGTGATATTTCTTCCAGGGCTCCCGGTACTCTCAAATATTCATCAGCAACTTCTTCTACCTGAGGATTACTGTGGTCAGTTACTGCTATAACAACTCCATCTCTTGCTTTAACCTCTTCCATATTACTAATAACTTTATTAAGTATTTTCCCTTTCGTAGCCAAAAAGACCACTGGCATGTCTTCATCAATTAAAGCAATTGGTCCATGTTTCATTTCAGCAGCCGGGTATCCTTCTGCATGAATGTAAGAAATTTCTTTTAACTTTAAAGCACCTTCAAGAGCAACAGGATAGTTTATTCCTCTTCCAAGATATAGAAAATTTTTCTTATCTTTAAACTTTTCTGCTATCTTTTTGATCTCTTCCCTCTTTTCCAGAATTGACTTCACTTTGTTAGGTAATTCCTGGAGAGCATTAATAATATTGGGATCATGATATTTGCCCTGCATTTCTCGCAAATGTAGCGCAAATAAATTCAAGGCAGTGATCTGAGAAGTAAAGGCTTTTGTGCTGGCCACACCTATTTCTGGCCCCGCATGGAGATATATTCCAGAATTTACTTCCCTGGCAATCGTAGAACCAACAACATTTACAATGCCTACAGTATTATCAGTAAATTTTTTTGCTTTCCTTAATGCTCTAAGCGTGTCAGCAGTTTCACCCGATTGTGAAATTACCACAAACATATCATTTTCATTGACAGGAGTGTAATTATAAATATACTCAGAGGCATACTCAGTTATGACTGGAATACCAGTATACTTTTCAATTAAATATTTTCCAACCAGGGCAGCATACCAGCTTGTACCACAGGCATTGATTAAGATTCTATCCGGTATTTCTTCTGTCTCCACACTAAGTTTCACCTTTTGATCTTTTAATCTCCCTCTCAGAGTATCTGAGATAGTATCGGGCTGCTCCATAATTTCTTTGAGCATAAAATGTTTATAGCCTTTTTTCTCTATTTCTTCCGCATCCCATTTAATTTTTTCAATATCTTTGGGGATGTCATGTCCCTCAATATCTCTAATGTAGTAGTCATCTTGCTCTACCACAGCAATCTGGTCATCTTCAATATAATTAACTTCTTTAGTTATTTCCATAATTGGTACCACGTCAGAAGCAATTAACATTTCATTGTCACCTACTCCAACTACCAGTGGGGAACCTCTTCTTGCAGCCACAATTTTATCTTCTCTGGAAGAAATAACAGCCAGACCAAAAGTTCCTTCTAGAGTTTTGCTTGCTCGAATAACTGCTTCTTCAAGGCTATCTTCATAAAATTTAGAAATCAAATGCGCAATTAATTCTGAATCAGTATCACTCTTTATTTCTATTCCTTCATCGGTCAATAACTTTTTTAACCCCTGGTAATTTTCTATAATACCATTATGTACTATTGAAATCTCTCCGGTAAAATCTTCATGAGGATGAGCATTTCTTTGAGAGGGCTCTCCATGTGTCGCCCATCTTGTATGAGCAATACCGAGTTTACCTTCACAATCATCATCCTCAACTTTTTGAACCAGTCTCGATATTTTACCCTTGCTTTTTTTTGTTTCTATTTCTTCACCGTCACTGACAGAAAGGCCAGCACTATCATATCCTCTATATTCAAGTCTTTTCAGTCCTGTAAGTAAAACATCTTTTATATCACGATCACCAATATATCCGACAATTCCGCACATTAAAGATTCCCCCTTTTTTATTTTAATTGTTTGAGATTGTTAATTATTTCTTTTGCTCTCTTTCTTTTTCGCTCAATATGCTCATCGATCATATTAACGAATTGGTTAGACTCATACTCCCCCATTACATTGGCAAAATCTTGTTTTCTAACTTCTTCATCATTATTATAACCATATCCTACCTGAGATTTTCTTGAAAATTCCTTTTCAGCATCTTTTTTTAGAATATTATCAAGTTCTATTACATTATCTCGCCATTCTTCCATTATTTCAATGATTTCATCTATACTTAACTCTGAAACCTTTTTGCCTTCCATCTCTTCAATACGATTAGCAGCCCAGTTCCATTCATATTGTAAGAAGTTATCATGGATTCTTTGGAATTCACTTTTTATATCAGCCAGATCTTGTAATTCCCCGGATTCAAGTTTGTCTACCAATTCAATAATACATTCTTCTGGAGCCAACATACCAGAAATATCTAACCAATTTTTTTGCCCGATTTCCGATTCAGGTTTGAGCAATTCATAAAATTTTTCTTTTGAATCAAATTCAAAACTATCCAATCGGCTAATTATACAATTACCAATATATTTTTTTATTCCTATATCATAATATTTAATACCCTTCTCAAGAGATCTACGTTTTATTTTTACATTATTGTAATAAAAGTAATCAGAAGTAACACCCGTAGTTTCTTTTAGGTTTTTGAGAATTTTTTTGCCCTCGATCATTTTTTGTACTGTGAAAGGACTTAGTAGATAAAAATTAATAAGATCCAGTTTGTCACTAGATTTTCTGCGATCTCTTTTGGGCCATTTCATGGCATCCCGAATTGTTCCTACACTGGTTAAATTTACTCCAGGTATAAGAATACTTTCATTATCCCCTTCGAATAAATATGAAAAAGGTAAACTTGAAGTATCAGAATTTTGATAATGCCGTCCCATTATCAAAGAAAAGGGCCCCACTTTCATAGGGTAGAGCATATAGGAATCGCTTGCTGTTTTTGAACCTCTTTCAACGACACCCTGATGATTGGGACCAAGTTTGTACATATGATTACTCTGGTTGGAACCACTCCCGGCATTACAAAATGAAAACATACCTGCAATTAACAATGTAGATTTATGATGGGACACAGTAAAAGGCCCCGCAAATATTGCACAGGCTTCCCCATGATATCCCTGACAATTTGCAAAAAATACAGAATTTTCTGCTGAAAATTGATGCCCCATTAGTACTCCTTGTCCTACAAATGTCTCTTCAATTATAACGTCGTCTTTTAGCTCAGCTCCAGCAGCAATAATAAAATCTTCAGCTACTATTCCCTGTTCAAGAATGACAGGTGAGTCTTCTGTACTATTGATCGTTCCATTAGAAATCTTTTTTACATCTTCTATTCTAGCAAATTCCCCAATATTTACATTTTTAATCACCTGACTATTATTTATTATTGTATTATGGCCTATTTTTCCTCGCTCTGAGCTATATTTCTCAGAATAATTCATGATCAGCTGTTTACATTTTTCAATCACTTCGGGTCTATGACGAAAAGTAGCCATTATATAGGCTAATTGAGCACTCAATTTTTCATATATCGGGAAAGCCCTACCACCCCCTTCATTCAAAGCCTCTACAACAATCCCATTACCAAAAGTGGAGTCTAGTTCAGCTGCAACGATATCTGTATTCTTTATTATTACATTATCTTTGATGTCATAATTCGCGATATAATTATTAATTCGTTCTATCAGTACATTATTTCCGATCTTACAATTATATAGGGTTGCTTTCCTGATTCCGGTTCTATATTCGATCCCACCGAATAAGGTAACGGAAGAATCATAATATCCTAACTGATTTTCACCTCTAAAATCAACCTCCTCAATAGAGTTCGGATTGAATTTTTCATGAACTTTCAAATCCTCCCAATTTTCAGCTGTGCAGCCATTTTCCTCTAATTTTCGGATTTCATCACTTTTAAGTTTTCTATACATTTTATAATCCCCTTTTTATTTCTCAGCAAGATAAATAGTGACTGACTCTTTGCTATCTAAACAGTTATCACGACATGATATGGTCATCATTATCAATCTTAATTATTTCTGTCTTTAAAATAGCATAATCAGTATTGAATTGCAATATTTTGAATGCAAAACTATAATTTTTTTACCTCACAATTATTTGATTAACATTCGAGCAAGTTTAGAATTTTTTATAATGAGGTTCAACCATTTTTATTTCTATTCCTATATTTCTTCCGTATTTTCAGATTTTATCCCCACTTAACTCCAATAAATCAAAAGGTATAATTTCAGAGATTTTTTGTCAATTTTGTTCGGTTTGAAAAAACTCCCGGATTATACTTCCAATTTCTCCTCACTATTCCCATTGGGAAAAGATCGTTTTTCAATGGAATAAGATAAATATTTATTCCGAAAGGTAACAATTAGGGTAATAGAAAGTGTCATAATTAATGCATATTCGTAGTAATAATCTCTTTTTACTACAAAATTAATTTAAAGTCATTTGCTATAATTATAAATTTTTTATAGTTTTCAGTAGATATTAAAAGAACTGTTTGTTATTTATTATTTTCATACCATTACAATAACTGGGACATTTAAGTGGATAATAAAAAAAATAAAATACGGCTAGGAATTTTTCTCTTTGTAACAATTAGTTTACTAATTATCACTATTGCTATTCTTGTTGGACAAAAAATATTCCAAAAACAGAAACATTACTTCATAAAATACAAAGATACTTCAGTTAGAGGATTAGAAGTAGGTTCCTCTGTAAAATATCAGGGATTAAAGATTGGACAGGTTAATGATATTATCATTGATAAAGACAATTTAGAAAATATAGTAGTTGAAATAAGCGTAAGGGAAAATATACCTATCAAAAGTGATGTTAAAGCAAAACTTGTCTATTCTGGCATCACCGGAAAAAAACAGCTCGAGCTATCTGGAGGATCAGATACAACAAAAGTATTACCTCAAGGTAGCTATATCACTCCTGGTGAATCGTCATTAAAAAATATAACTGGCAGAGCAGAGGTCCTAGCAAATAAAACTGAACATCTAATCAATAATTTAACAGTATTAACCAGCGATATAAATCAACAAAAAGCCACAAATCTCTTAGATAATCTGGAAAGTATTTCAGGTGATTTAGATTTAATAATCAGTAATAACAAAGAAGAATTGCAAAATATAATCATTAATTTTGAACAAATATCATCAAATGTAAATACAATAAGTGATACAACAGTAGTAGCGATGAATCGACTGAATGAAATATTAAATTCTGAAGAGTTAGATCAAACTATACAAAATTTTACTATAATCTCAGAAAAATTATCCCAGGTAGATTATCAACATATGGGTGAAGAAACTCAAAATTTGATTAGTAATATAGATACCACTGTTCAGAATATTAATAGGACAGTGAATTTACTCGAAATAACAGTTTTGAGAAGCCGACAGGATTTGATACAATCTCTTCAATCTCTAGAAGAAACTTCCTCAAATCTGAGAGATTTTTCCAGAGAAATAAAAGAAAATCCAGGTGCTTTGCTAAGATCCCGAAAAAGAAAATAGGGCTTTAAATGAATAAAAAATACTTATTATTTTTAATTTTCTTGAGTTTTCTTCTACTCTTTAGCTGTGCAAGTAGGAATTATATTTCAAATAATTATTATATTCTAGAATATTTTGAACGGACAGAAAAAAAAGATTTAATACAAGATCAACCTATTTTATCCAATGTTCTCATTCATGATGCAACCTTAAATAAACCTTATAATAGGGATAATATAGTAATTCGTTATTTTGGACCTAAAATAAACTATTCCCAAAATGAATTTTGGGGGATCAATAAAAAGGAAATAATCCCCGACTTATTGACTAGAAGATTGAGAGAATATAATATCTTCAGAACTGTTGAAAGGAATTTCACCCGCACACGTCCTGAATATGAAATTTTTGTGAATATAGAAAATATTGAAAAATTTAAATCTGGTAATGTAACTGAAGCTCATCTTAATCTAGAATTTATCCTCAAGAAAAAAAATGGAAAAGAATTAATTACCTACACGGTAAATAAAGAAGCTTCTCTTGTCAGTGAAGCCACGGATATATTTGTTCAAAAAATTAATGAACTTATTTTAGAAGCGACTAATGACTTTTCTCAAAAGATTTTGGCAAAGTACAAAGATGACTTCAAATTTCAGGAAAAACAAAAGATTCAAACACAGCCAATAGAAAAAGATTCTCTAATATCTGAAGGAAGGAAAGGACAATTATTACTTCCTTTATTAACCGAAACTGAGGCAGATATTCCCTACAAAATCATCGATTCAACTGGTAGGGAATTAGATATTAATGCGCAAATGGGAGAACCCATAACTCTACCAGTAGGAAAATATAAAATAAAATTTGGTTCAGGCCGGGAAAAACAGAAAATGACAAAAATGGTTGAAGTCAATCCTTATTACAAAACAGTTGTTCAACCGGACTGGAGTGTCCTATTAGTTGATGTAATGGATGTACATCGTAATTATAGACAAATCCGATACGAAATTTTTGATGCTAAAAGTGGTGAAAGTTATGGTACTCATCTTCCTGCCAAAAAGGAACTTGGAGAGCAACAAAAAGTTTGGATATTAGAACCAGGTTTATACAAAATTACTATCAAAAATGAACCTTTTAATACTTATCGAAATTTTACTACAGAATATCTTAGAAAAGGAAAAGTGAATCATATTTCCCTGATAGTGGAACTTGATAAAAATAACAATCCCAAGAATCTTACTGGCGCTGGTGTCTTAAGAAAATACACACAGAAAGAAAGAGAAGACAATTGGCAGTCTTCCAATGCTCTTCATGCTAATTTTAATCTAAATTTTCAAAATGATAATTCTACAGATTCGCCTAAACAGTATTTGCAGATAAATTCTCAAATTGAAAATTATCTAATTTACAATAAAATGCCGTTCTATTATCGTCTAAGACATCTTTCCGAACTGGGGACTTCCAAAAGTAATGACAAGGATTTTACAAAGAACATAGATAATTTTGATATTAAAAACACCTTCATTTATTTTATAACTGAAAAATTAGGTGTATATTCAAGATTAGATGCTAATTCACACTTTCTAAAAGGATATTACAGCCAGGAATTTCCATTTACTTATCATAAAAATGAATATAGTAGAGGGCAACGTGTCTTGACTATCCCCTATCTTTTTCCTTTAAAAATGAAAGAAGGAACTGGTTTTAACTATAGAATATTAAATAACCCGCGTTTTTATCTGAACTTAAGGGTCGGACTTGGTTTACGACAGGAATTCATGCATAATGTTTACGAATTAAAAAATTCTAGCAAGGCAGACACTTTACGGTTCACCGAACGCGAATCCATTAATAGTGAAGGAACTGAACTTTCAATCATTGGTGATTTTAATTTACCCTGGAATTTAACTTACCGAAGCAATCTTGATTTACTGTTTCCTTTTGAAGAAAGATCAAATCCAAATTTAGAATGGGAGAATGATATCAATTTGAGGCTTTTTAAATATCTTTCCGTTTACTACCGTTTAAATGTCATAAGTTCTGCTTCTAATTTTAGCGAATTATCTTATTCCCATAATCTATTTTTGCGATTATCCTACTTTTTTCATTAAAATATTATACCAACATGACTAAAAAAAAGCATACATTCCATATTAAATCAGATCTAACCAGAAAAAACATTAACTCTCTCTACAATCAATTTCATGAGCAATTTGATAAAGAGGAACTTAGAGAAATAGATCTAAATAGAGTAGAAAAAATAGACAGTTCTGGAGTAGCTTTTTTGGAGTATATCCAGGAAAATTCTGAAAAAGCTGAATTAACTGCCCTATCCCCTAAAATCAAAGCAGCACTCAACACTTTTAGTACTCCTGAAGAATCTAAAAAATCAGAAAAACAAACAGGATTCTTTGAAAAATTAGGAGAAAAGGCATTACTATCGAAAAATAGCTTTATTTCAGGTCTTTACCTGACCTCAGATATATTTTATTGGTCAATTAAAGATTTATTTAATACCAATGTAAGACAAAAAAATTCAGTGGTAAATCAATGTATTGCCATAGGTGTGAATGCTGTCGGAATCATCGCCCTGTTATCCTTTATATTAGGCCTGATCCTGGCCTTACAATCTTCTGCACAATTAAGCAAATTTGGAGCAAATATTTATGTAGCAGATTTAATCGGCTTTGCTATGGTTAGAGAAATGGGTCCCATGATGACTGCTATCCTGGTTGCAGGCAGAAGCGGTTCATCTTTTGCCTCTGAAATCGGGACAATGAAAATATCAGAGGAACTAGATGCACTTCGTGCTATGGGTATTAATCCCTTACGGTTTTTGGTGGTACCAAAATTTATTGGTATTACTATTGTTATGCCCCTTTTGTCAACCTTATCCACAATATTAGGAATTCTAGCAGGATTAATTGTATCAGTATATTATCTTAAAATGTCCGCTTATGCTTATCTTTATGAATTATTTGATTATATTACTTTAGAAGATGAAATCATTGGACTAAGTAAAAGTTTATTCTTTGCCTGGGTGATAATAATAATCGGAGTATATTATGGTTTAAAGGTTGAAGGTGGCTCGGAAGGAGTTGGAAAGGCAACAACCAAATCTGTTGTCGCTTCAATTTTTGCAGTAATAGTTCTAGATGCATTCTTTAGTTTATTTTATCTAGTATGAAACAAAATATAATTAACATAAAAAATTTAACTGTCAAATTTGGTGACTTTACTGTATTGGACAATATAGATCTTTCTATACCTAAAAATGCTATCACAGTCATACTGGGAGAAAGTGGCTGCGGTAAATCCACCCTCTTAAAAAGCATAATCGGTCTACAACCTATTCACGAGGGAGAAATTAGAATTTTTGATAAAGATATTCATGATGAAAATTTTTCAAAAGAATTAGAAAAACTAGGAATGGTTTTTCAAAATGGAGCTTTATTAAATTCAGTATCCGTTTATGAAAATATTAAAATCCCTCTCAGACAACATACTGACCTTCCTGATGAAATCATAGACAAAGTGATCAAAGCAAAGTTACATCAGGTCAATTTATCTCATGCTATGAATTATCTACCTTCCGAATTGTCAGGGGGAATGAAAAAAAGAGCTGCTTTTGCTCGAGCTATAGCCTTAGATCCTCAGCTTTTATTTTGTGACGAACCTTCAGCTGGCCTTGATCCAAATACAAGGTATGCTCTTGATAACCTTTTATTAGAGCTTCAAAACCAGCTTAAAATGACTATGCTTCTGGTAACACACGAAATTTCTACTGTACGTAGAATAGCAGATAAACTTATATTTCTCCATCAAGGTAGGATCATTTTTAAAGGAAGTTTTGAAAGCGCCCAGGAAAGTGATAATAAATTAATAAAAAATTTCTTTTCAAAAGCCTAATTAAATATTATATACCTGAAAAATTCATTAAATGAATTTTTCACACAAGGGCCACGGGCCCAGGGCCTTAGGGGTTACCTTAAAATTATTCATAACCATACCCCACAGGTCACCAAGGTCAGTTAGGACTCCAAGGGAGACTCCCAGGGAGGTCACATAGGCCCCTAGGGGGATCCTTCGGAAAAACTGAGTTTTTATAGAAAAGGGCATTTAAAATAATATAAAATATATTTTTAACCTACCATTTTAAAATGGTTATGAATAATTCAGTTATAAACCACTTAAAAAAAGATTAATACAGTCATAAGGAACGCTTCATCAGAAGACCCTGTTGAGAGAGGAAGGATTACTATTACCTTCTTCAACCATGATTCCGCTCACTATGACAATTCTACCGAATTCTTCTTTTGCCAGTTTTCGCTTTCCGGATCATCAAGTTTGAATGTAACAGTCTGAAATACTAGTTATAGTTCGTAAAGTTCATCATCTTTATCAGGCTCCTTGTTCTTATTTGTAATTATTTGTCCGGATTTAAATTCAAAAGGTAATTCTTCTCCTTCTAGAAAGTCCCCCATTTCTTCTTCAATTTTTTCCGGATCTTCACCTGATTCAAGTCTTCCCAGGGCCTCTTTCATCTGATCGTTATATTCTAAACCTGCTTTATCCGAAAATTTTCTCATTAAGCGTGCCATATTGCGGGGATTCTCTTCATTCAGTCCTTCGGCATCTTTTGCTAGGGAGCTGATTGCCTTTTCCAATTTTGATTCATCTATAGGAATATCCATATCATCTTGAGAGGATTCATCAGAAATTACAGAAAATTTAGACATTTTCCTTTTTAGTTTTTCTTTATTGCACTTAGGGCAAGAAGGTATTTTTTCAGTATTAACCCTGGAAGAATAAAACTTATAAATGGTATTACAATTCGAACAATAAAATTCATATATAGGCATTATTTTCTCCCTTTATTATTTTGATTTATGCAACAAAAATACTACAAACTAAATTTAAAAAATGTATTAATTTATTTACAGATAAAATATAAACCCAGATCGTAATTTTTGGATAGTTTTGTCTGTGAGATTCTTCAATTCTAAACAAATGTAACGAAAGGATTGATTTTATAAATGCAATGTAGAAATTCTATTTTTTATATACAAATTTATTTTTATATTTAAGTGGTATATGGACCGATACTAGATTTTTATATAGAAAAATATGAAATGCTATTTGGATAAAAATAAAATCAAAAAAATAAATTGGTAAGAAAAAATATTAATAAAGCACTGAAACAAAAAGTAGATGAGGCACCAGTAAATTCTGGCTGTTACATTTTTAAAGATAAAAATAATAATATTTTATATATTGGTAAGGCTAAAAATTTAAAAAACAGGGTAAAATCATACTTTACAGGAAAGAATCAACACAATCCTAAAAATAGATTAATGGTACAAAAAATTGATGATGTTGAGTTTATAGTTACAAACTCTGACATTGAAGCATTAATTCTTGAAAATAGCCTAATCAAAGAACATCAGCCTAAATACAATATTCTTTTAAGAGACGATAAAACTTTCCCATACCTTGTATTAACCGAGGAAGAATTCCCTAGAGTTTATTCTACAAGAAGGAAAACCGAAAAAAGTAATAGATATTTTGGTCCCTATACGGATACTCAGAACTTGAGAAAAACATTAAAAATAATTCATGACCTATTTCCGATCCGGGACTGTAAAAAAAATCTAACTGAAGAAAAAATAGAAAAGGATAAATATGAAAGACCCTGTTTAAATTATAATATTGAAAAATGTCGAGCACCCTGTCAGGGATATATTTCTAAAGCTGAATATAATAAAATGATAAATAAGGTGGAAGATTTTCTCAATGGAAAGACCAAACAGGTGATTAATTATTTTGAAAGAAAAATGAATACTGCCTCAGACAATTTAGAATTCGAAAAAGCCGCAGATTACAGGGATAAAATAAGAACTCTGAGAAATTATTCCAGCAAACAGTCAGCAGAACTAACTGATTTTGACGACAAAGATGTGATTTCAGTACAAAAAGAGGGTGATAATGCCTGCGCAGTTGTATTTAAAGTTCGGCAGGGTAAAATAATCAATAGGGATACTTTTTACTTAAATAACATTGAAAAAGCTGACCAATCTCTGATAATGCAAAATTTTATTCAGCGATTTTATAATAACTCAGGCTACATTCCCAATGAAGTTCTGGTTAATATTTATCCCGAAAAAAAAGAATTATTACAGAAATGGCTTTCAGAGTTGAGAGGACAGAATATAAATTTAGTCAAACCTTCCCAACTTGAACGGAAAAGGGCTGTAAAAATGGCCGAAAAAAATGCAAAATACCAATTAAATAAACATATAATTAAAAAACGTAAACAAAAAAATTACGTACCAAAAACTCTACAACAATTAAAATCAGACCTTTCATTGGACAATTTACCCAGAACTATAGAAGCATTCGATATTTCTCACATTCAGGGAAAATATACCGTTGCTTCAATGGTATATTTTGAAAATGCTGCTCCCAAAAAAAGTAATTATCGGCGTTTCAAAATTAAATCGGTGGAGGGCATCGACGACTATGCCAGTATGCAAGAAGCAGTTTCTCGAAGATATAAAAGGTTACTAAAAGAGAAAGATGACTTGCCTGATTTGGTTCTGATAGATGGAGGCAAGGGACAATTACAGGCCGCTAAATCTGTCTTCAATGATCTTGAACTCGATAATATTCCTACTATAGGTTTGGCCAAACGCCTTGAAGAAATTTTTCTACCCAATCAAAGTAATCCTATAGTTCTCCCACGTGATAGTATTTCTTTAACTCTATTAAAGAAAATTAGAGATGAGGCACATAGATTTGCCATTTCCTATCATAAAAAAATTAGATCCAAAGGAACGATTAAATCTCAATTAGATGATATTCCTGGAGTAGGAGACCAAAAGAAGAAATCTTTAATGAAAAATTTTAAATCCATTTCAAAACTTAAATCTCTTTCAGAAATGGAACTACAAGAAGTTAAAGGAATAGGACCGAAACTGGCACAAACAATCTGGACTCATTTACACGAAAGAAGTTAGATAAAATATATCTTGAATATTTAATTGAATTAGATCTTACTTTTTTCTAAATTTCCACTAAAATAAGGTATTTAAGCCAATATTTTATTCTTCGGTTTTTAAAAAAAAATTAATATTTTAATAGGACAATAATAAATAGGAAAAATTATGGCTGATCCTAAAAAATTACTCGAGAAGCTGGATGAAAAATTCATTAATGGAGAGGTAAGTAAAGAGGAATATGATACATTAAGAGAAAGATTAAGAAAACGTATAGAACAGGATTCTTCTAAAGAAATCGAGCTAGATTCAGAAGACCCTTCTTCAACAGAAGATATCTGGGATGAAGAGAGTTCTTCTTTTCTATCCTTAGATGATTCAGAAGAGGAAGAGGAAAAAGAAGAAAGCTCAGAGCTATTGGAACCTGGTAAAGAATTAAATGACTACGAAATCGTAGAATTACTTGGCGAAGGAGGAATGGGAAAAGTTTATAAAGCTCTCTATCATGGTCTTGATAAAGATGTTTTTCGCACCCTTAAAACGGTTCCTTCGGCTCTTGCTAAAGATAAACGTGCTTTAAAAAATTTAAAAAGAGAAGTAAGAATAGCCCAGGAATTGCAACATACAAATATAGTAGGTACTTATTCATTAGAAAATTGGGAAAATAATTATTTTATTGTCATGGAATATATTCCTGGCAAAGATTTTCTTGATTATCTTTATGAACAGGGTGATACTCTTTCTTTAGAAAAAATATTAGACCTATTTTCAGGCGTAGCCGATGCACTTGACTATGCACATAATCGTGAAAATCCAGTTATACATCGGGACTTAAAGCCCAGAAATTTATTATTCGATGAAAGGGATAATCAACTAAAAATAACTGATTTTGGATTGGCACGAGATGTCCATGGTTCACATACTACTCAATCTCAAAACTCATCTTTTACTTCCGGAACTCCGGCCTATATGCCTTATGAGCAATTCTTCGGTGAACATCCCACTCCCAAAATGGATCTCTACTCTTTAGGTATTATTATATATGAGGCATTAAACGGGGAACCGCCTTTTGTAAGAGGAAATATGATGCTACAACATAAGGAGAAATCTCCCCCATCTATTGAACACATTTCCGATTCGGTTATGGAAGTTCTCTATAAAGCTTTGGCTAAGGATCCTGAAGAAAGATTTGAATCCTGTACCGATTTTATTGATTCTCTTTCTGACGTAGCTCATAAACAAAAAGAAAAAGAAGAACGAGAACAAATTAACAATCTTTTAGAAAAAGGTCATGATCGATTAGAAAACAGAGATTTTTCTCAGGCAAGGAATGCCTTTGAGAAAGTATTAGAACTAAATAGCAATCATGAGGAAGCCCAAAATGGGTTAGAAAAAGTTGAGTGGAAAGAAGAAATAAACAACTTACTTAATAAAGCTGAAGATCAAATAATAAATAAGGAATATCATGGAGCAATAGAGACCGCGGAAAAAATATTATCCAAGGATCCTGATAATGAGCGTGCTCAAAATCTCTTAAACAATGCTAAGGAAAAGAAAGAGTTAAAACAAAAAATAGAAAAAGAACAACGTATAAATAATCTTATCTCCCGCGGAAAAGATCTATTAGATAAGAATAATTTTGAAAACGCCAGAAATAATTTTCAGGAAGTATTGGAAATAGATGAAAATCATTCTGAAGCTCTTGATATTTTAGAAAAAATTGATCGTAAAGAAAAACTATATAATTTATTCCAAAATGCCAGAGATTCTATGCAATCTGGAGACTATAATTCAGCAATAGAAAGTCTCAATCAAATACTGTCTATCGAGCCCAATAATTCTGAAGCTGAAGATTTATTAACTGAAGCCCAGAAAAAACAAAAGAAAAGGCAAAAACAGGAGAAAGAACAAAAAATAAAAAATTTTCTTTCTAAAGGGGAAGAATTACTTAATAATAATCAATTTTCGAAGGCCAAAAATAATTTTCAGAAAGTTTTAGAGATAGAACAAAATCATTCTGAAGCAAAGAATTTACTAAAAAGAACTAATAAAAAAGAAAAAATATATAACCTTTTCACTTCGGCAAAAAATTACTTCAATAATGAAGAGTATCAACATGCTATAGAAGAAGTTGAAGAGCTTCTGGATATAGAGCCCGAACATAGTGAGGGCCAAGAACTATTGGAAAAGGCCAAAGAAAGCAGAAAACTCAAACAAAAGCAAGAAAAGGAAGAAAAAATTGAGAGATTAATCTCGCATGGTAAAAGTCTGCTTGATAATAAGGTTTTTGAACAGGCCCGTGATTCTTTTCAAGAAGTATTAGAACTAGATGAAAATAATGAAGAAGCCCAACAGGGCCTAGAAAAAGTAAATAGAGAAGAAAAAATATTTAATTTATTTAAAGATGCTGGAGATTATCTTCGAAATGAAGAATATGAAACCGCCATCGGAGTACTAGAGCAAATCCTTGAAATTGATCCTGACAATTCTGAGGCGCAAAATGTTCTAGAAAATGCTAAAGATAAATTAGAAGAGCAAGAAAAACAAAAACGGGAAAAAAAGATCAAAAAGCTTTTATCCGAGGGCGAAGATTTACTTGATCAACAAAATTTTGAAGAAGCCAGAGAGAAATTCCAATCGATACTTAAATTGGATCAAGATGATGTCAGAGGTAAAAAAGCGCTCGAAAAAGTCAATCAGGCAGAAAATATTTATAATTTATTTGAAGAAGCTGAAGGGCAGCTAGAAAATAATAATTTAGAAAGCGCCATAGAGTCTTTAGAAGAAATTCTTTCCCTTGACTCTGAAAATCAGCGTGCAAAGAATCTCCTCACTGAAACTCAGAATAAACTGGAAGAAAAAAGAAGAAAAGAAAAAGAACGTAGGATCAAACAATTACTTGCCAAAGGTAAAAGCCAGCTAAAAAATAATGATTTTGATAGAGCAAGGAATAACTTTAACCAAATTCTCAAATTAGATAAAAACCATTCTGAAGCAAAAGAGGCTTTGGAAAAGGTAAACCGTCAAGACAAAATTTTAAAACATACTAAGCAAGCTGACCAATTCATTGAGAATGAAAAATACGACTCAGCTATTGAAGAACTTCAAAGCATACTGAATTTTGCTCCAGAGAATGAGAAAGCCAGAGAAAAAATAGAACAAGTTAAAAAATTGCAGGAAAATAGAAAGATAGAGCAGAAAAAACAAAAGCTCAGAGACTTATTAAGCACATTAAACTCAGAATGGAAAATGGCTCTTAAAGAGAATATAAATAGTCAGAATCTAGATGAAACAAGCCTGATGGAAATATTAGAACTAGAGAAAATAGATATTTCTAATAATCTCAGTATTAATCACCTAGATCTGCTTTATTTTCTGGAAAATTTAAAAGAGATAAATTGTGCTAATACTAATATAAATGACCTTTCAGTAATTCAAGAAAACAATCATTTTTCAAAGATAAACTGTAGTTTAACAAATATAGAAGACCTACAAGAAATAAAAGAGGTAAACAGCTTAACGCATTTGATATGTGATTTTCAAAACATTTCGGATCTTTCTCCACTCAAAAATCTAGAAAATTTACAAAAGCTATCATGCCAAAAGACTGCTGTCGAAAACATTTCCCCTTTAAAAAACTTAAGTAATCTTGAAGATCTAAATTTGAGTCGTACCAATATTCAGGATCTGCAACCACTGAATCACATTTCCAATCTCAAAAATCTAAAGCTGAGCAATACTCCGATCAAAGATTTATCTCCTCTACAATCTCATGATAATTTGCTTGCGTTAGATATCAGCTCTACTAATATAAATACACTGGAAAAACTTGAAGATTTAAATAAATTACAAAAATTATATTGTAGCTACACCAATATAAAAAATATAGGACCAATAGATTCATTTGATAAATTGGTAGAACTCGATATAAGTGGCACTAATATTGAAAATATAGAAAGTTTAAGCGAATTATCATCATTGCGCGAAATCAATTTGCTGAACACTAAAATTAAAAACCTTGAACCTCTTCAGGAACTACCAAATATATCAAAAATTAAATGTGATGATATTCCCAGGGAACAAATAGATCAGTTCAAACAAAAAAAACCAGGATGTACTATCTTAAATTTTAACTATTAATAAATCTATTCAAAAATTATATTAAATTTCATTATCCAAATAATTTGATTGGATAATGTAAGATTATCCGGAGGAATATATGCAACAGATAGATATACACCCTAAAGTTCTTTTAGAAGATGATTCTCTGAGTGAAAAAGCACAACAAGCCTATTGTTTGGCCAACTCAATGATACCAGAGCTCAATGATTTTTTGGATAAAAAAGAAGAACTTCAGAGCAAAGTAGCCGATCCAAAGGAAAAAATTGAAGATCTCAAAGAACAAATCCATGATAAAAAGGAACAAAAAGAAAGTGAAGAAAAATCTTTAGAACAAATACATTCTGAATTAGAGGATAAAAAGGATAGATTAAGATTTGTACTCCATGAGCCCTCTCGTACTCCTATATTGAAAAGTCTTTGGTTTCTATTTAATGGGAAAAGTTGGCGGAAAAAATATAACTCTATCAAGGAGGATGTGAATAGTGAAAAATTGAATTATCTTTACCACAAAAATGAAATTTTAATGTTAGAAGAAGTTATAGATGAATTACAAAATAAATTAGAACAGGAAGAAGCCAAATTAGACGAATTAAGTCATGGCATTGAAGATCTTCCTGAAGTTCCAAAAGTATTAACTGCAGTAGGCGAAATTAATCTTTCCTTTTTCCCTATCAAAATATCCCAAAATGGGAAAGAGGATTCTAAGACAGAATTTGGTATAATTGACCTACTCTCCCCTAATAAGCAATTAGAATTACCACAACTAGATATTGACACAAATACTTTACAAAAACAATCTAAAAATTTAGAATTGGCTCAAAGAGAGAAAATATTAATTAGCCCCAATGATAATGAAAAGGAAAAATGGGGCAGAAATTGGGATAGATTAATTGGAGAAGAAAGGAATTATTATAATGCAATTCAAAAATTGCAAAATATTTTGAGAAACTTCAGAACCGAACAGGTTTCTCTACCATTAATGGAAAATGGAAATCCCTTAAAACCCTTACTCCAAACAGCATTCAAAAATTTAGACCAATATTCAAGTGAAAAATTAAAACGGGATGTACAAAAAAATTATAGGGCCATCAAAAATGAAAAAGATAAAGTAAGTACTTTTCTCTCAAAAGATTTACCTCAATTAAAAATATTAACTCAACAGATTGACGAAAATAAATTAAGTAAAGATAATAACCAACTGTCACAAGAAAGGCAGAAATCCTCTGATTACTTATTAAGTTCACTTAATGATATTGCTTACCATTCTAGCCTTGTTGCCAATAATTATTACTGTCCTAAATGTAACTTACAAAATGATTATTTTAATGAAAAAATAAACTTGGATCTCAAAAATATTGGTGATTTGAAAACTTTACCAACTGAGGAGTTGAAAGATAATATTTATGAATATTTTGAGAATGAAGTTTTTTCGGAATCCAATAATAATATAGATGAACAAAAGGAGACAGAACTTAGACAATTTTGGGAGTCCACTTTTGACCAACTCTTAAATCTAGAGCAAGAAATTATTGGTATTAATGACAAAATAGATAAGGCAGAATTTGAGTTACAACAATTATCTTTGAAAAGGAAGCAAAAAAATAAGATTAAGTTATATATAAAAATAGTTTCACTTATGCTAAAAAATCCAGCTTCAATCTTCCAGGTCAAAGATATTGAAATTGAATCAGATTGTAATTTTTCACTTGATAGATTAAAAAATCTTCCCGATAAACCTGAAACGAATTCTAAATTACAATATAAAGTTGATAACAAAAAATGGAACTGTCCTCGATGTGGATCAGAATTTACACATAAAGAAGCCTGTTATGGAGCAGAAAATAAATTAAAACAGGAATTGAAGACTCCTGCCCTAAATCAATTATGGGAATCTGAACAGACGCAGTCTGAAATTGAAAAACTGGAAAAGAATCTCAAAAGTAATATAAAATCTATTATTAAAGATGAGACCGAAATTGTTCAAAATAATATTCAGGAATTCATAGATATCTCTAATAATTTGAAAGAGGATATGCAGGAGAAAAGAAACAAATTTTCAGAAAATATCAAAAAAATAAAAGATAGACTCACCGAGATAATGGCATCTCAAGAAGGGACAATTGAAAACGTTGATAAAATTACCCAACATCTTAAAGATGAATTAGAAAAAGTTCCTGAAGAAATTGAAAATATTGAAGAAAGCAAAGAAATTTTTTCAGAAGTCCCGGATTATATTGAACCTAAGACAAAATACATTTATTCTCAAAAATTTGATAATGCAGCCCAAGAGCTCAAGTTATCAGAGCAAAAAGAGGAGTAATAATTTATGTCCAGACAAGTCAAAAGAGATCTCGATGATGTAAAGAAAGATATGTTAAATGAATTTGAAATTCTCGAGGAGCATATTGAAAAAGTAGATACTGAATTACTCGATAATATTACAGAATTAAATAAAACTATTACTGAATATAGAGAAAATCTTTCTAGACAAACTCTGAATTCAGATACTGAAATTAAAAAACAAAATGAAATAATTGCAAAAGGATTTGAAAAAATCACTTCTGTCTTGAAAACGAATTTTGATATAATGAGAGAACAGCAAAAAGAATTATTTGAATACCAAAATAAATTCATGGAAAATATTGAAGAGGATTTACAGGAAATCCAACAGACCAATCAGGATTTGATCCAGAATATGGGTTTCTTTAGCCAGTTAATAAATATTATAAAACAATCCGCACAGGAGAAGGAATAATATTATGGCAAATTCAATTCAGAAAAAGATAGATAAAATCAAAGATGATGTTTTGAGTGAATTTGAAGTTTTATCAAAAAATATTGAAACTATTGATTCTAAGTTATTAGACAAAATTTCTGATGTAGATACCCAGTTCAATAATTACCAGGAAGAAATAGAAGAAGTTACTAATAAATCAGAACGAGCGGCTAAAAGTTATAAGAAAACTATTCTGAAAGAATTCAAACAGTTTACCACTACTCTTAAAGACAATTTTGATGATATGATTGAACAAGAAGAATCTTTATTAAAATCACAAAAAGATTTCCAGCAAGAGGTAAAAAATAATTTAAGCGAAATACAAAAAACTAACGAACAACTACTGCAAAACATAATTTCATCCCGATCAAATTTAAAAGAACTTCTACAAACGATTTTAATCCCTGAAGAATCAGGTATTGCTATTGAAAATACGATCTCAGAATACCATAAAGAGTATAATGATATAAATGAATTCCTCAATGAAACTAAAAAGTCCTATGATCAAAAAATTGAAGATAGTTTTAAAAGTATTTATCACCAATTCAGACAAATTTCCGACCATATCCTAAAAATCCAATATAAAATTTTGGACAGCCTTGAACCTGCCGAAAGTTTAGAAGATAAACCTGATTTTCAAGAAATTAAAGAAGCAGATCAAGTCAGAACTAATTTTAGACAAAATAAATTTAAGCCTCTCTCAAATTATGATGATGGTAACGATAATATTGAAGCCTTAATCACTAAAATTGAAGAAACTGTTTCAGAGGAAAATATATTGTACATTTCACAAAAAGATGCACCTGATGAAATGCCGGCTTTTACCTTACCAATTACATTAGCTGAAAACCAGGAATGGGAGGATCGTAATGAAAGATATTTATCCACTTATGGCCTCAATCAAGAAGTGGAAAGCTGTTATGAAGATAATGAGTTTAAAGAAAAATATAAGTCTTATAAACCTTTTATCAATGAATTGACGCAGGAAGAGTTTGAGTATATTCGGATGGATAAACAACAAAAGAAAGATCTTCTAGAGGGTCTTAAAGAGTTATATGAAAAAGATTATATCAAACAAGAACATTATCAGTTAATCAAGAAACATTTAAAAATGTACGATTTACTCCAGCTAAAACGTAGAGGTTAATATGTCAAAATCATATAGTGATTCTAAGGTTAAAATTTCTGGCACACTGGATTCTGGTCTTCCTGAATCTAGAAAGGACACTAATTACGATTTAATTATTG
>Ga0102941_1000002_pt1 | contig 83154 bp, 75 predicted proteins | sample SalPonR2_C_D2_MG_FD_79281 | JGI IMG/M metagenome (GOLD analysis project Ga0102941, IMG submission 79281) | Salt pond soil microbial communities from South San Francisco under conditions of wetland restoration - Salt Pond MetaG R2_C_D2_MG | ecosystem: Environmental > Aquatic > Marine > Intertidal... | reverse complement strand
TCTAATTATGATTTAATTATTTACGGAACTGAAGATCCTTTTTCTATCAACGGCCCTGTTTTCGCACAAGATATAACCATCAAAAATGGTGGTATTATCAAAGGACCTATCTATTCTCAGAATAATCTCAAAATAAATGATCTTCAAGACCCACTAATTATTCAATCCGAAATTGACGTCTCAAAATCCATGGTCATAGAAGGTTCTAGTTCCAATAATAAAAGAACTAGCTTAAGTTATTCCAGCAATAATATGGACTGCCTTGTAAAGGGTAATATAAAATCTGATGAAAAAGTTGTACTAAATAATACTGTAGTTATGGGTTCTATAATTGCACCAAAGATAGAATTAAATCACAGTATTGTTTTGGGGGCTATGAAAGATGCGGAGGAGATTACTGTCAACAATAGTACAATTAGTATTTATATTACTCAAAAAATATCTTTTAAAGGTAGTAATGGACTATTTCTTGCTGGAGGAAAGTCTTCAGAACGGCCAGAAATATTACCAGATAGGAGAGGAGAAAAAAAATTAAAACTAAGATATCTTCCTTTATGTAGACTTACAAATCACGGCTGTGGAATGGGAGAAGAATTAAAAGAGAGTATTAATATAGAGAAAACCGGATTAACCTGTTCATTATGGCAACAAGGCAGATGTCCATTAAGTGAAAACATTTCAGTTTATAAAAAAGATTTTGCTCAAATGGAAATAAATGGCATGAAAAGTTGGTATCTAGGACTGCAAGGTCGTTCTTTGTCCTTGGAGAAATTAAACAATATTAATAATATTTTTAGGAGGGTTCTAGATGGATTATTTGCCTTTGAACATCTTTCAGAGGACGATCAAGATTATGAAAAAGAACTGTGGACTGAACTTTCTAAATCTGAAAAACAATTTTTTGAACTAGCTGTTGAATAATATTAATCTACTATTTCCTAAAATTTTTGCATCTTACCAATAAAATTCATAAATATTCAAAATTAAATCGTCTAAAGGTTTCATTGCTTCAAAGTAGAATTCCCTATATTTATGAAACATTTGCGTTTCATATGCGTTAATGAGTTGTTAAGAAGTAATAATATAGGGCTATACTGGTCATAAATTTAGTTGGATGAAAAATTCACTTGATTTTTTACTTGAATAAATATACTAAATAAGGTAAAATAGGGGGATAGAAAAGATAATGATAATTAATCATAGAGGGAGAATATATGAGCTATTTAACTGTTGATGATCTAGAGGCCGAAGGCAAACGAGTTTTAATGCGTGTTGATTTTAACGTTCCCCTTGATGATGAACAAAGAATAACAGATGATTTCAGAATTCAGGCTGCTATTCCTACTATAGAGAAATTAGTTGATCAAGGTGCCCGGGTTGTATTGATGTCCCATTTGGGTAGACCGGGAGGAAAAAAAGTGGAGGAAATGAGTTTAAAACCTGTTGCCGAATATTTACAGGACCATTTCAGATATGTTGCTTTTGCGACCGACTGTGTAGGAGAGGTTGCTGAAGAAATAGTAAATTCATCCAAAAAAGGGAGTGTAATTCTTCTAGAAAATGTCAGATTTCACTCTGGAGAAAAAGCAAATGATTCTGAATTTGCTCAAGAACTTGCTAAATTAGGTGATATTTATGTTAATAATGCGTTTGGTACCTGTCATAGAAATCATGCTTCAATGAGTGGAGTTGCAGAGCATTTTGACCAAAGAGCCATAGGTGACCTTGTCCAGAAAGAAATCAAATTTTTAAAGGGTAAAGTAAATAATCCTGAGCATCCTTTTACAGCAATTATGGGAGGAGCTAAAGTTTCAGATAAAATCGAAATTATAGGTAAACTTATCACAAAAGCCGATAACCTATTAATTGGTGGGGGAATGTGTTTTACATTTCTTAAGGCTCAGGGACATGATGTTGGCAAATCTATTTTAGAAGAAGATAAAGTTAGTTTAGCCAAAGACCTTATTGAAAAAGCTGAAAAAGACGATTGTAATCTAGTTCTTCCCACAGATGTTGTTTGTGCTGAAGAAGTTGAAGAAGATATTCCTGCTCATACAGTAAAAGTTGACTCTATTCCTGATAAAGAAATGGGGCTCGATATTGGTGAAGAAACTATAAAGAAATTTAATGATATTCTTGATGAAAGTAATACAGTCTTACTTAATGGTCCTATGGGTGTATTTGAAGTTGAAAAATTTTCCAAAGGTACTTTTGAACTAGCAGAAAAATTGGCCAATATCACAGATAGAGGAGCCACAACAATAATTGGTGGTGGTGAATCTGCTTCAGCAATCAAAGCAGCCGGATTAAGAGATAGAGTAAGTCACGTTGCCACAGGCGGTGGTGCCTCATTAGCACTGATTGGTGATCAAGAAATGAAACCACTTGAATTAATTTCAGAAAAATAAATAACAAACAAAATAGGAGTTAAATTTATGGCAGACAAGATCGTTGCATCTAATTGGAAAATGCACAAAGATGTTGAAGAATCAGTTGAGTTCGCTAAAAAACTCAAAGATAAAGTTCAGGATATTAATGATACAGAAGTTATGGTAGGACCTCCTTATACTTCTCTTTATAGTATGGGTGAAATTTTGTCCGATAGCCAGATTACAATGGCTGCTCAGAATATGCATTTTGAAGATTCTGGCGCTTTTACCGGTGAAATTTCTGCTAAAATGATCAATTCTACCAATAGTGATTATGTTATTCTAGGACACTCAGAAAGAAGGCATGTTTTCAATGAATCCAATGAAACTATTCGTAAAAAAGTAGAAAAAGCATATGAAGCAGATATTGATCCTATAGTATGTGTAGGCGAAGAACTAGAAGATAGAAAAGCTGGAAATACTGCTGAGATTTTAGAGGAACAGTATAAATCCGCTTTTGAAGGCATTTCTAAAGAAAATTTTTCCAAAGCCATGATTGCTTATGAACCTGTTTGGGCAATTGGTACTGGCGAATCAGCTACACCAGAACAAGCTGGTAGTTCACACGAGATTATAAGGAATTTTGTCGAAGAACAATATGATGCTGAAACCGCTCAAAATTTGACAATTATGTATGGTGGAAGTGTAAAACCATGGAATGCAGAGGAATTAATTCAAACAGATGATATTGATGGTTTTCTAGTAGGCAGTGCTAGTTTAGAGGTAAAAAGTTTTTACGAAATTATAGAAAAAGTAGAAAATTATATAAATTAATCGGAGAAAATAAGTGTATACATTTTTAATAATATTACACGTAATAGTTTGTATTCTACTGATAATTACAGTTCTAATGCAAACAAGTAAAGGAAACGCTCTGGGCGGCGCTTTTGGTGGAGGCGGTGGCCCTATGGGAGGCGGGAATTTATTTGGCGCTCGACAGACCGCTTCTCTACTCTCAAAATTCACCACTGGACTTGCTGTTGGCTTTTTTGTCATCACACTGTTAATTACAATTTCATTTAAAGGCGGATCTCAAAGTGGACAAAGTGTAATTAAAGAACGGGCCAATCAGCAAAGTTCACCTGCAGCAGGGTTACCGGCTCCACAGGGAGATATGCCTGGGAGACAGGGTTCACAAAATCAGGGCTCACAGCAGCAACAACCTGGTCAGGTCCCTGCCCCTGGTAAAAGCGGCAATCAAAGCTCCGATAATAATTAAATTTCTCTTATTCTCTAGAGCCGAGGTGGTGGAACTGGTAGACACACATGGTTGAGGGCCATGTGGGCATTTTTGCCTGTACGAGTTAGAATATCATCCTAAGAATTTTTTTAAATTAAATAAGGAGAAAGGACTAATTATGAAAGCTAAAGAAAAATTTTTAAAAATTTTATTAACAGTTATCATAATATTCAGTATTGCTTCTGCTGCTGATTTATCAAATGCAAGAGGATTATTTGAAGATGGTTTTTTTGAAGACGCTCTAAAAGAATGTAAACCTATAGTAGAAAACAATCCCAAAAACGCCGAAGCTATCTTTCTGCTCGGACGGATTCACTATAACCTGGGAAATTTAAAAAAAGCCAATGATCTATTCAGTAAAGCTCTGAATATTAATAATAAAAGTGAATGGCAGAAGATCGCTGAAAAGATGCGGGAACTAAGGACTATTCGAACTGAAGCCAATCGATATGAAAGTGAAGGTAAATATACCCAGGCTATTGAACAATATAAACAAATGGTGGCCATCAATCCTAAATATGCTGGAGCATACTTCCAAATGGGTAGGATTTTTGCCTTTCGGATGGATAAACCTGTTCAAGGTGCCAAGCAGGTCCAAAAAGCAATCGACTTAAAACCAAAGGAAAAAGAATATCAAAAATTACTAAATGGTATTATAGGTAACCTTCTGTCACAAGGGCTAAAATATTTAAAAAGAGGACGATCTGGGGAGGCTGTTAAGACCTTTTCTAAAGTCAGAGAGATAGATTCAACTAATATTAATGGTGTGTATTATACTGCTCTTGCATATTATTATAACAGTGATTATGACAACGCAATCAAAATTGCCAAAAAGATCTTTGATCTAAGAGAAGAAGGTTCAAAAGTGAAAAAGGCGTACAAAATAATAGGAAATTCCCATAGAAAAATGAATAATACAGAAAAAGCAATCGCTGCCTATAAAAATGCTATCGAAATAGATAGAGAATATGAAACTGCCTGGGATAAATTAGGTGTACTATATAATCGTATTGATAGAAATGAGCAGGCCCGCAAAGCTTTTAAACAAGTTGTTAAAATCAATCCTAAAAATGCCAGTGCCTGGACTAATTTAGGGGCAGTATATAATCAATTAGAACAATATGACAAAGCAATTAAGCCTCTTAATAAATCTGTAGAGTTGAAGCCTGATAATTATATTGCCTGGTATAGATTGGCTGTGGCTTACAATGAGACTGAAAAGAATAAAAAGGCAATTAAGGCTGCACAAAACAGTTTAAAGTACAGATCTGGCTGGGCACCCGCTCTATTAGAACTAGGTAAAGCTGAATTACGTTCTGGAAAAAGATCAAAAGCCAAAATCCATTTTAAGCAGGCTGCCAAATCTCCTAAATATGAGAGTAAAGCAAATTTTTATCTTAAAAAACTAAACTAATTTTTAGTTAAAAAAATATTTAAATTTCTTAGGGGTGGCTTAATCGACCACCCCTTTTTTTATTGATAGATTAACTTTTCACCTTAATTATAAAAGATGAAAAATACTTATATTAAATTACTACTACTTTTTTGTATATTTTTATTTTTATTTCAATGTTCCATTTTTAGGGAACCTGTCAGAAGAACCTTTCCTATGCAAGAAGTGCAAATAATTCCTGCTCCTAACAAAATAAAATACAAAAAAGGCCACCTAAATATAAAAGATACTTTACTAATTGTTTCGCAAGACTCTTCTCTATACAATGAGATTACTTACCTACAAAATCATCTTGATAATTTATTACCCAGCAAAATTTATATTAATTCGTCAAATATTAGTAGTTCAGAAAATAGAATATTTTTAGAAATCGATGAATTTAATAATCAAATAAATGAGCAGGGTTATACCCTTGATATTTCTGAAAACAAAATCAAGATCATAGCACAAAGTAGGTCAGGTCTATTCTATGGAATACAAACATTTTTCCAAATTTTGCCTTCCCAAATTTATTCTTCGAAGCAATATAACAAAGATACTATTGCAATACCCAAACTCAATATTATAGATACCCCAAAATATAAAACTCGTATAATGCATTTGGACCTGGCGCATACTTATTTTTCCTTATCGTTTCTGAAAGATTATATCGACTATCTGGCTTATCATAAAATAAATTATCTCCATTTATTATTTTCTGATGGTAATAATTGGAGCATAAATATCCAAAAATATCCCAAACTAACTCCTAATTACGACCAAAAATATTATACTCAAGATGAGATAAAAGAATTAATTCAATATGCTCATAGTAGACATATAAGTATCATACCGGAAATAAATTTACATGTTCTTAATAAATCATTTTTCTCATCTTATCCCAATCACACAAATAAAAGATCATTGACCCATTCTAATGATAATTTACAATCTCAACCTAACATTTTATATAAGTATAATACGGCAAATATAGATTTTATGAAAGACATTCTAAGAGAAATTATGAATCTATTTCCTTCAGAGTATATACATATCGGGGGATATAATCCGTCCTATCAATTATTTACAAATAAATCAATTTATAAAAATAATTTTGGTCTCAGTAAATTATCAGACTTGCCCAGAAAATATCTAACAGAGATTCAAGATTATATAAATTCACAGGATAAAAAGTTACTGAAATGGAATTTTAACTCAAATTTCCGATCAGCCGTAAATATTAGCAACAAAAACTCTGTTTTTCAAAATTCACAACGATTGTCCTACTCACCTGATTTTACCTATATTTCCTTCAATTCTGACTCGACTAATAGTACTCCCAACAATTCAGAGAGGAATCAGTCCAGTTTAAAAAATATTTATGATTACTCAGAAGATATTGATACGATGAATAACAATACTATTACTGGTATTGGTGCTTTCTTATATACTAATAAATTAGATCAACCAAAACAAATTGAAGCAGCGCTTTTACCGAAACTCAGTGCTTTTTCTGAAATTGCCTGGTCTCAAACTAAAAATATAGGCTGGTATAATTTCTCCTACCGGCTACAGAAGCAATACAAAAGATATATGTCAATGAAAACAAATTTTACTGTGCCTGCGCCGAAATTACAAAATTTTTATATATTGGATGGTCCCGGAGAAATATCAATCACCAATCCCCTTCATCATGGTAAAATACATTACACTTTTGAACAAACAGAACCGAGCTTATCATCCCCAATATGTGAAACAAAAATTCATATAGATCACTCATCCTCTTTACAGGCAGCTACTTTTTTATCTAAAAAATATAAAAGTTCAACTATTAAAAGCTATATTTTAGTCAAGAATCAGTCCCCACCTGGTTTGAAATATGGTTTAAAATACTCTTATTATGAAAAAGTTACAAATGACTTAGAAAAAATTGATAAATTCAGTCCTTTCTATACTGGTACTAGTTATCTACTAGACATTGAAGAGATTAAAAAGAGAAATAATAGATTTTCAGTAAAATTTACGGGACTATTGGATATTGATGAACCAGGACAATATACTTTTTATATCACCAGTGATAACGGAAGTAAACTAGTAATAGCAGATGAAAAAATTCTCCAAACCCAAAATTTTATAGAATCTCCAATACAAAATACAATTTTTCTAAATAAAGGATTTCATCCAATTACACTCTATTATAATGAAAAAAAAGGGGGAGAAAATTTAGATTTGGAATATTCTGGTCCTGATTTTTCAAGACGTAAAATTCCTCCCTGGAAATTTTTAAATCAAAAGTAAATTGAAAATGTTTGAAGATACTAATCTAAAAAGCATAGCAGGTGCAATTTTTTCCTGTCTACTCTGGTCTACTGCCTTTGTGGGAATTAAAATTGGTTTGAAATACACTTCTCCGTTCTTTTTTGCAGGCGCTAGATTTACATTGTCCGGTATTATTTTGTTTCTTATAAGTGGAAACATCAAAAATTATTTCAAGCAAGTCAAAAAACACTTCAGTACGATAATCAAAGTCTCACTTTTGCAAACTTTTATTGTTTATGCGCTATTCTACACTGGAATTGCTATAGTATCAGGTGCCCTTTCTGCAATAGTCATTGGTTCCTCGCCTCTAACAGCGGCAGTAGTTGCTCATTTAACCACTCAAGACGATAAAATGAGTTTGAAAAAGAGTGCCAGCATTTTTATTGGTATATTAGGTATAATAGTGATAGCATTAAGCAGAAAACCATGGTCTGTAGAAGGACTAAATGAATTAGGGGGCATTTTTTTATTATTACTAAGTACGATCTCAGGTGCACTTGGAAATGTAGCAGTATCTAAGGCCAAAAAATCTGTACCATCCAGAATTTTAGCTTCTTCTCAATTATTTCTGGGTGGATTAGGTTTACTATCACTTTCTTTCCTGGTTGAAGGCTTACCATCAATCAGTAACTCTCCTGTTCAATTTTATTTGGCTCTAGCCTGGTTGGCTTTATTAAGTGCTATCGCTTTTAATATCTGGTTTCATCTCCTAAAACAAGGTATCAAAGTTTCAGATCTCAATTTGTGGAAGTTTATTATACCAGTCTTTGGAGCTCTATTATCCTGGATTCTTTTACCCAATGAGAATCCGACTATAGCCACACTTACCGGGATGCTTTTTGTAGCTGGCTCTATCATTTCTTACTATTACCATAAATAATTCTATTTTGGAAGACTATATATTTTAATTATTTTTTATTTATTTTAATATTTTTTATGGATTTTTATTGTTTTTTATTCTTTTTTAATTTTTATTTGTTTTTATCTTCTAATTATCTGTTATCTTAATATTTATTTCGATATTATTGTCATTACTCAATTATTTTATATTTTTTGATGTAAATTACTTAATTATTAAAACAGGGGGTTCATCTTATCTCCTATATTCCTTAAAAGACAAATCCTAGTTAATTCAAACCGATATTATTAATAGGATTTGCGAGGTACACAACAATTTCAAGGGATCGAGAAAACAAGGATGAATTCAAAACACGGAGGTAAAGATGAGTTTAACAAGGATTAATGCCAATATATCAGCAATGAAATCATTGACAGCGCTGGAAGATGTCAATCAAAAGAAGAGTACTCACCAGACCAGAATTGCGACCGGTAAAAGAATTAATAGTGCAGAAGAAGATCCGGCTGGTTATCATCTAGCCCGTACATTAGAAAGAAGAAAACGCGGTTTGGATATGGCTTTACACAATGTCAAGAATGCTAAAAATATATTGAATGTTGCTGAAGATGGCTATAAAAATGTTATGGGCCTACTTCAGACAATCAAGGAAAAAGCCACCCAGGCTGCTGACTATTCACTTTCCGATAGTCAGAGAGGTGCAATCAACGAGCAGGTAACTGCTATGGTAAGTGAGATAGATGATATTGTAGATGAGACTACTTTTAATAAGAAAAATCTGATTGACGGTAACTTTAGTGGTAAGTTCCATACCGGTGAGAGAGCTCAAGATGAATTAGAAATATCATTAAGTAATTCTGATTCTTCAGCCTTGAGTCTTGATACTATCGATCTATCCACACAAAATGGAGCAAGCGCTGCAATATCAACCACCTCACAGGCTATTGATGAATTGGCCAGTAATATTCAGGATGTTGGTGAATATAAATCCAGATTGAGTTCCAAAGAAAACAATCTAACCACCGCATCGACAAACACTGAAGCGGTCCGAAGCAGTGTTGAAGATGCTGATCTAGCTAAAGAACAAATGAAACTTTCACAATTACAGATCAGACAACAAACTGCATTAACTGCTTCAACCCAGGCTAATTCTGCTCCACAAGCTGTACTTTCTCTTTTCGGTGGTTAAATCAATAGATAGGAAATTATTAAGAGGGATAGGGAAGATATTTCCTTATCCCTCTATTCCTATTTATCCTGACAAGAGGAATTTCTTTTTGGTATGAATCTTGATTTAGTTTTAAACGTTAATATTTAGATGAGGTAAATATGTCTACTAATGAAATTCTGCAAAAAAGAAATCTAAAGAAAAAAAAGAGACAGCAAACTAGCACAAATACTGATTCAAATCAGAATGATACTAATCCCTATTTGGTGCAGAAAATAATGAGTGCCAGTCCAGAACAGCTAGTATTATATATTTATGATGCAGCAGTAAAAGCCTGTAGAAATGAAAACATGGAAAAAGCACAGGACGCTATTCATGAATTGATTAACTCTTTAGATTTTGAACATGAAGAAATCGCTAATACCTTTTTGAATACTTACCGTGCGATCCTCAATCTAATACATAATCAAAATTTTGAAGAAGCCCAAAATTTATTGACAGAATTAAAAGACACCTGGGCTGAAGCAATGGATCTATCATAAGGAGTGATACTATGGCTTCCTCAATACAAGGTTTAAATTCAACTTATGTTTCCATGATTAATTCAGCAATGAAAAAAGCACGAGAGTCTAAGAATCAACTTGAACAAGAGAAGAGCAATTTAAAAAATAGAAAAAATGTTCTTTCTGACCTGGATTCTAAACTATCTACTTTCAATACTCAAGTTGAAAAATTAAATGATAATATCATTAATCAATTCGATGTTATGAAAGCAGAAAGTTCGGATTCCGATCTATTTACTGCTTCTGCTGGTAGTAATGCCAACATTGGAAGCCATTCAATCTCTGTAGATAGACTAGCCACCGAAGATACACGGGTATCGAATGTATATACTTCTTCTTCAGAAAACTTTTCTAACATTACATCTGATCAGACTTTTTCTATTCAGGTGGCACATCCTACAGAAGACAATCCTAATAATAGAAAAAACATAGATGTTACAATTACAGCAGATACATTTTCCAAAAACAATGAGGAAGTGGTTTCTAAAATTGCTGAAAAAATAAATAATGCTATGAATTCTGCTGTAACTGATGATAAGATCGCAGATGGTGAAACTGTCCAGGCTTCAGTTGTTAGTCAGACTGAGGGTAATTCCCGTTTAGTGCTTTCGAGTTCCAGTAAGGGCTATAAACATAGAATTAATTTTTCGGATAGCAGCTCCAATTTACTCTCCCAATTAGGAGTTAATAATAATACCAAAGCTACCGATTCTTCCGGAGGATACATTACGGAAATAGGTACGAATCCTGAAAATAGCCAATTAAATTCCAAATTTCAGGTGGATGGCCTAAATTTTTATAGAAGTAGTAACGAAGTCAAAAATGCTATTCAGGGTGTTACCCTAAATCTTAAACAAACTTTTAGTAAATCAGAAAACTTAGAGGTAAATACAGATACAGAAGCTGTACAAAAGAAGGTCACAAATTTTATTGATAAATATAATAAAACCTTAGATTTCCTGAAAAATAAAACCCAAATAAATCCCGATGGTGAAAATGGTACACTTTCTTCAGATATGACTTACAGAAATATGGAATTAAACCTTAGGAATACTATGATATCTTCAATCAGTACAGCCAATAATGAAGAATATAATTCCCTCAGAGACATTGGTATAGAAGTAGAAGATGATGGTAAATTATCTTTAGATGATAAAGATAAGTTTAATAATGCTCTGAAAGAAGATCCCGCTAATGTTGGGCAAGTTTTCCGGAGTGAAGATGGAATTGCTAACAGACTAAGTTCCTATCTTGATAGATACATAGATACAGGAGGTATGATTCAAGATAGTAAACAAAATATCAGTAATAATATCAATAGAATAGAGGATGATATATATAGTGAAAAACAACGTTTGACTGAAAAAAAACGACGACTCAGAAATAAATATGCCAGGGTACAAAAAATGATGAAATCCATACAGAGCCAACAGAAATATTTAAGTTTATTTTCTTCTAGATAAAATGATAGGAATCAAATAGGTTTATCTTGATACCCTGAAAGGAGGTAAAAGATGAGTAATAAAGTTAATTCAATTAATAATTCAAATTCACAAATATATAATGAACAAATAAATTCAAAAAAAAGAGTTAATAAAAGAGCCAAAACTGGTAATCGTATTAAAAAACAAAAGAATAGTAATATCAATAAAGCAAAATCAAAGGATAAGGTTACTATAGCTAATAAAGATAGTTCTTCCAAGTCTTCTCAAAAAAATGTTTCCAAAATAAATGAATTTGCCAAATTGATTAATACTAGACTAAAGTTTTCGATTAATGAAGAAAAAGATGAGACAGTAATTTATGTGATTGATAAAGAATCAGATGAGATTATTAGAAGTATTCCACCCCAAGAACTAAGTAAAATGGCTGGTAAACTGGAAGATATAAAAGATACTATGTTATGAAATCAAAAACTATTATTATAAGAACGCTAAAAGAGATAAAGACTAATTCCCAAGAGCTGCTAATTAATTTCAAGGCAGATAAAATCGAAGAAGATGAGTTAATAGCTCGATTACAAGATTTACTATCAACCAGACAAAACTTATTTGATGGTATTCAAGCAGCCAATTTTAACCAGGTTGAAGGGCAAAAAAAGCAATTAGATAAAATATCAAACAAAATAATTGATATTGATAGCGAATTTTTAGAAATTCTAAAAGAAATAAAGCAAAAAATAGCTAAAGAATTAAATCAAACTACCGAAAATGAAAGTAAGAGAAAGAAAATAAAATCTAATTTTCTCGATATAAAAAAGTAGGTGTTATGGCAGGAATAGAAAACATATCAAATCTTCCTAATTACAATAAGAACATCAAGAAACAAAATCAGGCTGACAGCGAGAAAACTAAGAAGAATCAACAAGTCAATTCTGATAAGTCCTCTGCAGAATCCGCTAAAAGTTCTGCCAACAAAAAAGCTAACTCTGCCCAAGACAAAGTTGAGATTTCTAGACAGGCCCGGCAAGCAGGTACTACTAGAGATCAAGGCCAAGTCACAGTTGAAAAATACGCACAGGAATTGAAAAGTCTCAAGACAGCCAGCAAGGGCAAACTCAAGGAAGTTCACAAAAATATTAAATCCGGTAAATATTCCAACAGTAAAGTACTGAATGAAATTGTGAACTCCATGGTAGAGCAAGGGGGTATGGATACTGTCGAAAGTGCCAATCAAGTTACTCAATCTCAAAATGCAGAATCATCTGATACTATATCGGAAGAAAGAGTTCAGGAAATCCAACAGAATATTGATAATGGCAAATATGAAAGCGAAGATGTCCTGGATACAATTGTAGACAGTATGACAAATCCACAATTATTCTAGTTACGATAAATCCTTGATGTTTCTTGGTGTAAAATATGTTTTATAAAATTAAAAGGGTTTTTTACGTATAATTTTTAATCACGCTACCGAACCATTTTTAATCTGCTGTAATTTTTTAACATATTCAACTGCTTTTTCTCTTTGACCAAGTTTACCATATAATCCAGCAAGTTTCTTAATAGCATTAATATTATTGCTATCAGCATTGAGTATTTTTATATAAAATTTAATTGCTAGTTCAAATAACTTATTTTTTAACAAATATTCAGCAATATTTTCCAGATAATCCAGATCTTCCTTATTAATATTTTTTAAGTGATTTAATAATTTTTCAACTTTAGAAATATTTTCTTCCAATAAATTAGTATCAATCAATTTCTTAATTAAAAATTTATTTTGCTGGTCTTCTTTCCATAGTTTTTCAAATATTTCTTTTGCTTGACTAAATTCTCCTGTTTTTAATAATAAATTACCCTTTGTATAGAGTAACTCATCTTTATCAATTAATACATCGTTAGATATATTTTTACCATAGTCTGAAATATGATCTGATTTCTTTATTAATTTATCAATATACTCTCTAGCTTTTTTATAATTTTCTCTACGATTATATATTTTATACAAAAGATAAAAGCCAGTTGCCTGATCTGGCTCAAGTTCTAAAGATTCGCGAACATAAGATTCCGCATCTTCCCATTCTTTCCTATCCAAAGCATTATCGCTTAACATATTTAAAAGTGTACATTTCATGGAAGTATCTAGCCCGCCTATTTCTAAGGCTTTTTTATAATGTTTTTCAGCCTTTAAGGTTTGATCGGACTTCTGATAATATTGAGCCAAAGTGAAATGAGCGTAACTATTCTTCGGGTGTTCCTCAATCATTTTGTTTAATAATTTCTTATTCCTCTGATTTTTCTCCTGAGCTCTCTCCTGCTCTAAACTATATCCATAATGCTCTAAAATAATATCAGATTCACGTTCTTCCCCATTCAATTTTTTCACACTAGGTGATAGCTGTTCATGAATGATACCTGTGAAATATATACCCTGATTATTATTGAATAAACGATGAGCATCTGAGAGATAGAAGCTATTCCCTGCTTCTTGGTAATTTTTTATATTTACTTTATAAATTACCGGCTTCTCCTCCGGTTTCAATAATTTTCTTAATTTATTTTTGGATTTATCTACCAGTCTTTCATCAGCATCAATCCATAAAATCCAATCTTCCTCTGCATATTTTATTGATTCATTTCTTGCTGCTGAAAAATCGTCCTGCCATTCAAAATAATGAATCTCCGTATCATATTTTTTTGCAATTTTGATAGTGCCATCTGTTGAGCCAGTATCTAAAATAACTATTTGGTCAGCAATATCTTGAACACTCTCAAGCGCTCCTTCTATAAATTCTTCCTCATTCTTAACTATCATACAAATAGAGAGTGTTTGTCTATTCTTATTATCCATTCTATCCTCCAGTTTTAACTTGCATTATTTGGTAAACTTTCTCAAACAAATCCATATCCTTTTGTGCCAGGTATTCAAGTATACTTTTTGTAGTTATATCTGTTTTTTGTAAATAACTATCTAATCTTGCCAGAAGTTTTGCCACATGTTCAGTCTGATCTTTTTGCTCATATAGTTTAAAAAGTTGTATGAATATGTCTTTTTTTTGACTTTTATTGACAGGAACTTTTAAATCTACCAGCCCATTTTTGATATTTTGTTTCAAGATATTTATAGCCTGCTCATAATCTCCATTTTGAGACATTACTTTAGATAAGGGTAGAGCAATTCTTAGATCTCTCCAGTCAATTGTATCACCAAGCTCTTCAATGTGATTTTTATAGCCCGGTTTTATCTTTTTATTTTTTTGAACTACATCTTCTAAATATAGACCTATAATACCAATTTCCGAATATAAATAATTGCCCCTATCTCGAAAGACTTCTTCAATATATTCTGCCAATTTCTTGTGATACTCCTCAGTTCTACCTAATCCTCTCAAAGTCATTAAATAATTATATCTGTACTGGCTATTCTTCGGCTCATTCTGTAACCCTTTTGTTAGGACCGCTAAATTTCTTTTTAATTTCTTTTCAGGATCTGCATAACTATAATGTTCAATTTCTATTTGATCATCTTTTTTTAGCCAGGGTTCAATCCCATTTTTTCGAGCATATTGTTTGAGAGAATCATAAGGGCTTTCATGCAAAGCACCTTGATATTTTATACTTCTGAGATTTTTGAATAACAATAATCTGCTTAAATTTTGTTGATTCCCATTCTTCAAAAATGTTTTCTCATTGATCATTAATCCAAGAGCATCTATAATTTCGAGCTGTTCTGGAAGAGATTTATCCACTTTATTTTTTAACCTATGATCCGCATCCAGCTGTAATATCCAATCACCATTTACATGTTTGAGGGCTTCATTTCTTGCAGCAGCAAAATCATTTTTCCATTCAAAATCATATATTTCCGCCCCAAAATTACGTGCTATGTCTTTTGTAGCATCGGTTGAACCGGTATCCACCACAACAATCTGATTAACTTCTGATTGTACACTCTGAAGACAGTCTTCCAAATCTTCCGCTTCATTTCTTACTATCATAGCCAGTGAAAGTTCTGTCATATCTATTCTGCCTTCTGTAGTTTATCAATTAATATACTAAACTCTTTTAAGGTAGATTTATCCAAAACCTCAGATTTCTGGTTGAGCTTCTGTATAATTTGTGCTGATTCTTGAATTTTTCCTAAATAGATATATGAAACAGCTAATATAAAACGGGCAATCTCATTTTCTGATTTAATTTCAAGAGATTTTGTAGCATTATTTGCTGCTTCTTGATAATTATCCAATTGTAATTCTACCTGGGCCAATCTCATTAAAGCTGTGCTTCTAAGCTCAGACGGAAGGGAATTAAAATTTTCTAATTTAATAGACTTCTGTAAATACTCCTGACTCTTCTCATAATTATCAAGAGCCTTATAATTTTCACCTAATTTAAAATTCAAATAGGGGTCCCGGGGATTAGCTTTAACTTCTTCTTTCATAATAGAAAAATTTCTTCGCGCTTTGTCTTCACCTTTGTCAATATATCCATAGTGATCTATTCTGAGATTAGAACCAGTAACTTTTCCTCCTGAGTTCTGAATAGAAGGAGCAATTTGTTCGTGGATTTTATTTCTATATTTGTATTCCTGTTTATTCCTAAATAATCTTATTTGCTTGTCCTCTGAATATTTGACAAACCCCTGTGAGGAATTAATATTCCGGATTTTAACTAAGTACCCATCATTTCCAGAATTATTTAAAAGACTGGTAAGTCCTTCAGACTTCTCTAAAACTTCATCTGCATCAATTTGTAGAATCCATTCTCCAGAAGCCTCGCGTAAGGAATAATTTCTAGCCTCGGAAAAATCATTTTTCCAATCATAATGGTATAGATCAGTATCATATTCCTTTACTAGAGGAATAGTATCATCCTCTGAACCAGTATCTATAACAACAATTTGGTCGGCAACATCCTGTATACTATCCAGACACTTTTGAATATATTTTTCTTCATTTTGAACTATCATACAGACAGATAAACTAGAATTGCTCATCAGACTGTCCTCTTAAAGTTATGCTTGTATTTTTTCTTCCACAATCTTTTCCACTTCCCTGGCCTCTTCATTATCAGGTTCATATTCCAGCGCTTTTTGAACATATTGCTCAGCTTGTTCATATCTTCCTACTTCCAAATTCAATTGACTCATTCTCAACATAGCGGGAACATCCTGAGGATCTATTTCAAGAACTTTGATTAATTGGTCTACTCCTTTCTGATATTTTTCCTGTGCAATGTAAACTTCCCCTAGGTTACTTCTCGCATCTTTCATCTCAGGAAACTCATTTACTACTTCTTCAAATATTTGTTGCGCTTTCTCAACATCTTCTTTTTCAAACATATAGATACCATAGAGATTTTTACTCTCTTTGTGATTAGGGTCAATTGAGAGTATTTTGTCCAATAATTGGAGGGCCTCTTCATGTTCATCTTTACTTCTTTTGACCATAGCCATACCTATCAAAGCCTTTAAATTGACAGGATTTTCTTCAAGTACAGATTTGAAGTTTTCTTGAGCCTGTTGATAATTTTTATGATCAAGCAATTTATTCCCTTCTTCAACCATTTTTTCCATTTTCTCTAATCTCTCTTTGTCTGCTTCTGATAGATCCTTAGGATCTACATCAGGCCATTTTTCATGAAATTTTTCTTCATTTTTTTTCATTAATTTTTGATAATCTATTTCATTTGCATCAAAAGTAGCATTACCATAATGATGTATAAAGACATCTTCAGCCAACATAATTTTAAATCCCTTTTTAGTCGCTCTAAGACAAAAATCATCGTCCTCATAATTACCTTTGCCAAAGGTTTCATCAAATTTTCCAACTTCCTCATAGACTTTCCGTTTCATTAAAAAAGCAAAAGCTGATATCCTTGACCTTGGTGTATATTTATTTTGATTCTGCCTGGCAACATAATCCGCGAACTCATGGTATTCTTCTAAATTTGAATAAGGCACTTCTTTCAACTTTTGTAGTCCACTGGATTCATTCGTAATAGGACCAACCATTCCAATCGAGTTGTCCGCCTCTGCACAATCTATCATTCTTTTTAACCATCCCTCAGGTACTAATACATCATTATTTATCAATTGAATATAATTTCCACTGGCAATTTCCATCCCCTGATTATTACCACCTGCAAACCCCTTATTTTCTTCATTTAAAATAATTTTTATTCTATCATCCTGCTGAGCTAATTTTTTCAAATACTTTCTGGTTCCATCACTAGAATTATTATCCACTATTATCAATTCATAGGGCACTTTGGTATTTTTAAAAATAGAGTTGACAGACTGTTTAGTATAATCAAGAGCATTATACGTTAACATTATTATTGAAGTCAGGTCATACTCTGATTCAATAATTTTCCGTCTTCTTAATCCCTCGTCTTCATTCCAAATTTGATCAAACTGTTCTAAAATCTCATCGATATTATCAATCTCAGCCAGGTCCCGAGCATTTTTACGGTAAATTTCTTCCCGAGCTGTTTCGAATTTTTTAACCTGCTCATCCGTCATTGACTCTTTTCTATACCAATTAACACGCGTAGTTACTTTCTCTATGTGTCTAAAATCCGTAAATTTTGATAGTCTTATCCAGAAATCCCAATCCTCCAGAACAGGCAATTGCTCATCAAAATAACCAGCTTTATCAATTAAATTACTGTCAAATACAAAACAATTCACCGGTGCTATATTTCCACATAATAATTTATCTCTATCATAATCAATCGAGTAAGGTACATATTCTTTAATTAACTCCTTTTCTCCCTCTCTATTGTTAACAAATTCGAATCTTTTAGCATCGGTATAAACTACTTGTTCACTCTCCTTTAAATTACGGACTGCTACTTCTAAATGATTGGAGTAAAATTCATCATCATCATCCAAAAAGGCTAGATATTTACCCCTAGCATTTTTCAAACCTGTATTTCTTGCAGCAGCCAGACCTTTATTTTTATCATGATTGAGATACCTTAATCTACTATCATCAAAAGTTTGGATAATGTCGCCAATATCCTCTCCTCCATCATTAACCACAATTAATTCAAGATCTTTAAAATTTTGATTTAAGACGCTCTGTATAGACTTTTTTAATTTTTGAGGCCGATTATAAGTGGGTATGATCACACTTACAATCGGTTTATCATTATTTATTTCTTGATATTTCTGATCAATTTTTGCTTGAAACTGGTCCCCTTTCTTTTGGGAAAGATTCCTCAGCCAGTAATACAATTTTGCAATACCCGAATAATACTCTACAGTATTTTTATAATTCAAATTATCAGCAATAATATTATAAGTTTCGATTGATTTCAGACAATTCTCAATATCATCTCCACCAGAATACATACCTTCACCATCATCTACATAAATTGCCATTACTTCGTCAATATATCCTATTTTACCGTATTGCGCATTAAGCATGTGAAGAGCTACATCACCATAGGGTACTTCCCTAAACCAGTCAGGAAATTCATTAATCAATCCATTTCTAAACATAACCGAACAGGTTGAAATAAAATTGTCATACTGCAACAGATCCTTATCAGTAAAATAAGCCCTCTCTACATCTGGTAATTGCTTGGGACTATCCTGTAATACTCCATTTTTTTCCCATTTAACTGGATGAAAACTCAATGCAATTTCACTCTCACTCTCCATATATTCGATCTGCTTCTGTAATTTTTCTTCATCGATCCAATAGTCATCCCCCTCACATAAGGCAATATATTTTCCTTCGGCCTTTTTAATTAAATTCATTAAATTCCATCTTCCTGTAGGGTCACCATCTACATAAATTACATTCTCCCGATCGTTTAAAAATAAATTAATTTGATTTGGATATTCCTCTGCATAGCTCCTACAAATTGCCCGGGTTCTATCCTGAGAATCATCCTCTCCAACCAATACTTCATATTCAAACTCAGTGTTCTGATTCAAAATACTATTTAAAGTCTGGGATATATTATCCTCGTGATTAAAGGTGGGTACTACCACACTTACTTTAATTTCTTTATTCATTTTTCAGTTCCCTTATATATTGGTCTAACTTTTTAAATTTTTTCTGATCAATCTTAATTTTATTTGAAATAGTAAATGTTTGCGGTCCACTATAGTGAATCTTTTGGGATACTTTTTTACTAATTAATGAATAAATCCCTTTAGGATTTTGACATAAATTTTCATAATTAATATCTAAAACTCGTTGACTATCTATCTTTTGTAATCCATTTTCAATTGCTTCTTGGGTAAAAAATGCCTGTCCTGCCACCTGCTTTTCTGGTTCCAATTCTTTTAACCATTTATATTCCGGCGGTTTATAAGAAAACCAATTTTGATACCCTCCGAAAAATTTTTCCCTGGCTTGCAATAAAGATTGAGCAATATATTTCAAATCTCTCTTTATATATACAAAAATTGAATTTTTAATAATATCAGATAAATAATCCAGATGCCAATTTAATATCATTGCTTTTAATGCCAGGGGTTTTTGATAAATTTTGATAAGTTGATACAACCCATTTTTGAATTTATCAGTATCTGTTTGCCATAATTTTTCTTCACTTAATTTTTGTATTTCTCCAAAATCAAAGAATCTTCGCCAATAATACCAGAATTCGCTAACATTTAAGCCACCATAAGTTCTACCCAATTTTGAGTTAAATGATATTTTCTTATTTATATCTATCTGCTTATCTCTATCCTCTTCAGCGAGTACCTTTTGGACTAGCGCTCCTATATAAGGTTTGTTATAAAATCTGGCGATAATATTAGAAGGATAGGCAAAATTATTTTTGGCCAGGATTTGGAGGAGTAAAGTACTTCCACACCTTGGCACTCCCACAATAAAAACGAGAGGAAAATCAGGGGCATCGGTTTCTGGCTCCTCAATCTGATCAAGAAGACTATTTAATTTTTTAAGATATAATTCTAATTGCTCATTGCGTTTAAACTCTTCAGTCCTGTTTCTATTCATTTCATTTTTTTGTTCTTTCATTACTTCTAAACCTCCAAACTTTCAACCATATCAGGACTAAATACCGGAATGTTACATTTTTCTGATACTTCCTTCCTTTCAGAAAATGAATCATCTATAAGTATAGCATTATTTTCTGATATATAATCCGATTTGCTTTCCTCTTGTCTAATATGTAAAATTTGGTCAAATACATTTTCCAGTCTATTTTGTTTTAACTTATCTTTTAAGTTTCCATTATGCTTAGTAATTAAATTTATTTGTAAATTATTATTGATTGAATCGTATATAAATTTAATAATCTGTGAATTTACCTTACCATTATTTATTAAACAGTCATCTAAATCTATATAAATGTGGTCATAATCCAGACCTATATCAAATTTATTTTTCAAAGCTCTATCTATTTCTATAGGATAATCATTTCGAACGATATCAATATCTATCTTTTTTGCATTATAAAAACTTAATAAGGGAAAATTGACTCCCAAATTTCTATACAAGGCCATTGTTCCAGCTATTCTAGGCCCAATCTCCAGCAACTTTAGTTTACCTGAATTATCCTCTTTCAACTGGAAGAACCAAGCTCCGTTCAAATTTAATTCCGCATTTATAACCTCTGCAAATTTAGCAATTTCTTTATTCTCAATTGGAATAGCATCAACTGAGATACCGTTTCTTATTCTCTTTCTTTCTCTTCCTCCTATAAATCGCAGTTCTCCAGTATAATCCGTAAAACAATCAATTGTATATTCTTTCCCTTCTAAATACTCTAACATGATCAAATTTTCATTATTTCTTAAATAAAATTCTGCCCTCTCTCTATCCTGTGCGATATGAGTATCTTCTGAGCCATGTCCCTGATCCGGTTTTATAAAAATAGGATATTCGCCAATCTCAATCTCATTAACTGATGAATATTCAACTGGTACTGCTAATTTTCCTTTGAAATATGAATATGTTTGGGACTTGGAACGTGTCAGTTTAAGTGTTTGAAAAGGTGAACCAATAATCTCTGCTTTTAACGAATCAGATTTTTTATTGAGCTCAAAATTTATTTCATCATAAGCCGGATAAATCATATCGAAATCATATTTTTTAATTATTTTATTCAAATTTTCAAGAAAATTACTATCATCTACATGCGGTAAATCACCGATATAATTCTTATAAACAAACTTACCATGATTAGATCTCACTGATGAGCCGCCCCATAATTCGATATATTTCGCATATTTTAAGGCCTTTTGTATTTCCAGACCTATCTCTGATCCGCAGGGAAAAACAAGGAGCTTTGTTTTTTGCACTTTATTCGCCTTTGTCTTCTATTATCTCAATAATTTTGTTTACATCCTTTTGTTCTAAATCAGGATAAATCGGTAGACATAGAACCTGCCGAGAAATTGTATGAGCAATAGAGAGGTTATCTTTTTTTGCCGATTCAAATCCTCTATAGGAAGGAAATTCACTTATTAAGGGATAATAATATCTTCTAGTGTAAATTTCATATTCTTTGAAAACATTGTATAGCTCATCTCTATCTATCCCGTATTGGTTCTTATTTACTAAGATTGGAAAATACCCATAATTATATTTGATTCCAGGTTTCTGTTTCAAAACTCGAATTCCTTCAATAGCAGGTAATTTTTCATAATAATGCTCAGCAATTTTCTTTCTTTGTTCTATATAATTTTCAATATATTGTAATTGTGCTAGTCCCAGCGCAGCTTGAAATTCATTCATTTTACCATTAATACCCGGAGCAACGACTTTTGTTTCACCAGCAAATCCAAAATTCTTCAAATAATCAATTCTCTCCTTCAAAGTTTCACTATTGGAACTAATTGCACCTCCTTCAAAAGTTGTAAACACTTTAGTAGCATGGAAACTAAGCACAGAAAGATCGCCAAAATTAAGAATAGATTCTCCATTTTTCTTTACATTAAATGCGGGAGCTGCATCATAAATGACCCTAAGTCCATAAATATCAGCTATTTCTTGTATTTTTTGCACTTCACAGGGGAAACCGTAAACATGTGTTGGCAAAATAGCAGTTGTATCTGGGGAAATCGCTGCTTCTACTTTTTCCGGGTCGAGAGTCAAAGTATCAGGTTTAATGTCAGCAAAAACCGGTTTTATACCATTCCAATGCAACGCATGCGTAGTAGCTGGAAAACTGTAAGGGGTAGTAATGACTTTACCCTGAATTCTCAAAGCCTGTAATGCGGTAACCAGAGCTATTGTTCCGTTTGTGAATAAATTCGTATTTTCAACTTCCAGGAACTGAGACAGCTGTTTTTCAAATTGTTCATGAAATTGGCCTTGATTAGTCAACCACCCCGACTCCCATATCTCTCTCAATAAATGAATAAACTCCTCAAAAGGCGGTAAAGACGGGCGGGTAACATAAATTTTATCCTGGTTATTCCGGTTTTGCGTATCTGAGGCTTCCAAGTACCTTTTTATTTTCTCTTTGAATCTACTATTTTTTCCCCCAATATTCATTTTTCTTTCTCAAACCTGTTTTTACCATAAATATTTATAATTAACTTTTTCAGTAGAACAGTTCAATCATAATACCAAAAATGTAATCTAACCGCTGGTACTTTTCATTAAGCCTTTATATAGTTACCCAATCTAATCATTATTATCTTTCTCAGAGTCAAAAATGCCACCTAATTTTTCTTTGGTAGTCTCCTCTGAAATAAGGGATTCCTTATTTTCTCTTTGTATCTTTTTATAGATTTCCTCCCTATGTACTGGTATTTTCTCCGGAGCATCAATTCCAAGTTTAACAGTACTAGATGAACTTTCCAGTACTTTGATTTTAATTTTTTTTCCTATTCTAATACATTCATCAGGCTTCCTGGTTAATACTAACATTCTCCCTCCTTGGAGAAATTATACATTAGCAAATTTATGCCTTACTCCTTTAAGGCATCGTTTAAATACATATTTTTTTCTAGATTGTCTTGTTCTAAAAATATTTGATTTCCAATTTTTTTATCTTTGTTAATGATAAGAGGTGTTTTGAGATTTGCCATGAAATTCTGACTGACTTTATCTAAACGCAATATAAAATATATTCCCAGTTCCTTTGAATCCTTCAACTCCAATTTATCTAATTCTGCTTTGGGGATATCCAATTCATCATAAACTTGAAAATATTTAGCATTCAATACATACATAGAAATATTTTCATCCACTACTGACTTGAATAATACGAAAGGTGGATATTCCTCAATTGGTTCAAAAGTAAATTCTGTAAAGTATTCAAAACCTGGTAAGCCATACTGAAAATTATAGACCTCATTCATAACACCTTCATCAATAAGGGGCTCTTCCTTTTTACTTACATTCACCTTATTAGCCATTGCTTGACTCCATTCTATTATTACAGTCTAATTATTGTTTTTTTGCTTACAGTTTGCCACTTCTGATCAAATTCTAAACTACAGACCAATACAAATCAGACCGTATTCCTATCTCAGATGATTTAATAAATTTAGATTAATGATATCTGAAGTAGTCTGTAAAGCAGCCTTATATGCACGCTCCTCAGAGGTATAATCAATTATCGCTTTTGCCATATCCGTATCCTGGGTATCAGAAAGATGTCCTTCTAGATTAATATTGGCTGATTCTATCCTATTTTCAGTATTACGAACTTGCTTCAGAAGCGAACCCATACTTGCCGATATATTAGAAATATTATTGGCTGCATTTTCAAGAGACTTAATACTATTTTTGATTTCATCAACATTATTGTTTTTCAAGCCCTTCTTTAGATCAATCATAGAATCAAAAACTCCGCTTTCAGTCAGGTTTGTACCTCTGACATTAATACCGACATTATAATTTTCAGCAATTCTTCGATTGATATTCGATGCATTTCCATTATAGGTGATACTATTGCCATTATAGTTAAAAGGAGAATCGATCATAGTTTTTGTACCTGCAAACAAATTTTTCCCATTATATGTAGCATTAGCAGAAGCAACCATATCTTTAATCAAATCATCAACCTGTTCAGCCATATTTTCTCTTTGTTCTTTACTATAAGAGGCATCCGCCCCCTGGATAGCCATATCTTTTGCATTGACAATCTTACTTGACATCTGTTCTAGGCTACTGAGTGTAGTATTGATCCAGCCTTTAGCTCCACTAATTGTCTCCAAATATTCCCTATTTTTCTGAATTTGGCTTTTAAATCTATTTGCTCTAGAGAATCTAACCGGTCCATCTGAAGCCTGTTCTATCTTTTTTCCAGTAGAAATATCATTCTGCTGTTCGTGCATTTCACTTCTATTGGTATTTATATTATCTATAAGTGTTCTAGTAACCATTGATTCAGTTATCCGCATGATTCACCTCTTACTTTCATTTCTCTTTTTACCTCTGATAGTTCATCTCACCAATCCTAAAACTGCATCAACCATATCATTTACGACCGTCACCACTCGGGCTGCTCCCTGATATCCTTGCTGGTATTGAGACAAATTCATCATTTCCTCATCTAATGAAACTCCAGAAACTTCTTCTCTTTGATTTGTGATATTATCAACTATTTTACTCTGACTACTGCTCAATCCCTCGGCCTGTTGCACCTCACTTCCGATTCCAGTTATCAAAGAATCATAATACTGTTGGGGACTAACCGGCGTAAATTCTTCACTAATAAACTCCTTATTCTGAAGATCAGCCAACTTTTGAGCAATTTTGCCATTTCCTGCTTGCGCTGGTTTACTAGCGCTAGCAATCAAAGATGGATTGCGTTCAATTCTTTCGCTCATTCCAAAATTGGAAGCACTAGTCACATTCTCTTTAAAAAATGATAAACCAGTTTTATCTTCAATATTATACCCCTTTGAATGGATATTATTAACTTCTTCAGCAATATTAGTAGCCAAAGTATTTAATTTTTCAATATAGGAAGGAAGCTTTTTATTATATATATTCATCATACTACCCAATTCCCCGGCTTTAGGTCTTACGGTCAGCTCACTATTTTTTATCTTCAAAGTTGCCTCACCTGACCCTTTCCCTGTGCCAGAATAATTGACCTTTAATTTTCTTGAGACATTATCTGATAATAAAAGTTGACCGTCAGAAACTACCTTCAAAGCTCCGTTCTCATTTTCCTGTATAGAAACATCTATGATTTCTGAGATATCTCGGGCCAATTGATCTCTTTCATCAAACAGGTCAGGCGATCTATTAGCAATTACTTTTTCATTAATATTACGTAATTTTTCGATTTTATCATTGACCTGTTTGACTTTTTCAGCCATTTGCTTTTCAATATCTTCCTTTTGTGAGATTAAATCAGAATTGATTCGATTAAAAGACTGGGTTAATATCTGACCCTTATTTTTCACCATTGTTCTTGCAGTCTTGCTCTCTGGATTTCTTGACAATTCCCTCCAACTATTCCAAAATTCTCTCAATGTATTAGCTAAACCTGATTTTTCCGGTTCACCAAAAATGTCTTCAATCTGTCCCATCAAGGTTACATCAGTATCATATTTACTTTGCATTGACTTTTGATTGACCAGCTGTTTCTCAATAAAACTGTTTTTCAATCTCTCTACATCTTCAGTGGACATAGCTCCAGATAAACTGGCAAATCCACCCGATACATCACGCATAGAACTAAAATCTGCTCTACGTCTTGTATATCCCGGTGTATTAATATTTGAAATATTTTTGGAAGTTGTTCCCACAGCGTCTTTATGTGTCATCAAAGAATGTCTAGCAGTATTTAAAATACTATTTATCGAACTATCTGACATAATAACCTCATATCTGGAAGTCCAACATTTTATTTTCGTCCTTTTGAGATTTCATTGAACCATTATTATCATATATTTTTTCATTCTCTTTTTCGCCTAATGTCAAAAATAGATTTGCCAATCCCTGGACATGGTCCAAGGAAAAATCTAAAAGAAGTTTATTTTCATTATTAACATGATTGATCTGATTCATTATATCTCTTAAACGATGTCTAAAATTTTTCAATTTTACTGCAATCTGCGTATTAGTTTGGGCGATCATTTTATCAAAATCAAAATCATCAGCATTGTCCCAATTATTTTCCAACTGACTAATAATAAAATTCCTTTGTTCTGCAATTTTTTTTGCTTCCTGGATACATTGATTTTCTTCATCAACCATACTACGCAATTTATCTACTTCACCTTTGATTATTAGTTCTTGCTTCTCTTTGATAATCTCGAGTAATTCTTCGTAGACTTTTATCTCTTCTTTTAATTTATTTGCAAATTTTTGAGGAAGTATTTTTTGGCTACTCATAATATCCTACCCTTGTAAATTTTTTAGCATTTCAAAAGTATTAAGAGGAGATTTACTTTCGATTTTATCCATATTTATCTTCTTACCATTGCCCTTCTGTAAAGAATTATATATCATTTTTGAAATACCAATATCACTTTTTGCCATTGCCTTTCCCATTACCCGACTGAACATAAAAGAAGATAAATTACCTGCTGGGTTATTTTTTGTTTTTGGAATTGTTTTTCGCATGGCTTTAACTACTTGAGACATAAAAACAGATTCCATTTTTTCGGCTTTTTCTCTTAAATCTTTGTTAGTAGTTACATGTTTTTTATTAATTTTATCAAAATCTTTTTTGCTATTCTTAGAATTAAGCGATATAAATTGCTTATTAATTTTTGAACTGTCCATGATTTTACTCTATATTATTATTAATTCAGCATTTAAAGAACCAGCTTTTTTAATAGATTGGAAAATAGCTATTATATCCCGGGGAGTCAAAGACATCTGATTCAAAGCCGCCGAAAGATCCTGAACTGAATTTGTCTGTCGTATTGCCGCAGTTTTTGCTTTTTCTTCCTTTACTTTTGTAGTTGTCTGGTTCATTACCACAGTCTGGCCTTCTGACATAGGAGCAGGTTGAGATACTACGGGCTGATTACTGACCCGGATGGTGAGTGAGCCATGAGAAATCATAACTTCACTAATTTTTACATCTGAGCCCGCCACAACTGTTCCGGTTCTTTCATTTATCACTACACGCGCTTCCACATCCGGTTTGACTCTAAGAGAATCTATAGAGGCAAAAAATTCAACCGCATCAGCCTGAGACTGAACATTATCAGGAAAACTTACATTTATTACTCCACTATTCAACGGTCTGGCGATTTCATTCCCATTCCCAACTGTAGAATTAATTTTTTTGGCTATTCTTTCTGCGGTTACAAAATCTGTTTGCTGAAGCAAATATCTGACTGGCTGCTCCAAATTAATTTGATTCCCATTTTGCAATCTTTTAGTCATTACTCCCCCTGCAGGAACTCTACCTGTTAAAGCATGATTTTTTCTAACTTTTTCTCCTCCTGAAGTTTCAATATTGTAGCCTCCTATTGAAAGAGGTCCCTGAGCTCTACCTAATATTTTTCCCTGCTGTGTTTTTAAGGGTGTCATCAATAGCACTCCACCTTCTAAACTTGTTGCGTCCCCCAATGAAGAGACTGTCACATCAAATTTGGTTCCTACTCTAGCAAAAGGTGGAGCTTCAGCAGTTACCATAACTGCTGCTACATTCCTGGTCCTCAATTTTTCTTTATCGATCGTTACTCCAAATCTCTCCAACATATTACTGATACTTTGAACTGTAAAGATTGACCCATAATTCCTGGTTGCCTTATCTCCTGTTCCATCTAGACCAGTAACGAGTCCATAACCAATCAAAGATTTTGTTTTAGAATTTTCAATTCTGGCAATATCCTTTATGCGAACCTGAGCCTTTGAGACTGAGAAAATTAATATTACCCAAACCAAAATTATAGACTTGTTATTCTTGATCATATTTGTAATCCTCCTATGAATGCTAGAGCAATTAACCCTCCTGTCAGACCAATATTCAGTAATTTTTGGATTGTACCGGGTTTAATAAATCTTCTAGCCAGCCCACTTTTTCGGAAAATTACACTCGCATTTGCAATATTATAGGAGTAGATGGAATTATCAGTTTTAATATCTCTACTTCTAATCAAGCCTTCTACCTTTAAAAGATTTTTTTCCCCATTAACTTCAAGTCTTTTTTCTCCTTTTATTTTATACATTCCTTCATCAGTTTTATTAGTTATAACAGCAGCCATTTTGGCCTGTAGTGTCTGAGATTGTTCTGTTTGGTCACTACCATCATATTCATTATTTATTTTAGATTTACTTCCAAAAAGCGGAAGATAACTGGTCAAATTTCCTTCATTAGAAGCAGATACTTCTGTTTTTGTATTAGAACTTGTCTGTGCCTCAGCTTTTTGAGAAGCATCAGCATTTTCTCTGATAATTATTGTAACAACATCCCCCACCGAATGGGCCTTTCTATCGGAGAAAAATGAAGTCGTTTGGCCTGACAATACAAATGTATAAATCATTAAAATTGTTGATATTATTTTAATATTAATTTTCATGGCTTCTCACCTAACCTTAATAATTACAGAATTCTTACTATTAACTTTCCCCTTCATCCTCTCTCTTGTCCTCTGAATAAAGACACCAATTGTTTCACCTTTTTGGCCTCTTTCCCGTGCTTTGGCTTGAGCCTGTATTTCAATACCTTTGGCGATAATTCTAGCCTGGATTGTCTCGCCTCTATCTACAAGTGCACGTTGTCTCAATAACGACTTTTTCACCGGCTCTCCTGCTCTCAATAACTGAGTAGATGTATAATTCGAAGGAATCTCTTCTTTAGAACGGTAATAATCTTGGATATCTCTCGATATATATTTCTCTCTTAATTCTATATTGTCTTCCGTAATCTTTGAATTATATTTTATATCACGTACCGCAACTACTGTAGAAATAGTAGCAGAAGCAGAATATGTAACAGGTATTTTTTTGAGCAAATCATTTTCTCCAACAATTTTGAGCCAGATTGTATTGTGACCCAAAACCTGTTCATCTTTATTTTTAATTCTGATTGTTTTATCTGAATATTTCTTAATATTTCTCCCGGGACCATGTAAAATATCCAGATCAACTTTCTTCTTACTAACTGAACATCCGGTGGCTATAAAGGAAATCACTCGTCGCTTAATAAATTCAGGGGGTTCTTTCCCTTCTAAAAGGAACCCACCTAAAACGAATGATATGAATAGTACTTTTTTAAACATATTTAATATTAACGTTTTAAGTTATTTGTCATAGCTAATATTTCATCGGCTGTTTTAACTGCTTTAGAATTGATTTCATAAGATCTTTGGGCGACGATCATTTCAGTCATTTCCTTGACTGTTTTAACATTGGATTTTTCCAAATAGCCCTGATAAATCTGTCCATAGCCTTCTTCTCCAGGTATACCAAAACTAGGATCTCCCGAAGCCTCTGTAGATTCATATAAATTTCCACCAATTGATTTAAGCCCTCCAGGATTCATAAAACTGGCCAGCTCAATTTGACCTATTTCTTCTGGTTGAGTTTCTCCCTTATATTTAACTGAAACCACCCCGTCTTTACTAATACTAATTGATTCAGAATTAGATGGAATATTAATATTGGGATATACTTGTAAACCTGATGAAGTGACTAAATTACCAGAAGCATCCATTCGCAAATTCCCGGCTCTGGTATATGCAGTAGATCCGTCTCCCCTTTCAACCTGTAGAAAACCATCACCCTGAATGGCAACATCAAGAGCATTACCCGTTTGTTTCACATCACCCTGAGTAAAAGATTTGTAGGAGGAAACAGGCTTGGTTCCCATACCAATTTGAATTTCCCCCGGTTTCTCAACATTATTACGTCTATCAATATCTCCGGATTGAATACTTTCATACATTAAATCTTGAAATGCTACTGAATTCTTTTTATATCCAGTTGTATTAACATTAGCTAGATTATTAGAGATTGAATCCAATTTTAATTTTTGCCCGGACATTCCCAGTGCGGCTGTTCTTAAAGCACGTATCATTTATTTCTCCCTTTATCTTACTTTTCCGATTTCATTTGCTTTGCTCATAGTATTATCTAATGTCTGAGCAACTTTCTGTGCTGAACCAAAATCCCTCTTTAACTCCATTAATTTTACCATTTCCTGAACAGGATCAACATTTGAACCCTCTAACTTTCCCTGAATAACTGTTGGTTCAAGTAATGATTCCGGAGTTTCACCATCCTCAGGAACAAAATAATTACCAGCAACTTTTTTCATTGTTGTATCAGGAGTAAAAGAAGAAACTTCAAACTTATTGATCAACTGACCATCAGCATAAATTTCTCCTCTTCTATTAACCGATATTTCACCAGGCTGTTCTCCATTCAAAGTTAAATTAATTCTACCACCATCTCCGAGAACATATTCTCCATCTTTGGTTCTTAAATAACCCTGACTATCAACAGTAAAATCTCCATTTCTAGTGTACTTTTCTCCATTCTCTCCCTCAACTGTAAAAAATCCTCTTCCAGCAATGGCAAAGTCAAAATTCCCACCAGTATTCTTCATTTCACCCTGACTGAACTGTCTTACATTCTTAGCCTCTATAGTAGGCACATCTCTATTGGCAGTTAATGATTTAAAAAATGTTTTTTCTTTTTTGAAACCAACAGTATTTGCATTTGCCAGGTTGTTAGAAACTGTATTGTTCTTATGCACCTGAGCAATCATTGAATTCTTTAATGTTGTTAATCTAAAATCCATTTTGACCTCAATTTTAATTCATTTTATATGGGAGCAACAATGTTGCCAAGATTATTTATTTTGATTTTATTAGCAACCTTTCCTTCTGTACATCAATAGATTAACGCTTATTCTGAAATAATTTTTAACTGGTATTTCCTTTTTTGTATATAACTCTATATTAGGAATTACTGAAATTTCTTTAATTCGATGGGAATAAATTTCCTGTTTCACATTTTGATTGTTTATTCGACAAAATATGTATGTTTCATTATTTTTTATTAAATATTTACGCAATTATGCTAATATTTTTAGGGAAAGTAGACCATGCAGGTTTTCAAAATAATATTTTGTCTAGAAAACGGTTAAAATGGTTTTAAATTCTACTCTTCTCCCCTAGTCAAAGCCTGAAAGTAAAAAATATAAAGCCCTTTTAAGGACAAGTAGTATTTAAACATAAAGATCGATAAGTATTTATGAGGTACTATATAAATTAATCGGTCCTATTTGACTTGAATAGTATGTTTACTTGGTTAGATCAAACTAATGTTCATATAACAATTTAGAGCTGGCCATCATTTTTTCATTAATAAATTATACGCCAGGAATATTTATAAATGATCTTAATTAAAGATTTGGAGCTAATCTTGCATTGTTTATTATTTTATTTGATAAATTTTTGGCCTGATTTGAACATTTATTATATTCAAAAAAGCCTAAATGTATAGATTTTTATCCGTTGATAGTTGGAGGATTAAATTAAAATATTGGTAATCGAGGAGAAGGGGACGATTTATAAGTTGATCAGAAGATATTTAGAAAAACACGTCCCTAAACTCATTGATAGTGAATATGCAAAATAAAGAGTAAAAGCCGCTATAAATAACCAACCAGATTTAATCTTGCAGGATCAAAAATTGCCGGATGTTAATGGGCTCTGGGCCTGTGAAAAATATAAAAAAATAAAAAGATAAAATGCATCCCTATAATAATGATGACCAATGATTCTAGAGTTAAAAAAAATTGATAGATGTTTTGGTTCAGGAGCAAATGAATTTATACCCTAATCATTTCAAACGAAAAATCCCTGGAAAAAGATTCTGAAAAAGATTTTTTAGTAGTCTTTTCGGTTCCTGATCGTGATAAGACCTACTGTAATTAATCGGTAAGTAAAACTCATCATCCAATATATTTTTCTGACCATGATTTTTTTAATCTTAATGTTTCTTCTGTGTTGAAATACATAATTCCTACTCGTTTCCTTCCTTACTAAGTTTCGCTTATGCCAAAAGGACCTCATTGAGGGGTAACGCATATATCGAAAAAAACTTAGTTTTAAATTATTCTAAATTAATAGGTGAGGCGAAAAACAGAGTGATTAAAATAAAACTTATGATTATTAAATCTTTATTTCAGGTTTTCCTGCCTTTTTCCTTATCTTATTGATTGTTCTGTGAATCATAGGTTGCTTTACAATTCTATATTCAACTTCTTTTTTCCTGGGGAAATCAATTAACACAAGTCCAATAATCATTGTTAAAAGACCCTGTCCCGGGATAAATAACATTATAAACCCGTTAATAATAAATACATAACCAAATATATTCTTAAAAATTATCCCTAAAATCCGCAGAAAAGGATTATTAAAATAACTTTGGAGTTTTCCCTCACTGCTACTCATAAAATAATCAGCAGGGATTTTAGTGATTAACCAGGGGACAGAAATTAATGTTCCCACAAATGTCAAAATAGAAGCAAGACTACTCCAAAATATTATTTCATCGTGTGCTTCGAAATAATTTAATATTTCCCTGAGCTCTGCCCCCAAATATGTTTCCTAAATTTATTCAATGAAATTATTTTTTAGATTGCCAATATCTCTACCGTAATTCTCAATAAGTCCTTCAATTTTATTGATCAGATGATTTATTTGAGTGTCAGATTCATTGAGGTAATAACGAAACAGATCTTTTTTGGCTTCTTGTTCTACCACAACTTCCAGAAATAGAATTAATCTAATCATTATTGAAACCAGCTCAACAATATAATTTCCTACATAATCATAAAATTCTTTGGAATCTAACTCTTCCACTGTTTGTAATAATTTTTTATATTCTTTTATATATCCTTCAATTTGTTCTTTCTGAAATTTAGCAGTTTTGGTATCAGGCTCAATTTGATTTATTTTGTCAAATACTTTATCTACAACACCTGATTTAATACCACTCATAGCAGCAACTACCTGCAATTCAGAAGTTCCCTCATAAATATTAGTAATCCGTGCATCACGATATAACCTTTCTACAGGAAAATCTTTCATATAACCACACCCACCATGGATCTGAAGTGCTTTATCCGCTACATTATTAGCCATTTCTGTAGTAACATATTTAGTCAAAGGAGTCAAAAACTTGGCTAAAGCCTGAGCTTCTTTGTATTCATCTCTTACATCTTCGCCGGCTTCTTTTTTCTCTCTATACATTTCTTCTCTATCGACATGATAAGCTGTATGATAAAGCAATAGTCTTGACGTTTCAACTTCAGCCTTAATTTTCTGTAATTTTTGGTAAACAGCCGGAATTTGTACTATTTCTTTGCCAAACTGCTCTCTTTCATTTGCATAATCAATGGCTTCATTTAAAGCAGCCTGGCCAATCCCCTGAGCCTGTGCAGCTACACCCAGTCTAGCCCCATTCATCAAATCCATAACGTATTTAATTAATCCAAATCGTCTTCTACCTACCAATTCAGCTTGGGCCATATCAAACTGCAATTCAGTAGTTGGAGAACCATGAATACCCAATTTATCTTCTATTCGCCTGATAGTTAAATTATCATCCCTATATCGCTCATAGAGAAACATACTTAAACCACGGCCCCCAGTAGACCCCTCCTCAGAGCGAGCTAATACAAGCGACACATCGGCACAACCATTTGTAATGAAACGTTTGACTCCATCCAGATACCACTGTCCATCTTCCTTAATTGCCTTCAATTGCACATTTTGAAGGTCACTTCCAGCATCAGGTTCAGTCAAAGCCATTGCGCCACTTACTTCTCCGTGACAAAATTTTGGTAAAACCCTCTCCTTTTGTTCTTCTGTGCCATATTTGCTAATCGTAACTGCGATATCCTGAAGTCCAAAAAGATTCATCAAGCTAGCATCAGCTTGAGATACCATTTCGACAATAATATTATTGATTGTAACAGGGAGATTTAGTCCTCCATATTTGCGATCCAGAGTACCTCCCATATAACCGGATTTGGTTAAAATCTCCATATTCTCTTTGGTTGGTTCAGCCCAATCAACCTGCCCCTCTTCCAGTTTACATCCTTCCTCATCTACATCTTCCGCTCTGGGTTCTACAAAATTTGCACTTATATCACCAGCATTCTTAAGAACCATTTCATACCATTCCCGGGCTTCCTCATAGGAATGTAAAGCTTGGGGACCTTCATTCTGATAATCATTTTCAAGATGTTTGACAATATCTTTTAAATCTATTGTATCTAAATAAAACTTACGATTGTCACTATAATAATTATCCATTATTCTTCCTCCTTGAGATAATGTAACATAGTTGGAATTACTTCTTTTAGATCTCCTACAACTCCTTTATGGGCAATGTCGAAAATTGGAGCATCAGGGTCTGTATTTATGGCCAGTATTTTTTTAGCATCCTCCATACCTGCTCTATGCTGCACCTGACCAGAAATTCCGCAGGCTATATATAATTTTGGTCTCACCACTGTTCCAGTCTGACCTACCTGACGCTTTTCATCAACATATCCAAAATCAACAGCAGCACGGCTTGCTCCTACATCACCACCCAAAGCATCTGCAAGATCATGAATCAATTTAAAATCTTCTTCACTACCTACGCCAGCACCACCAGAAACAACTATATCAGCCTTATTTAAATTAACTGTGTCATCTTTCTTAACTACGTCAATAAATTCATTCAATAATAAGTCTTCTTCGATTGTTTCATTAAACTTTTCTACTTCCATAGATTTTTCGGGTGGATCCGCAGGTAAAGGCATTACTCCTTCCCTGACAGTTGCCATCATAGGTCTATCCTCAGGTGTTACAATAGTTGCAATTATATTTCCACCGAAAGCAGGCCGAATTTGGTAGAGTATTTTACCCTTATCTCTATAATCATCAACTTTTAATTGAGTACAATCAGCAGTTAAACCAGTCTGTAATTTTGAAGCAACCAGAGGGGCGACATCTCGACCATTGTGTGTAGCACCGTATAACACAATATCCGGGTCTTCTTCCTTTATCATTTCACATATTATATTTTTATAAACAGCCGACTGCAAATTATCAAGCCGTTCATCAGTGAGATGGATTAATCTATCCATTCCATAAGTAAACAATTCTTCAGAATTGTTTGGTAGTCCTTCCCCTATAAATGCACCTACAACTTCCCCGTCCAGAGGTTCCATTAAAGAGTAAGCCTTGGCTGTTAATTCTAAACTTACTTCACGAGCTTTATTATTTATTGGATTTTTTTCGATATAAACTACAGTTTTCATTATTCAACCTCTACTTGTTCTTTCATAATATCTTTGACTAAATCCTGGATACTGTCATCTTCATCAGCATACATTTCCAGGTCTCCACCAGATAACTGAATATTATCAATATTGGCTACTTGAGTAGGACTTCCGCTTAGACCACATCTCTCCTCATCCAATCCCAGTTCATCAGCAGATAATATAGGAATAATCCAATCATTTTTTTGAGCTTGCTTCTTTTCTTCCTCATCGAATTCAGTTTCTAAATCTGCTCGAAAATACTTCAACATTTCCCGACAATCAGGATAACGGGGGTCATTAGAATTGCCCGTCACAGTCATTAATAAAGGATAACTAGTTTTGATTTTTTCCTTCTGTTTTTCCCCATCTCTTTGAACCATGACATGCTCATCTGTACATTCAATAAGGTCTTCTACATATGTGATCTGATTAAAGTCCAATTTTTCAGCAGTTTGGGGACCTACCTGTGCTGTATCACCATCAATGGCCTGAGTACCTCCTAATACAAGATCTACATTACCTAAATATTTAACTGTTCCGGCCAACACATAGGATGTGGCAAGTGTATCCGAAGCAGCAAATTTTTTGTCTGAAATTAGATACACATCATCTGCTCCCATGTAGAGAGAATGTTTTAATATATCCTTTGCACCGGGAGGGCCCATAGAAATAACTGTCACTGTCCCCCCTAATTTTTCTCTAATGTTTAAGCCCATTTCTAGAGCATTCAAGTCTTCTGGATTAAATATAGCGGGCAGTTTACTTCTATTGACTGTTCCATCTTCTTTCATTGCTTCATCACCTACATTCTCAGTATCAGGCACCTGTTTGGCAAGTACTACAATTTTTTTCATAATCTAAACCTCCTATTTCACAATTTAACATCGGATAGTTTAATATAAATTTACTCAATTTTACAAGTAATTATTTGGGGGTTTTTAATCTTTCTAATGTTTCTTACTTCATTTAACCTAAATTATTCATAACTGCAAGAAATAGTAATTATAAATGGTGATAAAATAAAATTTTACCAATATGTATCAAAAAATCAGAGTTTTAAAGCAGTCGTGTATAATTCTCAGATAATTATCCCGAGAGCTCTGTCATAGCGAATACATTTCCACTGGGGATCCCTTTGGGGCGAGCAGACTCATGGAGGCATTTGGTTTGATCCAGGAGTATTTCGGTGTGGCATCTAGTGGAGAAGATGTTTCGCTAGAGATCCCAGTGGGGAATGTTAATGAATTTTCTAGGTTAATTCAAAAATTTTTTAATGAATTTTGAACTATCTTAAATTATTATTATATTTTGCTAATTAATCTGATAAATAATAAGGGGAGAGTCTTATGAAGTTCAAAGGTAATTTCTCTTTAATCATTTTATTTGTTATAGCTACTTTTTTATTTTCCTGTTTTAAACCTACCACACAGAAAAAATCTGAAACAAAGGTAAGCCCGGAAAATGTCCAGGAGCAAAAAATCCCCCTTGACTCATCTTTAGTACGCGATACTCTAAACAATGGACTGGTATATTATTTCAAGAAAAACAATAAGCCCAAGGACAGACTCACACTCAGGTTAGTTGTCCATGCTGGTTCGGTCTTAGAGCAAAAAGATGAACGTGGAATTGCTCATTTTGATGAACATATGGCTTTTAATGGTACCAAACACTTTGAGAAAAAAGAATTAGTAGATTATCTTGAATCAATTGGAATGAGATTCGGTCCCGATTTAAATGCTTATACTTCTTTCGATCAAACTGTATATAAACTCCAATTACCCACAAAAGAAGATAGTGTTGTAGAAAAAGGATTCCAGATACTGGACGATTGGGCTTCAAATATCAGTTTCAATCATAAAGAGATAGATAAAGAAAGAAAAGTAATCCATGAGGAATGGCGTTCCGGCAGAGGTGCCTTACAGCGGGTAAGAGAGCAACTTTATCCAGTATTATTTAATAATTCCAAATATGCTAGAAGACTCCCCATTGGCAAAATGGATGTGGTAGATTCCTGTTCCTACTCTACTTTAACCGATTTCTATAACCGCTGGTATAGACCGAATCTCATGGGAGTCATTGCAGTAGGTGATTATAAAGAAGAAAAAGTAGATAGTCTTATCCAGCATTATTTTTCTGACAATAAAAATCCTGATAATGCAAAAGAGCGGCCTTATCCTGAAATTCCAGATCATCAAAATACAAAATATGTGGTAGCAACTGATTCAGAATTACCACGTACTAGTCTCAGTATTTATATAAAACATGCTCCTGTCCAAACTCAAACTAAATCAGATTTCAGACAAAGACTAGAAAGACAGATTTTTACTCGAATGTTAAGAAATAGATACAAAAAAATAACTGAGCAATCCCAACCTCCATTTGTTAGAGCTCATGTAGGAGCCTCTCAGTCTATTCATGCCAAAGAATTTTATCTGATCAGTGCCGGATTACAAGCCAAAAAAATAGAACCTGCTTTGAGAAGTCTTCTAACTGAAATTAAAAAAATTAACCAACAGGGTTTTAATCAATCAGAACTCTCCCAGGCCAAAAAAGAAATTCAGCAACGCTACAACTCTATCTACAAAAATCGAAATGACTTAAATTCCAGAAAATATGTGAATGAATATACTAACAATTATTTATTTGAAAAACCAGTTCCAGGAATTGAGTGGGAATATAAAATGTCTCAACAGATCATACCTCAGATTGATATTAAGGAAGTTAATAATCAAAGCAGCGAACTAATTACCAAAAAAAACCGTGTTGTTTTTGTAGCCGCCCCCAAAAAGGAAAACATTCAAATTCCGTCCAAAAATGATTTAGAACAGGTTGTAAAAGATGTAAAAGATTCTACTCTGAAACAAGATAAAGAAAAGACGGTTAATAAAAAGCTCTTCCCTAGAGACTTACCACTAACGGAGATTCAAGATAAAAAGGTATATCCAAAAATTAATACAACCGAAATTACTCTTTCAAATGGTGTCAAGGTTGTTTATAAACCCACGGATTTTAAGGAAAATCAAATATTAATGAGAGCTTATAGTCCTGGCGGTACTTCTTTAGCTAGTGATTCAAACTATTTATCAGCTGCTGCCGCGGACGATATTGTGAATAATAGTGGTGTGGCAAAATTTAGCGAATCTGATCTGCGGGAGATACTGGCTGGTAAAAAAGTTAACGTAAGCCCTTATATTTCAAATTTGACAGAAGGACTGAAAGGATCCTGTGGTACTGAAGATGTAGAAACTATGTTTAAATTAATCAATCTATATTTCACAACTCCACGAAAAGATAGTTCTGGTTATCAATCTTATATTAGTAAAAGGGAAGCTCAAATAGAAAACAGGAAAGCAAATCCTAGAGCTGCTTTTATGGATACTATCAGAAAAACTTTGACTCAGAATCATTTCCGGGCTCGCCCACCTAGTCAAAACCGAATTAAACAAATTCAGCTAGATAGTGCTTTCAAATTTTACCAAAATAGATTTGCCGATGCTGATGACTTTACTTTTTTCTTTACTGGAAACATTGATTCCAATCAGATAATAAATTTTTCCCGTAAATACCTTGGTAATCTTCCTTCTTTACCTCGCAATGAAAAATGGAAAGACGCAGGTATAAATTTTCCTAAAGGTAAAATAACAAAGTCAGTCCATAAAGGTAAAGCACAGAAAAGTTCTGTAATGTTAGTCTATTCTGATAAATTTAATTGGTCCGTGCAAAACAATAAAAAATTAAAAGCTCTGGAAAGTATTTTGAATATTAGGCTACGGAAAAAGATCCGGGAAGAAGAAGGTGGTACTTATGGCGTGAGGTGTTTTACAAGTATCAGTAGATATCCTGATAATGAATATAAATTTTATATTTATTTTGGTTGCTCTCCTGATAGAGCACAAGAATTAGCAGATATGATTCTCAAAAATATAGACCAGTTGCAAAAATCTGGCCCTTCAGATCAAAATTTAAAGAAAACAAAAAATAAATTCATTCAGCAGAGAGAAGAGAATCTAGAGAAAAACTCTTATTGGATAAGTAATCTTAAAAATTATTATTACTATGATTTAAATCCTGAGAAGATTCCTGAAGAAATTCAATATATTAAATCATTGGATCAGAAAGATATTAAAAAAGCAGCTAATAAGTTTTTTAGCAACAATATTGTAGAGATAACACTATATCCCGGCCAGAAATAAGGGATAAAAATAAAATAACCTGGTAGATCCGAGGGATTGATCTACCAGGTTTGTTTTTTTGAGCCGAATATTAATTCATTCTAATTTATTCTCTGAAGTATACTTAGATAAAATCACAATCCACTTTAAGGAGCTCCCTTCCAAAAATTTGAATCTGATATGCTGGTCCTTATAGGTTAATTGAAGCACTTTATTACCTGGATCAGAAATACTATTAATTTTTTGAAACTCCCAGCTATACTTTTTTTTCTCTCCCAAAAATACTATTTTTTCTCTAGAAAATGAGAAAAATCCTCTATCAATTTTTTCCATTGCAGAAAATTCTCCTGTTTCCAATATACACTTTCCACTTTTTAAAGGATAATATTTGCGGTTTTCCTGAAAATCTGGTAGAGGATATTTTTCAAGGTCAGCATACCAGCGTTGAATAGACTTTTCAATAGTTTCGCCTTTATCAATTTGTTTAACTGTGTTTCTGTGTGTTATCTCCCATTTACTTTCACATTCCTTACAAAAAAACTGACAATTGCCTTTAGGATTGATTGTTCCAATAGCCCCACAATTGGGACATCTCCAGAATAATCTTTCAATCCCTTGATTTAAATTACGTTTAGTAAAAATTTTATGTTCAAAATTTTTATTGGGAGCATGCAATAGTTTATACATCATTGATTCGATTGAATAATCGCTCCACTCTCTATCTATGTTCATAGGCTGATGAAAAATGATTTTTACTTTTGTCCTTCGCCAAGTATCACTCCACCTTGGTAAAAAACTATCCAGTCCGCATAGACTAACAGGTATTACTGGTTTATCAATTATCTTTAATACTCTAGCAATCCCTTCCGGAAATTTACCCGGACTGCCATTCCAGGTTCTCTTCCCCTCCGGGAAGTACCCCACACTTTTACCGTGTCTCAAATGTCTTATTAATTTTCTAATTGCTCCAGGATCTTTTTCAAATTTTTTAACCCGGATAGACCCCATTTCACGGAGGAACCAGGCCATAAGCTTATTCCTAAATACATCCGCTGTAGTAAAAAAATGGATATCATGGTGACAGTAAGAAGAAATAAAAAAAGGATCTAGATAACTTAAATGGTTTGAAATAAATAGAGCCCCTTCCTCTTCAGGAATATTTTCGCGTCCTTCTATTTCAGTGGGAAAAATAAACCTTTCCATTAATCTAAGTAGAGGATAAAAAAGTAATTTTAATAAGGTAGGATATTTACTGTCATTCTTTTTAAAACTCCATATAAAAGGAGTTTTTTGTTGATATTTGATGTATTCCTGACCGAATTCTTTTTCAATTTTAGATTCTTTAACAAATTTTAATATAAATAGAATCATAAATATATACAGAAATGAAATAATCATAAAGATTAAACTACGGGTAAACAAAGCAATACCAATAACCATTAAACAATGCCCAATAAAGAAGGGATGCCGGGACCGGCGATATAATCCTCTCCTAATTAAATGTTTGGGGACCTTGCCAATAATAGGAAGGCTGTCCGATTTAACAAAGTATTGTAGAGCTGATTTCAGTGCAATGTACATTCCTACTAATACTATTATAACTGCGCTAACATAAATAACATTATCCCAATACAGTGATAATGAAACTCTTTTGTACCTGGGTGCACAAATTAAAATTAACCCCGGTATTAATAACCAATAGAAAATAATATGGAATGAAATTTCTGATATTTTGTTTCTACGTTTCATATTTTTTCCAACTATATTCTCTTTCTAAATTACAATAACATCTTCTTTTCCGAAACAGCTAGTTTAAATAATAGCCCCTTTTTTAAAATTAAATACCCTGAATTATTTTGGTGAATTATTAATTCATAAGTTTTATTCGGTTAAATAAATTTGTAAATTGTGGTGTAAATTATGAACAAGAGAAAGTAATTAAATTTTATGGATATAAAGGTAAGAAATTTTTCAATCATAGCACATATAGATCATGGCAAATCAACTTTAGCAGATCGTATGCTAGAAGAGACCAAAACAATCCAAAAGCGTGATATGCAGGATCAAGTTTTAGACGATATGGACCTTGAACGTGAAAGAGGTATTACAATCAAATCTCATCCAATTCGAATGGATTATACTCACTCTGATGGTGAAAATTACACTCTCAATCTAATTGATACCCCTGGCCATGTAGATTTTTCCTATGAAGTATCTCGAAGTCTGGCTGCCTGTGAAGGAGCCCTTTTATTGGTCGATGCAGCCCAGGGTGTAGAGGCTCAAACTGTAAGTAACGCCTACCTAGCGCTTGAAAATGATCTCGAAATTATTCCAGTTATTAATAAAATTGATCTCTCTGCTGCAAGACTAGAAGAAACTACCCGTCAGGTAAAGGATCTAATTGGATGCAGTGAAGATGAAATAATTTATGCTAGTGCTAAAGAAGGTGAAGGAATTGATAAAATTTTTACAACAATTATTGAAGATATCCCTGCGCCAAATTATGAGCCGGACAAACCTACTAGAGCCTTGATATTTGATTCAACTTACGATTCTTATCAGGGTGCTGTGCCTCATCTGCGAGTATTTGAAGGAAGCATTGAACCAGGTGATGATATTCAATTCTTCTCAGATGGTAGACAGCTAGAAGTTTCCGAAGTGGGATATTTTGTAATGGAAAATGAGAAAGCTCAAAAATTGGACTCAGGCGATGTAGGCTATCTCCTGTGTGGATTAAAGGATATTTCTCGAATTGATGTAGGTGATACTATTACTGACTGGAATGAGCCTGCTGAAGAAAGACTGCCCGGTTATAAACCTATGAAACCAATGGTCTTTAGCGGTATGTACCCTACTAATTCAGATGATTACAAAGACCTTCGCAAAGCATTAAATAAAATGAAACTCAATGATGCTTCTCTAACTTTTGAACCTGTGAATTCCGGAGCACTTGGCTACGGATTCCGATGTGGTTATCTAGGAATGTTACATATGGAAGTAGTTCAAGAAAGATTAGAAAGAGAATTTGGTATTGAATTGATAACCACTGTTCCCAATGTCAAATATTATATAACTTTAAAAAGAAGTGGTGAAAAAATCGAAGTAGAGACTCCTGCTGAAATGCCACAGGCCGGTAAAATTGAAAAAGTTGAAGAACCCTATGTTAAAGCAGAAATTTTAACTCCCCATGAACATGTTGGTAATGTCATGAAATTGTGTGAAAACAAACGCGGTGAATATGTTTCTACCTATTATCTGGATGCTGATAAAGTACGAATAGAATACGAATTGCCCCTAATGGAAATAGTTTATGATTTTTATGATAAATTAAAATCCGCAACAAAAGGATACGCTTCTTTTGAATATGAACAAATTGGTTACAGAGAGGGTGACCTTGTTAAGGTTGATCTACTTGTTAATAAAGACCCTCTTTCTCCCTTATCGTTTATTACTCATCGTGACAATGCCTATAGTAAAGGCCGGGAGCTCTGTCATAAACTGAAAGAATTAATCCCTAAACATATGTTTCAGATACCGATCCAGGCTGCCATTGGGAATGAGGTTATCGCACGGACCAATATTAGAGCCAAGAAGAAAGATGTAACAGCAAAATGTTATGGCGGAGATGTAACTAGAAAACGGAAATTGATTGAACAGCAGAAGGAAGGTAAAAAACGTATGAAGCGAGTTGGTAGTGTTGATGTCCCTCAGGAGGCTTTCCTTGCAATTCTTGACACTGAGGATTAATTCTACTAATGAAATACCTGAAATCCTACTTGAAAAAATCCAAAAGTCCTTTCTATAGCTTGATTTTTACTCTACCTCTCCTATTTATATATGAATTTTATCTATTCAAATTGAATAAGTCCGATATTTCAGGTCTCAGAAATACAGCTGATATTTTTGTCCGCAGATTATTTTCATTATTTGATATATATGGATTCTATGCAGTAGGTTTTCTTGTTTTTCTCTTCCTCTTTATCTCTTATTATCTACATATAAAAAACAATCAGAATGGAAAAGTAAAATATTCTTTTTTCTTATTAATGCTCCTTGAAAGTGTACTTTATGCCATTTTGATGATTATTATTTTGAATAAAAGTCAAATTTTCCTTTCTAGTTCTGGATTAATTAATAGCAAAAATAAAGCAATAGTTTTAGCACTTGGTGCAGGAGTATATGAAGAATTTGTTTTTCGGGTCATAGTTGTAACTATCAGCCTTTTTTTCTTCAATAAGATCTTAAGATTAAAAAAATATATCAGTACTATCTTAACAATTTTACTGGCTTCTACTTCCTTTTCTATATTTCACTACTTAGGACCTAATGGAGAAATATTCCAGCTCTCAACATTTATATTAAGGTCTTTAGCAGGATTATTACTTTCTGTTATATATATTTTTAGAGGTTATGGAGTGACTGCTTATACTCACTCAATTTATGACTTGATTTTATTATATATCTGATTATAGTGATTAAGAATCATAAATTCAAACCTGTAATAAAAATATATTATTAACTTATTTTCAATTTGGCTAACTTTATTAACTCATATTGCTGGCAATAATTATCAACATGGCTATAGCACCTACAATCTTACCTGTCTTTCCGCTAACTATTCCTATGAAAGCGCCTTTGCCTACACTATAGGCTCTATCTCTATCCCTATTCTGAAAATATTCTAATACATATGCCCCCAGAAACCCACCTAAGAATGCTCCCAGGATCGAACCGATTAAGGGAAGTATTGATGTTCCAAAAATTGCTCCTAAAATACTACCTGCGACTGCTCCTGCAGTCCCGTAATTTGACCCTCCATATTTCTTACTACTCCAGACAGTAACAAAATATTCAAACAATTCTAAACCGACTGCAATCACCAATAAAATAAGTATAACTACCCACTGAACTCCTGGTACTTTATCAATTAACTGATATCCTAAAGTAGTAAAAACAATAATAAATGTACCGGGTAGATTAAAAGGGATCAAAAAAATTGAACCAACTAAAATTACCCAAAATAACACTGTTAAAAGTACACTCATAAATAACCTTTGTATGATTTTTATTGAAATAAAATTTGTAAATATCTAACTAAAATATACATATTACTAGAACAATTCAATCACTTGTAATATTTTTTTCAATTTATGATGGTATCTTATAAAGTGACTAAAGTTGCTATTTTTTAGTAGACAATAAGGTATTGGATGATTAATTCCGTATTTGACTACTAAAAAGAGAAGAAAGCGACTAAGAACAGAAGTTACGATCAAAATTTTAATGAGGAAGCAGTCGTTTTATATTTTTCTAGTAATCAATCAGCTACCTTTGATTAGGTTGATCCCGACTTAAAGCCAGACAGGAGGTCATTAAATTCGTTAAAAAAAAGAATAATTAATGACTAAGGTATACTTATTTTCTGATTATTATTTTAAATATTTTTTTACTTTCCCTACATAGATTATTTACACCGGGAAATTAGTTTAAAAATACATTGTTCGTCATTTTGAAAGTCTCAACGGTGAAAAGAGATATATCGGAATAATTAAATAACAGGTATCCATAATATTTAAAAAAATGCTAGTATTCTTATCCTTTTGGCTTCTCAAATTCTATAAAATTACCATATACCCACCCTCTTGAACTATCAATTTTCAACTCATACCAGTAATTATTCATATTACTAATTTGGTACTTCTTTTCACTTCTATTCAACACTTTAACACTATCATTTTTAGTGACTACTCCTAGTACAAGTGCTGTAGTAGAAGGTCTCCTTCGGACCCTTACATCCGAGTGGGTTATTATCCCGTAGTCGGAATCATCTTGTTTTTTCCCTTCCTTCCGGGCAAGATGAAATTCCTGACTATAATTTTCATTTAAAATATTCCCATACTGACTCAATTTTAAAACATAAGTAGATAGGGCATTTCCATCTTTTTCTTTTTTATTCTTAATTTTACTTTTTACAATTATATTATTATTAACTATTAAATCAATTTCCTCTAAAATATTATCTGTGCGATGTTTTTTATGCCATACTAATTTGCCATTTGAATTCAATTTAATGAGTTCAAGAGTTGAATTCCCCCCTTTACCCACAATAATCAAATCGGAAGTATTTAATTCTCGAGATACTATACCTTCCTGATTTATATTGTCATTACCAATTTTTTTAAACCATATTTTTTCACCTTTACTATTACACCTTTGTACAAATACATTACTATGCACTTGGGAATACTCTTTTCCCTGTATTTCAGTAGAATAACCTACCATTAAATATCCTTCATTTTGTAATCGATATATTTTATTTGGAACTTCAATATTTTGGCTTATATACTTCTTCTTCCATTCAATCTCCCCCGATTTATCCATTTTTAATAAAAAGGGATTCAGCACGCGAAATTTATTAGAATAAGTATATCCTCCAAAGATGAAAGAGTCTTCCTGCACTAAATAATCTTTGATCTTTATTCCGGCATTATTTTCCGGTTGTAAAATCCAATCCTTTTTTCCATCTGGACCTGATATATAAGCATTAAAATATTCTGAAAGAAGATCATTCACCCTTTCAATAATGAGATTATCTCCTCTCTCCAGAGCAAACTTATGTTTCTGTAGATGAGCAGCAGAGAGAATTTGTAGTCCAATTAAACTAATAAAAATAACTTTGTATAACCAATTTTTATGGACCATATCTTTGAAACACCGGAAAAATTTACCGAAAATTTTTAAATTATTATTACTAATCATATTTCCTATAACCTTATGCTCCTCTATTATCTATTTACAAAAATTCTGATATAATATCAATATCAATCTCCTCCAATCCGAAATAAATTTGTGCAAATAATATACCATCTTTACTTCTGTTAATTAGATTATTACCACATCTATAATGAATATTTGAATCCTTTCTACTCTAGAATGGTTTAACATTTTGATATAAGCTAAATTCAAGGTAATTTATATACTACTAAATAACTAAGGAGATTATACTATGGAGTTGATCGATAAATATAACCAGAAAGTCCATGTTCAAGATTACTCAGGTAGAGATTCAATCGAGGGAATAGAAACCGTATCTCTGAAGAAAAATATTGATGAAAGTGGAAGCTTCACGGAGTTATTGCGTCTTTCTGACGGTAATGTGGAATCGTTTTCTGACTACAATCTCAAACAGATTAACTTTAGTACTCTAGGTCCGAAACATATCAAAGCATTTCATGTGCATAAAATCCAAACAGATATATGGTTTGTCCCCCCTTCCAGCAAAATATTACTCATACTTGCTGATTTACGTAAAAATTCAGACACGACCAATCAAAAAATGAGGTTAGCTCTAGGTGGAGGCCAAACTCAGCTTGTTAAAATTCCTCCCGGAATTGCTCACGGGTGTAAAAACCTTCAGAACCAGGCAGGTGAGATAATTTATTTTATTAATAATCAATTTGACCCAGAGCCCGAAAATTGTGATGAATGGCGTTTACCATGGGATATTTTTGGGCAAAATATATGGGAAATACAAAAAGAATAAGACACTAGTCTCTATAACTTTAATTTATAGGGGGCAACAATGAGTAAAAAAAATCTTAAAGTACTATTTATTGGAGGAACGGGAGTCATCAGTTCTGCTTGTTCCGAACTTGCACTAGAAAGAAACATTGAATTATACCATCTTAATAGAGGTATAAGTAAATCTATACGTCCTATCGAAGGGGTAAAGATACTTGAGGGTAATATCAGAGACCCCGAACAAGTCCAAAAACTTATCCAGGATAAATATTTTGATGTAGTGGTGGATTGGTTAGTTTTTGAACCTGCACATATAAAAACTGATATTGAACTCTTTGCTGATAAAACTGAACAGTATATTTTCATCAGTACTGCTTCCGCTTATCAGACACCTCCCAAATCACTGCCCGTAACTGAAGAAACACCATTGAATAATCCTTTCTGGGAATACGCCCGTAAAAAAATTAAATGTGAACAAATTTTGAAAGAGGAATATAAAAAAAATAATTTTCCTTACACGGTAGTTCGGCCTTCCCATACTTATGATGAAACCTTTCCCCCCTTTGAAGGTGGGTACACAGTATTAGACCGAATCAAAAAAGAAAAGAAAGTTGTAATCCACGGAGAGGGGTCTTCGATCTGGACTCTAACACATCATAAAGATTTTGCAAAAGGTTTTGTTGGTCTGCTGGGTAATAAAGAAGCTATAGGAGAAGATTTCCATATTACTTCTGATCATTGGAAAAGCTGGTTACAAATCTATAAAATATTTGCTCAAGAATTAGGAGTAGAATTGGATCCAGTTTTCCTCCCTTCTGAAATTATTGCCAAATATGACCAAGAACTTGGTGCAAGCCTGCTTGGAGATAAGACCCACAGTATGATTTTTGATAATTCTAAAATAAAATCTCTTGTTCCGGACTTCTCTGCTGATATACCTTTGAAAAAAGGCGCACGAGAAATTATTGATTGGTATGAAGAACATCCTGACCAGAGAGATATTGATAAAGAATTAGATGCAAAGTTTGATAAAATGATTTCAGAATATACCAATAAGACGTCCAATATTGGTACAAATAGTTAATCATTAATAAAATTTTGGATTTTTAATTTGACTTTTTTATAATCAAATGATAAATTTGAGAGACTATTTGAGGTAATAAATTTAACAAAGAAATTAAATGAATAAGCTTAACCAAAATATTGATATACTACTTAGAAGCATTGTGGTGCTACTAATTGGGGTGATTATACTTAATAAGGGTGGCTGAAGGTTAAGCAGAAATATAAAAATTAACTGAAAGCCCCTTTCAGAAAAGTGAGGGGCTTTTTTTATAGCTAATTAAGGGAGGTTTTGATGAAAAGTGATAATATCAAAAAAGGAGTTGAGAGGTCGGCAAATCGCTCTTTGTTAAAAGTCCGTGACATTGACGATGCGGACATGGAAAAACCATTTATTGGGATTGCTAATTCTTATAATGAAATAATTCCTGGACATTTAAATTTAGATTTCGCCGGGGATGTTATCGAAGAAGAAATTAGAGACGCTGGTGGAGTTCCTTTTCTATTTAACACTATTGGAATTTGTGACGGTATTGCAATGGGACATGAAGGCATGAAATACAGTTTAATGAGCAGGGAAACAATTGCAGATAGTGTTGAAGCGGTAGTCAGAGCCCATGCTTTTGATGCTTTAGTATGTATTCCTAATTGTGACAAAATTGTTCCTGGTATGTTGATGGCTGCTATGCGTCTGGATATACCTACTATATTTATTTCAGGTGGTCCCATGAAAGCAGGAAAATCAAAGGAAGGTGAGGATATTGATTTAGTTTCAGTTTTTGAAGGAATAGGGGCTTATAAAGAGGGAGATATCGATGAAGAAGAATTAAAAGATATCGAAGATCATGCCTGTCCGGGGTGGGGCTCTTGTTCTGGTATGTTCACCGCTAATTCTATGAATTGTTTGACCGAAGCAATTGGAATGGCTTTACCTGGAAATGGTACTATACTGGCTGAATCTCCAGAAAGAGAAGATTTATATAGAAAAGCTGGAAGACAAATAATTGATTTATTTGAAAAAGATATTACTCCTTCTGATATAGTGACCAAAGAAGCTATAGACAATGCTATGGTTCTTGATATGGCGATGGGAGGATCGACTAATACAGTCCTGCATACTCTAGCAATAGCAAATGAAATTGGTGTAGATTATGACCTGGATAGAATGGATGAGATTTCAAAAAATACTCAAAACATCTGCAAAGTGTCCCCTTCCAGTAATTTACATGTCGAAGATGTAGATGAAGCCGGCGGAGTAAATGCTATTCTGAATGAAATAAGAAAAGATAGTAATTATTTCACCGCCACCTCTCAAACTGTAACTGGAAATACAATTGGTGAGAATATAGAAGGTACAAAAATTCAAAATAAAGATGTAATTCATGAAATTGATAATGCTTATAGTGAGACAGGTGGACTGGCAGTCCTTGATGGCAATATTGCACCAGAGGGCAGTGTAGTCAAATATGCAGGAGTCCAGGAAAGTATGCTCGAATTTGAAGGTGAAGCAATTATATATGATAGTCAAGAAGCAGCATGCGAGGGGATCTTGTCCGGTGAAGTACAAGCCGGACATGTAGTGGTCATCAGATACGAAGGCCCTCAAGGTGGTCCCGGAATGCAGGAGATGCTCTCCCCTACTTCTTACATAATGGGAAGAGGCTTAGGGGAGGATGTGGCTCTGATAACTGATGGTCGCTTCTCAGGTGGAACACACGGTGCTTGTATTGGTCATATTGCCCCTGAAGCTGCCGCAGGTGGACCAATTGGCCTTTTACAACAGGGAGACAAGATCAAAATTGATATTCCAAACGGTGATCTGGATGTACTTGTCTCTGATGAGGAATTAGAAGCAAGAAAGGAAGAATGGGAACCAAAGCCACCAAAAATCGATTATGGTGCTCTTGGTAGATATGCCAAATTAGTAGGTTCCTCAAGTGAAGGTGCGATTTTAAAATAAATTCAAGAAAGGATACATAATGAAAGGATCCGAGATAATAATTGATGGATTAAAGCGAGAAAATGTTGACAGAGTTTTTGGAATTCCTGGAGGAGCAGTTATACCATTTTTTGATACACTATATTCCTCTAAAGGAATAAACTTTTTATTGGCCAGACATGAACAGGGTGCTGCTCATGCAGCAGATGGATATGCTCGTACTACTGGAAAGGTTGGAGTTTGCGTTGTTACCTCTGGACCTGGAGCAACCAATACTGTTACTGGTCTGGCAACAGCAAAGATGGATTCTGTGCCCATAATAGTGATTAGCGGTCAGGTTTCTACAGCAGACATAGGAACAGATGCATTTCAGGAAACTGATTTTTCTGGTCTATCAAGGTCAGTTTGCAAACATAATTACCTTGTTAAAAACGTAGCAGAGTTACCCAAAATCATAAGCGAAGCATTTTATATTGCACAATCAGGTCGACCTGGTCCAGTTACTATTGATATACCTAAAGATGTTCAACAAGCAGAACTAGAGGATTATAAATATCCTGAAAAAGTTCAGGTTAGAGGTTATGAACCTGTTTTAGAGGGTAATGTCAAACAGATCAAAAAAATACCTGAAGCTATTCAAGAAGCAGAGAAACCAGTTCTGTTTACTGGTGGAGGAATCGTAGCTGCGGATGCTGAAAAAGAAATAAGAAATTTTGTTGAAAAAACTAAGATACCTACCGTTACAACATTAATGGGGATGGGGACACTTCCAACTGATCATACTCAATTTTTAGGCATGCCTGGAATGCATGGTACAGTTGCAGCCAATTACGCCCTGACAGAATGTGATCTCTTAATTACTATCGGGGCAAGATTTGATGATCGCGTAACCGGCCCTCCTGAAACTTTCGCTACTGATGCCAAAGTTATCCACATAGATATTGATCCTGCCGAAATAGGCAAAATTATAGATACTGATATACCAGTTGTCGGAGATGCCAAAAATATATTAACGAAATTAAATAGTATGATAGAAAACAGAGAGCCAAATAGCTGGAATAAACAAACCGAGAAATGGAAAGAAGACAATCCTCTCACATATGATCAGGAGAATGAAAAAGAAATTCTAGGACAATATGTTGTAGATAAACTCAATGATTATGCTAAAGATGCAATCGTAGCCACGGATGTAGGTCAACATCAAATGTGGGCAGCTCAGTATTATAATTTCCAAAATTCAGGTAATATCTTGACTTCTGGAGGCCTGGGTACAATGGGTTTTGGTTTACCAGCAGCTATAGGTGCAGCCTATAGTGGCACAGATAAACCTGTGATCAATATTTGTGGAGATGGTGGATTTCAAATGACAATGCAGGAATTGACCACCTGTGCAATCAATGACATCCCTGTCAAAACTGTAATTCTGAATAATGCCTATTTAGGTATGGTCCGTCAGTGGCAGGAGTTATTTTTTGACAAACGGTATGCTCAAACATCATTACGCAGTGATGAATATTGTGAAATAGACAATGAAGAAGCACATATTCCTGACCATTATATACCAGATTTTGTAAAAGTAGCTGAGGCATGTGGAGTAAAAGGGCTCCGTGCTACAAAGCCTGAAGAAGTGGAAGAAGTTATTAAAGAAGGTATGGAGTATGATGGACCAGTCGTTATGGAATTCTTCACCAAAACTGAAGAAAATGTTATGCCTATGGTACCCTCAGGTAAGCCTATTAATGAAATCATAAAGGGAGACTAACTATGACTGAGAAACATACAATTATAATAAAAGTATCAAATCATGTTGGAGTTTTAGCCAAAATAAGCGGTAAGCTGGCTCAAAGAGGATATAACATTGAAAGTACAATTGCTGCACCTACTGAGGATCCTGATATTTATAAAATTAGCGTGGTTGTGAAAGAGGACCAAAAAGGAATACAGCAAATCACAAAACAGTTAAACAAAATGGTAGATACAATCAAAGTTACTGATATATCACATAAAAATAATTACGTGGTACGTGAGTATTTAATTATCAAAGTCAGTGTTAACAATAAAAATAGGTCCGATGTGCTTGAATTGATGGATGTTTTTAAAGCTAAAGCTCTGGATATTGATTCAGATTATATAATGATGGAATTATCAGGTAAAGCCAGAAAAATTGACAGAGCAATTAAGTTATTTAAATCTTCTTCTTCGGGTATTGACGAATATGTCCGGAGTGGAGAATTTGCAATGAGTGAATTAATAGAACAAAATTAATATTAAATCTATAAGGAGGTTTTCCATGTCTATTACAATGTACTACGATGAGGATGCAGAACAGGAGCTTTTAGAAAATAAGACTATTGCTATTATTGGTTATGGGAGTCAGGGCCATGGTCAGGCTCAAAATCTTAAGGAAAGTGGCTATGATGTAATTGTTTCAGAACTGGAAGGCAGTGAAAACTATAAATTGGCCCAGGAACATGGTTTTGATCCTGTCAGTGCTGAAGAAGCTGCCAAACAAGGTGATATCATTCAGATTCTCGTTCCAGATGAAATTCAAAAAGGAATTTATTATGAGTCCATCCAGGATAATTTATCTGAAGGGGATGCACTAGTATTTTCGCATGGTTTTAACATCCATTTTGATCAAATAGTTCCTCCTAAAAATGTCGACGTATATATGGTAGCACCAAAAGGTCCCGGTCATCTGGTAAGAAGAGAATATGAAAAAGGTAAAGGGGTTCCTTCTTTAATTGCCGTATATCAGAATGCAACTGGCAAAGCTAAAGATCTAGCTTTGGCTCATGCTTGCGGAATTGGTGCAGGAAAAGCAGGTATAATTGAAACTACTTTTGAAGAAGAAACTGAAACTGACCTATTTGGCGAACAAACTATCTTATGTGGAGGAATCACAGAATTAGTAAAATCAGGTTTTAAAACTCTGGTAGAAAACGGTTATCAACCTGAAATTGCTTATTTTGAATGCCTGCATGAGTTAAAACTAATTGTTGATCTTTTCTATGAAGGTGGAATTGAAAATATGTACAATTCTGTTAGTGATACTGCAGAATACGGCGGAATGACCTGTGGACCAAAAGTTATTAATGAAAATACCAAGGAACGTATGCAAGAAGTGCTTGAGGATGTACAATCAGGTGATTTTGCCAAAGATTGGATTCTAGAAAATAAAGCCGGTAGAACTAAACTAGAAGCCTATAGAAGAGAGCACAGTGCTTTAAAAATAGAAGAAGTGGGTAAAAAATTAAGAGATATGATGCCATGGTTAAAAGAGGAAGAATAATATGACAAGAAAAAAAGTAGAAATATTTGACACTACTTTACGGGATGGAACTCAGGCTGAAAAAGTTTCTCTCTCAGCTGAAGATATGCTCCACATTGCACAACGGTTAGATGAAATGGGAATCGATTACATAGAAGGTGGTTGGCCTGGTTCAAATCCTAAAGATATGAAATTTTTCTCCCGGGCTAAGGAGATAACTTTCAATAATTCTGATATTGTTGCGTTTGGTTCTACACGTAGAGCCAACAATACAGTAGAATCAGATAGAAATATACAGGCTATTATCGAAGCTGAAACTCCAGCTGTAGCCATTTTTGGTAAAAGCTGGTTACTGCATGTCAGAAAGGCACTTGAAGTTGAGCCAGAAACGAATCTAGAAATGATCAGAGATACGATAGCTTATCTAAAAAGTCAGGGTAAAGAAGTTATTTTTGATGCGGAACATTATTTTGATGGATATAAGGACGACCCTCAATATGCTCTCAAAACTCTTAAAGCGGCAGCCGAAGCAGGAGCTGATCGGGTGGTTCCCTGTGATACCAATGGGGGCAGTATGCCTAGAGAAATTAGAAAAATAATTTCTGATTCTATGGCTGAAATCAGTATCCCCTTTGGTATCCACGCTCACAATGATTCCGGTGTAGCAGTTGCCAATAGTATTGAAGCTGTAGAACAGGGTGCACTTCATGTCCAGGGCAGTGTAAATGGTTATGGAGAAAGATGTGGTAATGCCAACCTCTGTACAGTAATCCCTAATCTCCAATTGAAATCCGGGTATAAATGTTTAGAAGATGAAAAAATGCAAGAATTAACTGGTATGTCTTACTACGTAAGTGAAATTGCTAATTTGCAACATCGCAATGATTTCCCTTATACTGGTAAAAGTGCCTTTGCACATAAAGGTGGAATACATGTCAGTGCTGTTATGAAGGAGACCTCTAGTTATGAACACATCGATCCTGAAACAGTCGGGAATTCTCGTAGAGTTCTTGTTTCTGACCTCTCCGGTAAAAGTAATATCCGTTACAAAGCCAAAGAACTTGGAATAGACATTGAACAGAATAAAGAAAATCTCAAAGAAATAGTCAACCGCCTAAAAGAGCTGGAAAATGATGGGTATCAATTTGAAGCAGCTGAAGCTTCTTTAGAATTACTCATCAATAAGATCAATGGAGAATATAAAGAGATCTTTGATTTACAGGGGTTTCGCATTTTTATTGAGAAGAATAAATCCGGTGAAAGTCGATGTGAAGCAACCATTCGAGTAGAAGTGGATGGGGTAGAGGAACATACTGCTGCAGAAGGAAATGGCCCGGTAAATGCTCTCGACAACGCCCTTAGAAAAGCTTTGATAGAATTTTATCCCAAAATTAATAAATTAAAACTACGCGATTATAAAGTCAGAGTACTAAATGGTAAAGGTGGTACTGGAGCAAAAGTCAGAGTTCTAATTGAAACAGTTGAGGAAGGCGAACATGAAGATGAACATAATTGGGGTACAGTTGGAGTCTCCCATAATTTAATTCAGGCCAGCTGGGAAGCATTAACTGAAAGCGTAGCCTATTATTTAATGAAACATCAAGGAGAATAGTTATGGATGAAGTCAAAATTTTTGATACGACCTTAAGAGATGGAGAGCAGAGTCCAGGTGCATCTTTAACTATCAGTGAAAAACTTGCTATTGCCAAACAGCTGGAAAAATTGAATGTTGATATTATTGAGGCTGGTTTTCCAATTGCCTCGGAAGGTGATTTTGAGGCAGTACAAAAAATTTCCGAAACTTTGGATGATACCACTATATGTGGATTAGCTCGAGCTAGAAAAAAGGATATTGATAGATGCTGGGAAGCGGTACAAGCTGCTAAAAATCCTCGCATTCATACCTTTATTGCTACATCAAAAGTTCACAGGGAATCCAAGTTAAAAAAGACTAAAAATGATGTTCTGGATAAAACCCGGGAAGCAGTTGAAAGAGCAAAAAGTTATTGCGACGATGTAGAATTTTCTCCCGAAGATGCTGCTAGAACAAGTAACGATTACATGTGTGATGTAGTTGAAGTAGCAATTGACGCTGGGGCTACTACTGTTAATATTCCTGATACAGTTGGTTATGCTACCCCGCAGGAATATGGTAATCGAATCCAATATTTACTCGATAATGTAAAAGGAGCCTCTGATGTGATTATCAGTGCTCACTGTCATAATGACCTTGGAAATGCAGTAGCCAATTCTTTATCTGCAGTAAAGAGGGGTGTGAGACAGGTTGAATGTTGTATAAATGGTCTCGGAGAAAGAGCAGGTAATGCCTCACTGGAAGAAGTTGTTATGAATCTAAAAACTCGCCAGGATTACTATCAGCTTACTACCAATATTAATACCCAGGAATTATATCATACAAGTCAATTAGTTTCAACCTTGACAGGAATGCAGATTCAAAGGAATAAAGCCATTGTAGGTAAAAATGCCTTTTCCCATGAAGCCGGTATTCATCAGGATGGAGTACTTAAAGATAGAAATACTTACGAAATAATGACTCCAGAAGATGTCGGCTGGAAGGGAGATAATCTTGTTATTGGAAAACACTCAGGTACTCATGCTATCAAATCGCTCCTAGAAAAAGAAGGCTTTGATCTGGAAGATGATCAGATCAAACAGATAGTACAAAAGGTCAAATCCTTGGCAGACAAACAGAAAAAAGTTGACCGAGCAGAAATTATTGCTATTGCCCGAGAAATCAGTCATCAGCTTTCAGAAGAGGAAAAATTCATAGAATTATTAGAATTAAATGTATCCAGTGGGGTAAATATGACGCCAACTGCTTCAGTAAAAATACAGATAAAAGACGAAGTTGCTACTGCCGCTGGTGTTGGTGATGGCCCTGTTGATGCCGTAAGTAATGCTATCTGGGAGGTTTTACAGGATTCTTACGATCTCGAGGACTACCATCTAGATGCTATTAGTGGGGGTACAAATGCACTCGCTGATGTATCTATAAAGTTATCGGATGAGAATGGAAATCTTTTTTCTGCCCGTGCAGTAGACGAAGATGTTGTCAAAGCCAGTGCTTTTGCTATTGTCAAAGGTATTAACAAAGCGTATAATTTAAAAAATAGTAAAAAATAACCATTCTAAGATGTCAAAATTATCTTCTGGTCCGGTAAAATAAATTGGATCTTTTACCTTTTAATTGTTTCAATTTTACCTCAGTTTTATCAAATTTAGGGTTATTTTTTCAAATGAAAGCACCCCTTAAATAGAAGAAAGGAGTCAAAATTTGGCCTCAACTATAACTGAAAAGATTTTAGCCCGACATACCAATCAAGATGAAGTCAATCCTGGAGAGATAATTAGTGCTGAAATTGATACCATTATGCTCCATGATGTAACTACTACTCCTGCTATAGATAGACTCGAAAAACATGGTCTGAATAATGTTCGCCACCCAGAAGATGTTGTCGTTATTCCAGACCATTTTGTACCCAACAAGGATATAAAATCTGCTGAGATGGTTTCTAGAATACGTGAATGGGCTCAGGAGCAAGGAATTGATACATTCTATGATATTGGCGAACATGGGGTTTGTCATGCCATACTGCCTGAGCAGGGACATGTTACCCCCGGCCAAACAATCATTTGTGGAGACAGCCACACTAGTACACACGGAGCACTGGGAGCATTTGCTACAGGAGTAGGAAGTACTGACCTGGCTGCAGCTCTGGCTACCGGGGAATTATGGTTTCGCGTGCCAGAAACAATTAAATATATTATTAACGGTAAATTACCTGATGGGGTTTATTCTAAGGATGTAATTCTAGAATTAATTCGTCAAATCGGTGTTGACGGCGCTCTTTATAAAGCAATGGAATTTACCGGTCAGACAATCAAACAAATGTCAGTTGAAGCACGCATGACTGTCACCAACATGACAATTGAGGCGGGAGGCAAAAACGGTATAATTAATCCGGATTACAAAACTGAAAAGTATTTAGAAGGTCGGACTAAGGAAGATTATGAACTCATTAAAAGCGACCCAAACTGTAATTATGCTAAAACTGTTGAAATTGATGTTTCTGATTTAGAGCCTCTAGTTGCAGTTCCCAGTTTGCCTAGTAATGGTAGACCAATCAATCAGCTGGATAATTTAGAAGTTGATCAGGCTTATTTAGGAAGTTGTACAAATGGACGCATAGAAGATCTACGTATTGCGGCTGATATAATCAAAAACAGGACAGTTGCTGATGGAACTAGAATGATTGTTGTACCTGCTTCTACTGATATCTGGAAACAAGCCAATCAGGAAGGACTGTTAGAGATTTTTACTGAAGCCGGAGCAACCATCTCTACTCCAACTTGTGGTGCTTGTTTAGGTGGACACATGGGAATACTCGCCTCCGGGGAACGGTGTATAAGTTCTACCAATAGAAACTTTGTTGGACGCATGGGAAGCCCCGATTCTGAAGTATATCTTGGAAGCCCTGCCACTGTTGCTGCTTCAGCAATAGAAGGTAAGATCGTTGACCCCAGAGATTATTTAAAATAAAATAAGAAAATTAAATCATACTTATTAACATGACTTATTTTTTAGTTACTCGCTTAAGAAATAAAAAATATTATCTATTACTACAAATAAAAAAATACTAGGAGCAGGAATGAAAGGAAGAGCATTAGTTTATGAACGCAATCATATTAATACGGATGAAATAATTCCCGCCCGTTATTTAAATACAGATAAGGAAGAGGAATTAGCCAAACATGCTATGGAAGATCTAGATACAGACTTTGTAGAAAAAGTTCAACCAGGTGATTTTATTATTGCCGGAAAAGATTTTGGTTGTGGAAGTTCACGTGAGCATGCAGTTTGGGCTTTACGGGGAGCTGGAGTTCAAGGTGTTATCGCCGAATCGTTCGCCAGAATTTTTTACCGCAATGGATTAGATAATGGATTCCTGGCCTTACAAATTGATGATATTACGGATAAAATCAACGAACCAGATCAAATAAAAATTGATCTTGATGCTGGAGAAATAATTAATTTAACTCAGGATAAAAAGATACAATTTCAGCCTTTTCCTGAATTTGCACAAAACATGTTAGATGCAGGAGGATTAATGAATTATATAAAAAATGAATATAATTTTAACAAAGGAGAAAAATAATCATGGCAAATAATTATGATATAGCAGTTCTACCTGGCGATGGAACAGGTCCCGAAGTAGTGGAACAGGGCCTTAAGGTACTCAATGCTGTTCAGGAAGAAACAAATTTCAATTTGAATTATAAAAATTTTGATTTCGGTGGAGAAAGATATCTAGAGACTGGAGAAGTACTTCCCGATTCTGCGATTGAAGAATTCCAAAAGTTCGATGCAATTTATCTAGGTGCTGTTGGTCATCCAGAGGTCAAACCTGGTATTTTAGAGAAAGGATTATTACTAAAACTAAGATTTGAACTAGACCAGTATATTAATCTGCGCCCCATAAAACTATACCCAAATGTTCCCACTCCCCTGGAAGACAAGGATGCAGATGATATAGATTTTGTTGTAGTCAGAGAAAACACTGAAGGCCTTTATTCAGGTTCAGGTGGTTTTCTCAAAAAGGACACTCCTGATGAAGTAGCAGTCCAGGAATCAATTAACACACGCAAGGGTGTTGAGCGCACATTGCGTTACGCATTTAATTATACCGCAGCGAGAGATGAAGATAATATGTTAACCCTTTGCGGTAAAACCAATGTATTAACTTATGCTTTTGATCTGTGGGAAAGAGCCTTTAATGAAGTTGGTGAAGCAGATTTTCCTGATATAGAAAGAGACTATGCTCATGTAGATGCTATCTGCATGTGGATGGTCAAAAATCCGGAATGGTTCGATGTTATTGTTACTGATAATATGTTCGGTGATATTATTACCGACCTTGCTGCCATGATTCAGGGTGGTATGGGAATTGCAGCCGGTGGAAACATCAATCCCGAAGGAGTATCTATGTTTGAACCAATTGGTGGTTCTGCTCCTAAATATACCGGCCAAAGCAAAATAAATCCCCTGGCAGCTATAAATGCAGCTCAAATGATGGTCAAGACCTTAGGGGAAACAGAAGCTGCCGAAAAAATAGAAAATGGTGTTATCCATGCTTGTAAACAAATGGATAGCATGTCTGCTGGAAAGATGGGTTATACAACTGAAGAAGTTGGTGACCTTGTGGCCAAAAATCTATAATATATATTTCTGACTTACTATTTTTTACAAAACTAGCTTGCTAAGATATTCCAATCTTAGCAAGTTTTTTTTTCTGAAAATATTTTTACCAACATACTATTTGTTTTTACCTAGAAAATTCTTTAACATATTTTATATCTTCCGGGCCTACTAGTCTCCCGTAGGACTTTTCCTAAAAGTAATCGGTATGAAGCAATCAATGAGTTAGCCTTGAATTATTCATGACTGCAAAAAAATAAGCTTTTTATAAAGATTTATTGTGAATTTTATTAATTTGCCAATTTGAATTAAATATTCAGAGAAGACAGGAATAATTTAGGTTTATAAACAGTATTTTTTCATGGAAAATATCTTCAAACTCTATAAAGTTATGCACTTAATCATATCTTCCCTAATAGTTTACCTGCTCTCTATTCATATTTCGTTTGGTCAATATAAGCCGGGGCTAAATTGGAAAAAGATTAATACCAGCCATTATAAAATACTGGTTCCCGAAAGTAATCAAGCAAAGGGCCTAAAAATAGCCAATCGATTGGAATATTTATACTCAAGTGCGGATTATCAATTAACGGGAGGACACGAAAAATTACCTTTAATTTTAAACCCCAGTCAATCTACAGCCAACGGGTATGTAATCCTTCCTCCCTATCATTCAGAATGGACTCTTACCCCTGCTCTCGGCAGATTTACAGGTACAAATCATTGGACAAACTTACTAGCCTTACATGAAATTAGACATGCCGTTCAATACTCTTTTTTAAACCAGGGGAAAATCAAAACCATTGATATGTTATTTGGCGATCTAGGTAGGGCCGGAGTAAGTAATTTATTGATTCCGCGGTGGTATTTTGAAGGTGATGCTATTTATCAGGAAACAATTTTATCCAATAGCGGCCGGGGCAGAATTCCATTTTTTAACAAAAGGCTTAAGGCCTTACTTCTCAATAATATGATCTATAAGTATAATAAAACGATTTACGGGTCATATAGAAACAAGGTCCCCAGTCATTATCAATACGGTTACCATCAAATTGCATATTTATCAACCGTATACAGCAGGGATACCTTAAGATCTGTAATTAATGAAACTCTATGTTCTTCCCTAAAATTTGATCTAAATTTTATGCTCCATCCTTTTTCAACCTCTCTTAAAAAATATACAGGACATGGTGCAAAATCCCTTTACAGAACTTCCTTGAAAAACATTAAATCAAAATGGAAAAGAGAACTCCAAAATAACAGTATAACTGATTATCACAACTTAACTTCCCGGAAAGAGGATGAATATATTGATTACTATTATCCCCAATTGGACTCCAGTGGTACTCTTTTTTGCGTAAGATCGGGGCTTTCTCAACGTCCTACACTTTGTAAGATTACTGAGGAAACAACTAAATATCTTCATCCTTTACCAGCAGAATGTAGACAAAATGGGTTTGATATAGAAAATAATTTAGTGGTTTGGAGTGAGTTTCATAATCATAAGCGCTGGAGTAAAGAATCCTGGTCAGATCTGGTTATTTATAATCTCAAAATTGATGAAAGAAAAAGACTTACTCATAAAAGAAATTTTTTCCAGCCAGTTTTATCGCCGTCAGGCAAAAATATTGCTGCTATATCTTTTGATAATCAGTTCAAGGCCCAGATAACAATCCTCAATAGTAGCACAGGAAAACTTCTTAAAAACTACAAATTGCCTACCTATACAACTCCTATGACTATAGCCTGGTTTCCCAGCGGACAAAAACTAGTCTATATTTTAAAGAAAAATAATAATAAAACTCTCAGAGTACTTAATCTAAAGACTGGTAAGCACAAAAAATTAATACAAGGTAGTTCTTATAATCTATATCAACCAATTTGTTGGAAAAATTATATCCTTTTCGAATCTACATTTTCTGGTCAGGAAGAAATATTTGCAATAGACACAACTAATAAAGTGATAAAACAAATTGTTTCAAGCAAAATCGGAGCCTATAATCCCGAAATTGATAGAAATCAAAATATACTTTACTATAATAACTATACCCACAAGGGGTATAATATTGTCAAAACTTCTCTGACTCCTAAAAAATGGACTACAATTGATACAACCAAATTTGTACACCCCTATTCCTTTCAGTCAAACTCGGATTTGGCAACAGTCAATGATAGTTTTCCTCACAAAAATTATCCAATTAAAAACTATCATGGAGTAGAAAGATATATAAATTTACATAGCTGGCTACCTCTGGCAGTAGTGAACAATGGAATATTTTTATTTTCTGATAATATTTTGAATACATTAAACTTTAAAATCGGTGGATATTGGAATATTAATGAATCAGAACCCTATTTCCTCACTGAATTGATGCTGAAAAAGTTTTATCCAATAACCAGTATTTCCTATAGATATGGTATAAGAAAATCTTATTTTCCTAACTCTATAGAAACTGATTTTGTGAAAATCTGGAAAGAGAGTAACCTTTCCATATCTCAGCGGATTCCTCTTATTAGCAACAAGCAGGGAATAACTCAAAATAATTTTTCTGTGAATTATGGAGTTTCTTATTTACAATCCTGGAATACTAAAAGGAAAATATTTAATGAAAATGGTACCTTCACAAATTTTTTAGACAGACGAAATGGTCCTATTTATTCTTACAATTTTGGGCTAAGAGGTGGAATAATAGCTGATAACTCCTACCGAGATTTAGTAAAGGATGGAATTAAATATCAATTCAAATTTGCTAAAACATTACCCTTCTCCCCTCTTGAAGGCCAGAAATATTATTTTGCATCTCAAATGGGTATTAGGACCCCGTCAAATGATGGAGGCTTCAAATTACACTTACAATACGAAAAAATTAATAAAAAGGATTATAAATATTCTCACTCAATTCTAAGACCATCTAGTATATCTCATATTAATTTTAATAAGGCTATCAAAAGTAGATTTGAATATAAATTTCCTCTGTATTATCCCGACCTTGGAATTCTTGGTTTTACTTATCTTAAAAGAATATCTAAGGCCTTCTTTCTAGAATATTTTAATAGCAATAAACAAGCAGCCTTCAATATAGGTAATGGTCTTACTTTTGAATTAGGTGGCTTTTTTGGTATTAAATTTTCACTTCCTGTTACAATTAATTTTTATTATGACCTCCTAAATAACTATAAAGGTATTAATCTAAGACTCAATTTTAATGATAATTATCTATCCTGGGATTAATTCACAAACGTTTAAATTTCGCTGTTAAAAAGAAGTCTTAATGGGGTTTGTGTTTACCATCGGAAAAAATTAATTCTACTTTTACCCCTTACAGATCGATTCTCTTACCTTAGACTTTCTATAGACCATCAAACATAATTTTTTATATACCGTAAAGGTCTCTTTTTATGAAATCTCCCTCTCAATCCAGAGGTCTCTCTCGTACCGAAAACATTCGCAAATCTTTCCTGAAGATATTTCTTATAATTCCGTAGAATTGCTGGTTGGCCTGAAATAATTCTGATCAATTTTCAGGTATAGATAATTTTTCATTCATTTTCTGGATATTTCATATTTTTAATATAAATTTTCTGAAAATCATCACGAGAGCTTAGATCCAAATACTCAATCTGTTTCAACACATCTTTATATTCATCACTAAATAAAGACTTAACAGCTCCATGCAAAGCGGTATTTCCAGCATTAACTACTTTTTTTTCATCAAAATTAAGCAAGCCAATTCTATTAGCACTTTTAACATTTATATAATTACCAAAGGCTCCCGCTAGATACACTTTTCTAATTTGAGCTTTATTAATATTTATTTCATCCATTAATATTTCTATACCTGCAGCAACTGCTCCCTTTGCTAATTGCACTTCTCTTACATCTTGCTGCACTATTTTAACCGGAGAGGCTATCTCAATTTGATTATTATTTGATTGTATTTTTCCCTTTGGAGAAATGTCCCTTAATTTCAATCCACATGAAATCGTATCTATTAAACCACTTCCACATATTCCATGAGGATTGCCCCCTCCATACACAAACGTCTTATAATTTTTGTTTTTGCACCTAACTTTAGTAATGGCTCCTTTTCTAGCTCTCATACCCATCTGTATATTTCCCGCTTCAAAAGCGGGACCAGCTGCAGTTGACGCAAATATTATTTTATCTTTATTACCAAGAGCTATTTCTCCATTTGTACCCAGATCAAGAAATAAATTCATAGAATCTTTTTGTGGTATACTTTTACTAAATATTCCAGCCAATATATCGCTTCCCACAAAACCATCCATTACCGGTAAGAAAGAGATATTGGGATTTCCACCAATTTTCCAATTTAAATCTGCGGCCTTAGTTTGGATTTCTTTTTTACTAGCCGGCTGGTAGGGGATAGAAACCAGTTCCTTGACATCAAATTTTCCAAAACAATGGTGGATAAAGGTATTACCCACGATATTGACCTTATCAATTGCTATATTGTTTACTTGTTTACAAATAGTTCTTATTACTTTATATATTGATTTCTTTAAACTTTGATTTAATGTTTTAATGCTATCTTGTTTTATATACTCAATACGACTCATAATATCTGCACCATACTTTCTCTGTTCATTACTGGCAACTGCTGTAAAAAGTATATTTTTGTTCTTTAAATCAATTAATTGACCGGAAATAGTCGTGCTTCCTGCATCTATCGCAATTCCATATTTAGCTTCTGTATCTATTTTCTCTATTTCCCACTCCTGGCTAGAAATAAAAGAGTTCATCTGTTTAACCTTTATTGTAATATTGTTTTCAATACTACATTTGCAGGCCAAGCGATACCCCTGGGAAATTTCTCGTTCAGTCAATTTCTTTTTTTCTGCCTGACTTATTTCTAGTTCTCCCTCAACTAACTTGATTTTACATTTTCCGCATCCACCTGTACCACCACAGGGTAATTCAAATCCAATTCTTGCTTGCAGTAATTGACCTAAATTTTCCCCTTTCTTAGCCTCTAATGTTTTACCGTGGGGTAAAATTATTATCTCAAACATGTTTTTAATAGCTCCTTATTCTAGTTTACTATAATTACAAGTATGATGATCTCTTAAAAAGTGATAATTTTATGGTTTTTAGAGATGTATCCAACTTTCTATATATATGTGATTTAATTACTTATATATTTTTCCCCATCCAAAATAACGAGCATCAGGCTTATTATGTGAGTATCAATCATATATTCTAAAAATTATATTCATGATATCGTAATCTTTTTTTTATAAATTATAAAGTAGAAAAAAGACTAGGTAAACTAGATTTACTTTACTAGAATTATTCATAATTTTTTTTAAATTGCTATTTTAAAAATTGTTTTTATACCTGGATTATTCATGACTCTGCTAATTTTAGAGCCTAAACCAATTAAATATATGATTATATACTTACCACCCTAGAAAAACTCAGTTTTTAGAGTCATGAATAATTTTAAGGTAACCCCCAGGGCCTTGTGTGAAAAATGCCTCGCTAGAGATCCCTAAGGGAAATCGTAATGAATTTTTCAGGTATATACTTTAAATATCTTATTATGTAAAGAACGACCTTGAATTATTCCTTATGACTCTGTAAAGTTTACCGATCATCTAAGTCTCAAAGATTACTCAAGTTACATTAATTTATAAATAAAGTTGATTAATTTATAAAATGAATAAAAGTACTGCTGAACTTTTTAATTTTAATTTATCCGAAACTAAATCCAGACAACTAGCTACCTCCCCTAATGGAATTTCAATTGAACTTATTGAATTCCTGGGAGAAAATGAATACAAAGATGTAATCGAAATTTCTGAAGCTTTGGTGGACAAATTTGGTCCCAAAGCCAAGTTTACCAAGAACACATTAAAAAAATTCTTCAACTATCCCAAGACATTCCCCTTTGTGTTGCGTTATAAAGAAAAAATAGGTGGATTCATAATTGGCGTACCTCTTGAACATTTTTCAGATGAAGACTGGGCTCAATGTGATCCTAATCTACAAAAAGGAAATACTATTTATACCTATGCTTATATATTAAAAGATCAATTACAAAACATGGGGTATGCTAAATTACTCAAAAGAGTTTACCAAAGTACAGTCAAGAAAAAAGGGTATAAATACATAACCGGGCATGTTACAGAAGGAGTTGCTCAAAATTTTACAAAGGACGCAGAAATTATAAAAAAATTTAAAAACTGGAAAAACACAGGTCATGTATTCGAGTATTATCGGTCAGAATTATAAAATACGGGCAAGATTTCAATGAGTTTATCAAGAGATTTTTATTTACAAGATGCAGTAAAAGTAGCCCAAAATTTAGTCGGCAAAAAATTAATCCGAAATGTTGACGGTGAAAAATTAGTGGGTAAGATAGTAGAAACTGAAGCTTATATGGGCAGGTCCGACAAAGCCAGTCATACATATAAGGGGAAAAGTGATAGAACAAATATACTTTTTTCTGAAGGCGGTAAAGTTTATGTTTATTTAATTTATGGGATGCATAATTGTTTGAATATTACTGTAAATAAGGAATCGCTGCCGCAAGCTGTTTTAATTCGAGCCTTAGAGCCTATTCAGGGTAAACACAAAATGCACAATTTTAGAGATAAAAAAGGTCCTGATCTAACCAATGGTCCTGCTAAACTATGTCAAGCTTTTAATATTGATAGATCCTTATATGGAGAGGATATTATTAAGGGAAACAAATTATTAATTAAAAATGGTGATCCCTCGGACAAATTAGTAAGTACAACAAGAATCAATATCGATTATGCAGAAGAGGATAAAGATAATCCCTGGAGATTTTATGAGGCAAATAATCAATACATATCACAAGAGTAGATTGTTTTATTTATTTAACAATAATTTACAGTCATATTCATATCATTTTACCCTTTGATTTATTTTTATTTTAGCATATATTTATCTTATACTTGCAATTGAAATGCAAAATTATCTAATAGAATACATTTAATATTAGTTAATAAACAATCTAATGCAATGCAACATTCTCAAGAAAAATTAAATTCTAAATTACAGAAAAATTTATACTTTCATTTTTTTCAGGAAAACGAGGCTCCTTTATTATTAGTTAAAAATAAACAAAATATAATAAATTACAATAAAGCTGCTAAAGAAATGTTTAATAAGATCACTGAATCTAACCAGAAATATGCACTTCAGAATTTTTTTGGTAAAACAGAAAATTCAGATTCTGTTTTTTCAGAAACCAGCCCTCAACTATTAGCACAGGATAATCAAGTAGATTTATTAAAAGATATTTATACATTTTCAGAGGAAGATAATCTCCTACATATTTTAAAATTTTGGTCTAGGAGAGAAAAAAACGCTAATTTTGATACACTTATAACAAAAGAAGACCATTCCAATTTAATTGGAACTATAATTTTAAATGAAGAAGTTATTTTATATAACAATGAAAAATTTCGAGAGATTTGGAATATAAATAAAAACCAAATTAAAAATTTCCATTCTCATCAATTCATTAGAAATATTTTAAACAATGGTACTTCAAACATTAGTGGTGAAGATAGTTCTTTCCACTATATTAAACAACATTCTCCTATAACCTGCCAGATCAAAGCACCTAATTCTCAAACTTATAAAAGTCAAATTACAGTCCGTACTTTGCCTTTAGCTCCTACTATAAAACTTCTTAAATTCAATTTTTATCAAAGTAATGCCCCCGTGGTCAACCAAACAGCAGTTTTAGACTTCCCTAGCCTGAAGGATGGTTTCCAATCAGTTGACCAAAACCATATTCCTAATTCACTATCGAATCTGCCTTTACCCGGGTTCATCATTGACCAAAATCATAAAATAGTTTACTGGAATGAACATTCTGAAAAATTCACCGGATTATCAAAAGAATACATGTTAGGTAAAACAAGTCAAGCAATACCTTATAGTAACACTAGCCAGCCACTTTTAGCTGACTTAATTGTAGAAGATTATGATTACGAAGAAGTACAGGATAAATACAATACTGAAGTCCACAAAAATGAACATTGGAAGCAAGGATATAATTTAGAGATTTATTTACCTTCCTTACGCGGCAAGAAAAAGTGGCTTCATACTCAATCCATGCCAATTCAAAATAATGAACAAAAATATGCTCTACAAATTGTAAAAGATATAACTCATATCAAGAACCGGGAACAACGTCTTCAAGAAAAAACTACACAGTATAAGCATCTTTATTCCATGTTGAAAAGGCTTATTGATAGTCTACCTGATATGGTGTGGGCTAAAGACCTTGATAAAAAATATATATTTGTCAATCAAGCGATTTGTGATAATCTATTAAATGCTAAAGATACTCAAGAACCGATTGGTAAAAGTGATTTATTCTTTGCACATAGAGAGAGAGCCAAACATCCAGATAACCCTAACTATCATGATTTTGGAGAAATATGCTTGGACTCAGATGAAATAGTAATGCGAACAAAATCAGAAGGTAGATTTGAGGAATTTGGCCACCTTAAAGGTGAATTCACTTATCTAGATGTATATAAATCTCCCTTTTATAATGAAGAAGGAGAAATGATCGGTACAGTTGGTTTTGCTCGCGATATTACCAAACAAAAGCAGCTTGAAAAAGAAAAAAATAATGCTAAAGACAGGTTACTTCAAACTGATGAAAAATATAAAGTGATATTTGAAAATAAAGGGGTTGCCAATTTATTAGTAGAAAAATCCACTTTGAAAATTATTTTGGTTAATAAGCAATTTGAAAATTTAACAAACTATCATAAAGAAAACATAGAAGATAATTTATTTTTAGAAAATATTTTTCCTAAAGATTGTGTTGAAAAGATTAAAAACACACACGCACAATTTATCAAAGAGGAAATAAAATTTGAATGTCAAGGGGGAGAAAAAAAGAATTTAATCGCTCATATTTCAGAACTATCAATTTCCAAAAAATATATAATTTCCCTGTTTGATATAACTGATTTAAAAAAAGCGGAAAAAAAGTTAAAGAGAAATGAGATTAGATACAGGAAACTTTTTGAGAATATGGGTAATGGAGCGATTGTATTAACCTACAAAGATGATAGTAAAAATTTCATCATAAAAGATTTTAATAAATCTGCGGAAAGAATTCTAAATAGAGATAAAGATAACGTAATAGGTAAGCCAATTACAGAAATACTTAATTTTCAAAACAATGATCTTTCTTTAGCTTCTTTACAAGAAGTTTACCAAAGCGGAAAATCTTTCTATACTCCAATTAATTACTATGAAGATGAAAAATGTTCAGGTTACCACAAACATTATATTTATAAACTACCTACCGGTGAGGTTATTTCTATATTTGATAATGTTTCCTTGCAAGTTCAAGCTGAGCAACAATTGCAAAAACAGCGCAAGGATCTTCAAGATCTTTCTTCTCAGTTAATTGATAATCAAGAAAACTATCGTAAGTCTTTAGCTCGCGAATTACATGATGAATTTGGCCAGGAATTAACTGCTGTAGCTATTAATCTGGAAACAATCCAAAATAAAATTTCGGAAGATGCAGAGGAAATAGATAAAATGATTGAAGAAAGTAAGGAAATCATTGACTCTACTGAGGAAAAAATAAGAAATCTATCCCTTACTTTGAGGCCTTCAATACTTGATGACCTGGGCCTCGAAGCTGCTATTAAATGGTATATTGACAAATTTAATCACCAATTTGGTTTTGATGTGGATTTACAATTAAAGGCTCTCGAACAAAATTTTTCCTCTAAAACCAAAATCAATTTATTTCGTATATTTCAAGAATCCTTAACCAATGCTATGCGTCACTCTCAAGCTGACTGTGTAACAATTAAAACTATTGAAACTGATGATAATTTTTGTTTAATCGTAAAAGATGACGGAATTGGTTTTGATGCTAATAAATTAATAGATAGCAAAAATAATAAAAGTAATTATATAGGATTACTAGGAATGAGAGAAAGGGCAAGAGTATTGGGGGGGTATTTTTATTATGACACTGCTCCAGGTGAAGGTACAAAGGTTAAAATAGAATTACCAAAGGGTCAAAATAATGGATAATATTGATGTGTTGGTCGCCGATGATCATACGATAGTAAGAAAGGGATTAGTTTCCCTGCTGAAAGATGAAAAGAGAGTTGACAAAGTTTTAGAGGCCAAGGATGGTAAAGATGCCTTAAACTGCTATCAAAGTCATGAACCCGATATAGCAATTATTGATTTAAGTATGCCAAATCTTAACGGCATAGAGGCTACACGTAGAATAATGCGGGAGTACCCTCAGGCAAAAATATTGATTTTAACAGTTCATTCTGAAAAAGAATATATTGCTCAAATGCTAGAAGCCGGAGCTTCAGGCTATATTATCAAAAAATCTGCTCCCTCAGAACTAATTGAAGCAATTGATACTATAATGAAAGGTGAGGTTTACCTTAGTCCCTCAATTTCAAAAGTAGTAGTCAAAGAATATTTTCAAAAAAATAAATTTAATCTAGATAAAGATTTATATGAAGAATTAACAGATCGAGAAAGAGAAATTTTACAATTAATAGCTGAAGGTAATACAACTGAAGAAATTTCTTCTAAATTATACATTTCAAAAAATACAGTTGCAACCCACCGACGAAATATTATGAAAAAGTTAGATCTCCATAATATTGCTGAACTAACAAAATACGCCATTCAACACGGAATCGTTTCGGATAAATAATAAGATTTTTCTGCGGTTTTAATGTAATCGTTTTCAGTTAGTAATTAGTAGTATAAATCAACTAGTATCCATCTTTTATTTTCCCCTCTTATTTTAATTTTTATCATTTTTAGATTAATCCTTTAAGTAACTGTTATATCAACATTTTGATCCACTGCTTCATATCTATTTAGATTAGTAATTAATTCCATTATCTGAATATTAACTAACAAATTGAATTACAAAATATCACAAAATTTGTGATTGTTTTGGTAATCTAACTAGTATTATATTTATACTACATTATTAATGAGAATACTAAACAGAGGAGTTACCATGAAAAGTCAATTAATACTTGTAGAAAACAATCAGAAAGTCAAGCGAACTATCATGAAAATGTTCAAAAATTCAGAATATTCCCTTCAAGTAGCAGAAAACAAACAAGAAGCTGATGAGTTACACTCCAAAGATAAAAATGGCTTTATTCTGAACCGTCTTAACGAGAAATAATTGGCAAAATGGTAAATATTAACTGTAAAAGCGAGTTATACCATGGATGGGAGAATAAACGTCCTCTTATATGAGGATGATTTAACCAATGCGATTTTAATCAGCCAAAAGTTAAAAAAATATAAATATGAAGTAAGTGATATAGTATCAAACTATGAAGATGCAATTGATAGTATTCGCAATAACTCTCCTCAAATAATTCTCCTTGAAAATCATACGAAAAAAACCAAAGAGATCCAAAATCTTATTAAATTATTTCAAAATCAATTAAACATTCCAGTAATATGTGTATTAAATGAGGATCTTCAAGCAAAAAAGTTGAATTCCTGTGGAGCATTAAAAAAACCTTTAAATTTATCTCAACTGAATCACATTGTCGATTCCGTTCTTAATTATGAAGATATAATGGAAGAACTATCGCGTATTAATGATATTATTGAACAAAAGGAAGCAGTAAATGATCATAAAAATCCTGTTAGCACCGATAAAGGAAATAATAATTTAGAAGAATACACACACCAGATTGCGAATAAAGCAGCACTTAATAACTCATACCCAATAAAATTAGAAAGAGATTTAAATCAATATAATCCCGGACAAAAACGTATAGATAATAATTTGGATGAAATCTTTCTTTCCTTCGTCCGGAAAAATGATCTGTACGGTTTTGTAATCACATTTGAAGCAAGGGAATTATATCTTAAAAATCAATCTGCAGGAAAGCAGAAATTATCTTTTCAATTTCTTGATAACCACTACTCAGTGGGCTTTTCTCAGGTATTAAGAGCAGCATATTACTCAAAACGACCTGTTTTAGCACAGGCCTATGATACTTCTCAGACTCAATTCTGTATTCCTAAATTTAATAAATATGGACAATTTATTAAATTCTATTTGCTAAGTACGTCTATAAAACCTAATCCTCATATCAATTCTTATTATACCCAATCAAGCCCAACCGACAACTCCACCAATCCTGATCATGAAATATATAATTATATAAAACATCAAGGCATGCAATTTTATAACTTTATAAAGGATTATTTATAGGGTAAAACTGTAGATTAAGTTTTTAAAAATTTCATTCTTTTATTTTCAAATTGATGTAACCACTTTCTAAAAATATTAACTTTAATGGATCCTAATTTTGATAATTTTCCTTCAATTTCTGGAATAGACTGTTCCTTATTTAATTTATTTTTATTTTTTGAGTAAAATAGGTCAGCATAGGTAATTATTTTTTCTTCAATAGTCTTTGGTTCCATATTTCTATTTGGAAGAGGTAAGTTCTGCTTTAGAATATCTTTTTCCGATATCCCTACCCCAATATGCCTTTCACATACTTTACCATATTCAGGAAGATTTTCCTCTTCTAATATTTTTTTTCCAATTATACCATGCCTAATATAAGGTTGTTTACCATAACAATTTAATTCTGGAAGATCAGTTTTATATATACCTATATCATGTAAAAGAGCGGCTTCTTTTAAAAATTTAATATCTACATTTTCATCAATTTTTTGACCAATATTTATTGCTTTTTTTGCTACTGCTTGACTGTGATGCATCAAGTAGGAGTATAATTTTTGATCTTCGTCATAATGGCTCAATATAACATTTTGCACTTTACTCATAGAATCCTCCCCATTTCTGAAAATACAACATAATAAATAAAAATAAGGGAGCATTTTAAGAATGCTCCCTTATTTATTTCATAGACAACTTAAATCTATATATTTATTTAGTAGCTTTCACCATCAAATCATTCATTCTACTTACAAAATCAGTTGGATCTTCCAGATTACCATCTAATAATAACGTAGATTCATAAAGTTGCATAATAGACTCTCTCAAAGTCTCATCAGAACTATTCCCAATATTTAGTCTATTTAAATTTCTTATGATAGGATGCTTGGGATTAATCTCTAGAATTCTGGACTGGTTGTAATTTCCTTGCTGGTTCATCATTTTCATCATACGTTCCATCTGTGGATCCATACTATCTTCCCCAACTACCATAGTGGCAGGTGAATCAACTAGACGTTTAGATGCACGAACTTCCTCGACTTTATCTCCGAGTGTATCTTCAAAAACTTCGATTAAATTTTCAAGGGGTTTTCCTGATAGTACTTCTTCGGAATCTTCTTCCTTGGACTCTTCGATATCAATATCGGCTTTTTCAATTGATTTAAATTCATAACCTTCATATTCATCAAGTGCATTGGAAACAAGAGGGTCAACAGGATGGATAAAATAGAGTACTTCAATATCATTTTTGTTAAAATATTCTAAATTAGGATTCTTTTGAACAACTCCTCTATTTTCCCCAGTTAGATAGTAAATTTCATTTTGGTCAGCGTTCATTCTATTTATATATTCATCAAGTGAAACTAATTCACCTGGATCGCTTTGTGAAGATTCATAACGCAACAATTTCATTAATCTATCTTTATTACCGGGATCTGTATTTAAGCCTGTTTTAAAAAGAGGACCAAAATTTTTGAAAAAACGTTCATACTTTCCTGGACTATTTTCAGCCCAATCCTCAAACATACTGAGAATTTTCTTTTTAAGGATATTTTTAATTTTTCCCATGGCGGGTCCATGTTGAGTAGTTTCCCGGGAAATATTTAGCGATAGATCTTCTGTATCAACCACCCCCGCTATAAATCTCAAATATTCAGGCAAGAGATCATTTCCTGCATCATCCTGTATAAAGACCCGTTTGGAGTATAGATGTAATCCTTTCTTGTCCTGTACATCCTGAAATAAATCATATGGGGCTTGAGAAGGAACAAAAAGTAAAGCTTTAAAACTAACCACTCCCTCTAGATCCAAATGTAAATGTCCTAGAGGTTCTTGATAATCATTAGTAACAAATTTATAGAATTCATTCAGTTCTTCTTCACTAATATTGTCCTCTTTCTTCCTCCAAATGGCATCTACAGTGTTTTCTTGTTCACCATTAACATAGATTGGAAAATCTAAGAAATTAGAATATTTCTGGATTACTGATTTCACTTTTGCTTCAGTACTAAATTCCTCATACTCTTCGTCTAATTTAAAACTGATTTTTGTTCCACGTTTTTCTCTATCGCATTCTTCAATTGTATAACCACTTTTACCATCAGAAATCCAGCGCCACCCTTTAGCACTTGGTTCAGCTGAACGAGTTTCTATAATAACCTTATCAGTTACCATAAAAGTAGCATAAAAACCTACTCCAAATTGTCCAATAATATCAGCATCTAGTTCTTTGCCCTGAGATTTTAGTTCTTTCAATTTTTTTAATGTACCTGAATTTGCTACTGTACCTATATCATTAACTAACTGAGATTTTGTCATTCCAATCCCAGTATCTTCAATAGCAAAGGTATTTTTATCTTCATCCAGGTCAATATCAATTCTCAATTCAGTATCTGGATCAATTACTTTCTTATCCGTTATTTGACGAAATCTAAGTCGATTCAGTGCATCCGAAGCATTAGAAATAAGTTCTCTTAGAAAAACTTCCGGATGTTTATAAAGAGAATGTGTAATTAAATTGAGGAGCTGACTTAATTCCGCTTTAAAGTCATGTTCTTCTTGACTTGCCATTTTAACTTTCTCCTTTATTTTTTTCATTTTTCTCAAATTATCGCTTATTAAAACATCCAAATGCATGCCAAATTTTTTATTATGTCAAAATGACAAATTTTAATTCATAGTCTATTATTATCATTTTCCACTAAGGGAGGCTATATTCTTATAAGCTTTGTTTTTAGCGCAAAACTCTACTTTATTTTCTCTGTGAAATCATATCTCGAAAGGCATTTTGAAGCTAAAATATGTCACTTTTACTTATATAAATTAGAAGAGGTGTTCAACCATTCTTAGCTGAAATTTAGATCAAAAATGGAGAGAAGCCTATAATATGAAAAGGTAGTATACTTTGTTATCAGGGTAAAATATAATAGTTTGTAGTGAACTTGGAAAGCATAAACCATTAAAAAATAATGATATTGAGAAGATTTTAGTTGTTAAACTTAATGGAGTAAACTCCTCAAAGCCATAGCTTAAAAAATCAAGAATAGTGGGACTTATAAATTCAGAACATAATTTTAAATACTACGAATTTCTGACACCCCCTTTTGAGCATTCAGCAAAGACAATTGCTAATATATATAAATCAGAATGGGAAATAGAACTATTTTTAAATGGATAAAACAGTATTTGAAGATAAAATCATTCTTAGGTCCCCGTCAAAATGCTGCCGTATCTCAAGTACGAATAGCAATGTGTTAATATTTGCATCTGAGGTAAATAAGGTACCAAACTAAATTCGATGGTATAAAAAATCTCTGCATATTATGATTAGTTCAATATTGATGACTAGAGTAAATATATTGGATATTTTACAATTAAATGAAGTAACAATAGAAAAATCTAGAAGTTCTGGATATCAAGTTTCCATTGTTTAAACGGGCGGTTGTGATTAAGACTGTAGAATAATTAGGTTATTAATTATACTAATCACCTTTTTTTTGCATAAAATCTGGAAATCCACTTTCTGTCCATTTCACAACTCTGGCTCGAGTAGCTCGGTTAGGGTCGTCTAATTCATGGCCTGTGATTTCTTTATAATCACGAGCATGGTAGATCATAACCACAGTTTCCCCATCTTCAGTTGTTGTAAAAGAATTGTGACCGGGGCCATATCTATCTAGTTCCGGATTGGTATAAAAAACAGGTCCTGGCGATTTATTCCAGTTTGTTTCTTCCAGTAAATCAGCCTTCTCATTAATCCATAATAGACCTACACAATAGTTATGATTGGTGGCACTGGCTGAATATGTTACAAAAATTTTTCCATTTCGTTTAATTACCGCTGGTCCTTCGTTTACATTATATTTTATTTTTTCCCAGCTAAATTCAGGTCTTGATATAATAACTTCCGGCCCGGTTATGGTAGTGGGATTTTGCATTTTAGATATCAATAGTACTGTTCCATCACCTACTCTCTCTGTCCATATCAGATACCTTTGCCCCTCATGTTTAAAAGTTGTAGCATCAAGAGAGAATGCATTGTGATCCGTTTCTATTCTGCCTTCTTCTTTCCATTCTCCTTTCATCGGATCTTCTGATGAATTGGATAATACCCACATCCTGATTTTCCAAATATCCTCTGATTTGCCTGCGGCAAAATAAATATACCACTTCCCATTTATCCGGTGTAGTTCTGGGGCCCAAATATGAGCCGACATTACGCCTTTTTCATGTTTATGCCAGAGTGTTTTTTCTTCTGCGTCTTTTAGCCCGTTTATGCTATTTGCTTTTCTCATCACAATACGATCATATTCTGGGACAGTAGCTATTAAATAATATACGCCTTCATTTGTTTTATACACCCAGGGATCAGCACGTTGTTCTGCAAGAGGATTGTCAAAATCCTGGTCTTGAGCAAAACCTAAGGTTAAAAAAACAATTGGAATAATAATAACTTTTATAGTCTTTAAAATATTCATGATTTCTCATTTATAGTTTATTAAAAGTTAGTGGTACAGATTCACTTCAGGTGCAGATAAAAAAGATAGGTTGGTAATCTTCAAAAATTTTAAATTCTGACTGTAAAAAAATCATTAAGGTATATCAACCTATGAAACAAGTTAATACAATCATGCGAAAATTGCTAAACTTATTTCCGAGATGTAATTTTAACAAAAAAGGCCACAAATAAAAATTGCTCTACTTTTTTGAGCGTTCGACTGTAAAAGACTGATATTAAAATTTATTTAGCTAGTATCACCTTTCACTATTTGCACGACATTGTTTTTTCTGAATCTCGGTTGAAGGATATTCTCTACAAATCACTGTTCTCGCTTCATAGACACTGCATAAATAGTCACCATCTATTTTATTCAAAAAGATGCAATCTCCGTTCTCTTTAAATTTCATAAAACGCTTCTCGCCGGTTTTATCAATACTGCTGGTAAATTCTTCCGGGCTTAGTCCCGTAAAGTTCTCAAGGGTCTTGATGTCTTCTTGAGTTAATCGAATGTATGGAAAATTCCTGCAACATGTCCCGCATCCGGTACATACATGATTTGATGAGTTTTTGGTTTTTTTCTTAAATTTCAATGGAATTGACTTTCTTTTAGTTAACTACCTTATTTTCAACGAAATCGAATATAATTGAATATAATATGAAATTTTGAAATTACAATAACTTTTCTCAAAAACCTTTTAGAAATCGGAAAAGCAGCAGATTTCAATCTTCATTGCAAATTAATATGCAGTTGCTATATTTCAGTCTACACTTAGATAAGAGATATATGAATTATCCCTAAAAAGAAAGAGTGATTTGTTTATATAGTTACTCACTTTAACTTATAGAACTCAAGTGCTTCTTTTGTAGGAAGAACAATTGTCTTAGAATCAATCATGGTAAACCCCGATAAATATTTATCTGATTTTTCTGGGAAATAATAATATATCTTTTCTTTTTGTATTTTATTTCCTGATATGTCAACCTTCACTATCCCTATAAAATGTTTTTTATCTGCAGGATATTCACAAATACCGGATAATGCCTTGACTGGTCCACTAAATAATATAAATAATTTATCATTTACTATTTCCATATTTAAACTTGGTATAGTTTCATTATTATCTTTGCTAATATTATTTCTCATATTATTAAATATAGGACTAGCTGACGTTAAAGATAATTGCTCAACGCATTCTCCATCAAGAGTATATTTTTCAATAAAACCAAAATTAAAAGAACATGTAAAAATATAATTATCTTTACTAAGAATATGTCGCTGATTTAAAGTAATATCATAAAATAAATTTCTCTTTTTCTTTATATTTCCAGTATATATCCATCTCCCAAAAGAATCAGTCTTCTCTATATTTTGATTATATTTCCAAATTGGTAAATTTTTAGGACTGGTATGAATATTTTCTGAAAATATATTATATATTTTGTCATAGGTAGTTGTAATGACTCCAGGTGGTCCAGAAACATAATAATTCTGAGAGCTATCCAACCCAATAGTGAGTATATTACCATGTTTCAGTTTGTATTGTGTACTTTTACTTTTATTCCAATTTATCTTTTTTAATATTCGGCGTTTACCACTATCATACCAAATATATAAGTTTTCATGAGTTGATTTAATTTTTGCCCTATTGCCATTTTCAATTATGTCAAATCTCTTATTTATACTTAATGTCTTATTTTCTTTATTTAATTTAAAAACAATAGGTTGGAATGTAATTGAAGGAGGAAAAATATTCATTTTACCCCATTTGGAAAGACCAACCCATTTTCTGTTTTTGTATTTTATAGAAGCTAATACAGTATCTCCCCAATTATAAGTATATTTTTTATAAGGTTTTTCAAGTTTTACAATATTTGCACTATCCGATTCATGTTCTTTAAATTTTACTTTCTCTACCTTTTTACCAGAACACGAAATAAGAAAGATTATTATAGAAAGACTAATGACTTGAATTAATCGCGCCATTTGTAACCTTCATTTGTATTAAATAGGGTTCGATTTTTATATATAACGCTCAAGTCTGACCGAAACCGGAAACTCTCGCAACTAATAACCGAAAACTGCAAAAATCAATCTCCTCGTCAGCCAAAAACCGAAAAACCGCCAGCTTTAGGTGTCCGGTTCAGACAGATTTTAGTAGTTATTACTTGTTAGGTATATCAGATTCAGATAATGTTTGCCGAGTATGTCTGACTGTCAAAATAAATATCTTATCTCTACCTATCCTATATATAATCCGATAATTTCCAAAATTTATTTCCCGAATAGACAAATTACTTAGTTTTGGAACATTTCTTCCACTTTTAGGAAATTCTTTTAATTGTTCAACTCTATTTATTAAATCCTGTCTCCATTTATCTGCCTCATCAGGACTATCTTTGGCAATATATTCTGCAATTTCATTAGCTCTTTTTACAGAGAATGGTGACCACTCAATTTTCATTATTTTTATTTTCTGTATTATTATTTAATATTTGGTTTTTAGCTTCTTCGTGTGGTATACCTTTACCTTCTTCAATTTGTTTTGTAGATATTTGTATGTCCTGGAGCAAATCAAGTTTATCCATTAGATTTTCATACTCTGAAACGTCTAATAAAACAGCGCTACTTTTACCATTTTGAGTTATTAATAATGGTCTCTTTGTATTATGTATCTGTTCAATATATTGGGAAACCTTCGATCTAAACTCACTAAGTGGTTTGATATCTTCGTCTAATTTTATTCTATTCATTTTATCCTCCTTTTCCTTATCATGTCAATATAATGTACATTTTTTTGTACATTTTATCAATCAATTTATATACTACTAACGCCCAAGTCTGACTGACACCGGAAACTGTGGCAATCAATAACCGAAAACTGCCAAAATCAATCACCTCAGCAGCCAAAAATCGAAAAAAACCGCCAGCTTTAGGTGTTTGGTCCAGACAGATGTTAGCATTATTTTTTTATCTTATCCAATTTTCAGTAGTAAGATTTTGGAATTTTTCAAAATGTTTTGTGTTCCCAGTAATAAGTTTCGAACATTTTGACAATGCTACTGCAGCAATCAGTATGTCTGCATCTGGCAACATAATATCTTTATCATATAAGTTTGCTTTTAATTTACCAAACTTTTTGACTATTTCTATATCCGTATTAATTATATCGATTGATAGCAAAAATTCTTCAATTAAATTATCATTTTTGGCTTTATTGTCTGAACGTTCAGCACCGTAGTATAATTCTCCAACAGTCATAAAACATATTGCAACTCTTTCATCACAATTTGACCTTTGTTCTATGACCTGTTGATTTCCTCTCAATATCTCTATACAAACGTCAGTATCAAGTAATATCATAACTTTACGTCTCTCCCTAAAGTCCTATTTTCATAAATATCATTAATTATATCATCTGTAGACCTCTCATCTACCCACTCATTTGCTAATTTATTCCATATATCTATTTGAGATGATTTACTAATGTTTTTCTTTATATCAAAACGCTGGTGTAATTCCTCTTTTACTCCACGTTCTAATACACATAATATTTCACTATTTAAACTTCTTTTTTCCATTTTAGAGAGGTCTCTAATTTTTTCAATCACTTCATCAGGTATATCTCTTACTGTTATATTCATACTTTTATTCCTTCTTTTTTATTAGTTCTACTTCAGTTTTAATATAGTTACATTTTGGTTATACTTCAACCTTTTTTTTCTAAGAATATCTTATAATCTATTCTCATTAATTTCTACATTTATATATCAGGATATCGTGAAGAATTTTATTATGCTAACGCCCAAGTCTGACCGACACCGGACACTACTGCAAATAACAACCGAAAAATGCAAAAACTAATCACTAAGACAGCCAAAAACTGAAAATACCGCCAGCTTTAGGTATTCGGTCCAGACAGATGTTATGCATTATTTATGTTCTTTAATGATTGTTCTAAGACAAGGCTTTATTTCTTCTATATCTTCTTCAATTGTTTTCCAAATGACTTCGATATCAACACCAAAATAATCGTGTATCAATTTATCACGCATTCCGGCCATCAATCTCCAGGGAACTTCCGGATAATCATTTTTTATAGGGTTCGGTATTTTTTTTGCTGGCTTCGCCGATTATTTCGAAGGCTCTGATAACTGCAAATTGGGACTTATCGTCTCTAGCAAAATTTTCATAGGATTGATTTGAAACAAATTTTTCGATTTTTAATATAGCATCAAGAATATCTTCAATATAATCTAAAAATTCACGCTCATTTTTCTTCATATCATTACAACTTCATCTTTTATGTTTTTACCAATATTAGGTTTCAGTGCTGACTCCATAACTAAATCTACTTTTATATCTAAAATTTCTGATAAATAATTTTCTAATTCTATAAATTTAAACATAGAAGGTTTTTCTTTAAAATTTACCAATAAATCAATGTCACTAACTTGGGTTTGTTCATTACGAACGTATGAACCGAATGTCCCAATATTTTTGACTTTGTATTTTTTTTCTAATTCAGGAAGGTTTTCTTTTAATACTTTTTGTATTTCTGATATTTCTTTCATATCACCTTAAGTTCTATATTGATTCTTATATTATCAAGCGTTTCTTTTTATGAATTTGTTATATTTTGTGATTTTCTGCAGGATTTTATATTGCATAACACCCAAGTCTCACCGACGCCGGAAACTACTGCAAATAATAAACGAAAATTGCAAAAAATTATCACTCAGGCAGCCAAAAACCCAAAAAAACCGCCAGCTTTAGGTGTTCGATCCAGACAGATGTTATATTTTATTCTTCCAAATATTGATTTATTTCGTCGTATAATTTAGGCACGTGATTTACAATTATACCCCAAATTACTGCATTATCAACTGTATCATATCCGTGTATGACTTTATTGCGAGTATCGACTATTCTTCTGGCATTATCTATCTCTATATCCGATTCAATCTTAAGAATATTATTCATCGCTTCACCATTAATATCAATCTCACGTTCTACTGCTCGTCTTAGTATTTTATCTTCTTTATATTTATTAAAATCTTTTTTACTGCCTATGTATTCATTTATAGATTCTATAGAAGTTTTTATATCATATAAATATTTTTTATTTCACGCTTCATATATTAGTTCCTTTGATTCATCAATACTTTCTATGAAATATGGATTCGATAAGGAATGTTCAGTAACAATATCAACTTCTCTGTGGAGTAAGTCTTTTAATTTATGGTACAATTCAAAATAATTCTCAGAATATTCATCTATTGATATTTCATCAGAAAAAGAAATAAGAAAATCGATATCACTGTGTTCATCAAAATCATCTTTTACAGAAGAGCCAAACGCATACATTCTCTTTACGTTTAATGCTCTACAAATATTTTCAATATCTTTTTTCTTAGTTTTTATTTCTTTCTGCATATATCACTTTCTTACTAATTTTATAAATTACTTCTACTAACTTAAATTAACAGTTTTTTAGGTATTTTGGAAAGCCCAAAATTTATTATTATCTAATTTTTTTACTCAACACCTATATTTTTCGGATTATTTAAATATAACACCCAAGTCTGACCGACACCGGAAACTATGGCAACTAATAACCGAAAACTGCAAAATTCAATCACTCTGGCAACCAAAAATCAAAAAAACCGCCAGCTTTAGATGTTCGATGCAGACAGATATTAGCAATTATATTTTAGTTATATTAATGCTCTTTTAACAAATACTACAGATGTTAATTTATATTAATATCAATATTAATGTTTTCCCATATTGATAATTTTATGCAGTTAATGGTCTAAGGGAAATAATCTATGCGATTCAAAAACAGTAATAATATTAATTACATCATTTTCAATACGATAAACCATACGATAATTTTTTATTACCAATTCTCTATAATCAGAGTCGGGTAATTCTGGTACAATTCTACCAATTTTGGGATTATTTTCTAAGTATTTAGTTTGTTCTATTAAGTAGTCAGTAAATTCTATAGCTCTCTGGACTATCTTCAGAGTATATATTCTTCTATCTCTAATAAATTATCTAACGCCTCTTGAGACCATATTACTTTCATTCTGTTGTCTCTCTCGATTCTTTGACAATATTCTTTACTTCATCAGTTGTGTAAGTATTACCTGAATCAATATTTTCTTTACCTCTTTTAATAGAGCTTATAAATTGTTTATTATAAGATAATTTATCATATTCTTCAGGCGTAATTAACACACCTACAGGCTTACCATTTTGAGTAATAACTACAGGATGATTTTCCTCTTTAATATTCCTTAACCATTTTGATATTCCTGTCTTAAACTCGCTGACAGGAACAATATCTTCTGAAATATTTATATCTTTCATAATAACCTCCCTTAATCTATATTCTAACCTAATTTTAGGTATAAATATAGATTATATCAATTTATATTATTGCTAACAAGCCGAGTTTCACCGACACCGGAAACTATGGCAACTAATAACCGAAAACTGCAAAAGTCCATCTCTCCGGCATCCAAAAATCGGAAAATCCGCCGACCCTAGGTGTTCGGTCCAGACAGATGTTATAGCATTAT
>Ga0102941_1000001_pt1 | contig 85947 bp, 85 predicted proteins | sample SalPonR2_C_D2_MG_FD_79281 | JGI IMG/M metagenome (GOLD analysis project Ga0102941, IMG submission 79281) | Salt pond soil microbial communities from South San Francisco under conditions of wetland restoration - Salt Pond MetaG R2_C_D2_MG | ecosystem: Environmental > Aquatic > Marine > Intertidal... | reverse complement strand
TTTTCTGGAGCAATGGTTTGGGAAGGGTTTTTACAGGAAATTGTTAAGAAAATACTTAATATTAATAAAGTAATTGAACTTGAATTATTTAACATAAACATTTCCTTTTAAGGAATGTATATTAATTCTAAAGAAAATACTCAGATGTTTTAATTTTTGGGGACTATTTTTGTTGAGCTATTCAAGTCCTAACAGGGGTCCTAAAGATCAAGAGCAAGATGCCTAAGAAAAAAATGTGGATTTAAACTTCATATACCAGTAAAACCTAGAAAATTATTAACATTCATTTTCTACATTTCTACATTAGAGGCCGCCTCGAAATCCTCCGCGATCAAATGATGAAATGGAGCCAGGACCCTTCCGGAGGAATAAAGCCCCGGGATAAAAATTAATTTTTTTTATTTTCATCGGAAAAATATTTACTGGCCAGGTATAATGTACGTTTTTCTTTTTCTGTTAAATTATCGTAGCCTTCCCTGTTAATTTTGTCTAAAATTTCATTCATGCGCTCTCGAAAAGTTTCATCACTTTTATATTTTGTATGTTTTTTTAAATTTTCCTTTGGGGTGTCTTCAGGGAAGTTATCTTCACTATCTTTTATTTCTATAGAGAATTTGTTCTTCATGTTTTTAAAAGGATTTTTAATATTGAAGGGAATGTTAAGGGAAGGAGTTTTTAAATCCATGCCATAATATTTAAGATAAATAAAACCTATAATTAATCCACCTAAATGTGTGAGATGACTGACATTGCTAGTTTGACCGGAGAAAGTGGAAAAAAAGGTAATGGCTCCAAGGATTAATACTAAATATTTAGCCTGGATCGGAATTAAGAACCAGAGATAAATTCTGCGGCTGGGAAACATTAAGCCAAAAGCGATTAAAAGGCCATATATAGCACCACTAGCGCCAACAACTGGAATAGTCGAATTTAAACTAAATAAAAGAGTTATAATTCCTGACCCTATTCCAGTCACAAAATAGTATTTATAAAATTCTTTTTTGCCCCAGATTGATTCTAATTCCCGGCCAAACATCCATAGTATGAACATATTCCAGAAAATATGCCAGAAACCACCATGAACAAACATATAGGTTACTGGCTGCCAGACAAAAAATCTACTCCAGGTCCATTTGGGAACTAGGCCGAGGATGGGAGTTATTACCCGTAAATCTGCGATAAAACTAAGAAATATCATTCCTACAAAAACTGCAATATTCGCAATGATAATTTTAGAAACTGCTGTACGTTTATTAAAAGAAGGGTCGGGCCTATAAGGGCCTCGTCTACTTCCTCTTTTTCCAAAATTGCTATTTCTATTACTATACCTCATAATCCCTGCTTAGTAATTTATGATATTTTAACCAACAATAAAATGCAAAACAAGATAAGACCTTATTCTTTTATGGGATTTACAACTATTTTTCGAATCGTCCGCTGAGTAGCGCTCAGTATTTTGAATTTATAGTCCTTAATCTTAATAGTCTCTCCTCTTTGTGGAATACGTTGAAAATAATTTATTAACATTCCTGCTACTGTCTCATAATTTCCCTCCGGAAGATTCAGGCCTAATCTATCTTTCGCAATATCAATATTTAAATGCCCATCTATATAATATTTGCCAGAGCTATCTTTACGGTAGCGCGAGCGGTTACTGTCATATTCATCTTCAATTTCTCCTACTACTTCTTCCAATATGTCTTCTATGGTTATAATACCTTCTGCTCCTCCAAATTCATCTACTACAATAGCCATATTTTTGCCATTGGTTTGTAATTCTTCTAATAAGGAGGCTATTTTTTTAGTAGTAGGCACATAAAAAGCAGGACGCATAAAGAATTTCACCTTTTTATTCTTATCTTCTGCCATGATATCAAAGCTATTCAAAATACCTACTATTTTATCAATGCGAGTGTCATAAACAGGTAATCTTCTATGTTTGCTCTGATTGAATTTTTCAATAGCTTTTTCGACACTAGCCTCATTGCTGATAGCAGTTACATTACTTAAATGATTGAAAATTTCCCCCACCCGAATCTCATTAAAATCAAGCATGCGGGTTATCATCTGTTTTTCATCAGGTTTAACATCACTTTTGGTATGGGTCATAGTCATCATTTTTTTTAATTCGTTTCTGGAGACAAAAGTGCTTCTTTCCTGATCCTCTTCATTTTGGAATAAGCGTGTCAGTACGTTGGCAAAAGATGAAAACAACCAGACAACAGGGAAAAAGAGATAATAAAAAAACTTCAGCACATAAATTATTTTTGGTGTGATTGTATTGGCTAGTTGTTGAAAAATACTTTTGGGAACGATTTCGCAAAATATCCAGTTTACAAACGACATAACTGCAATAGAAACTGGAATACCCGGAGGACCTAAGAGACTATAAAAGACTGATGCTGCGACTGTTGTATTGGTGATTGTGAATACATTAGTGCCCAAAAGTGTAGTCCCCAGTATTTTCTCAGGTGATTTTAGCATTTTCACAATTAATTGGGCTGCAAAATCACCCTGTTTGGCCTGGTGTTGCATTCTGATCTTATCTACTGAAACCAGAGCTATCTCTGAACCGGAGAAAAAAGCTTCACCGATTATACAGATAAAAATGATTAATATGGAAACAGATATACTCACTCTCTAATCCTTTTTACCTGAATTTTTGAAATTTTATTACCTTCAATACGACCAATTTTGAAATAGAAATCTGAGTAATATTTGGTAGCATTTTCTTCTGGTAATTCACCAAATATATTCAATAGAAATCCGCCAATCGTATTTACCAGTTCATCTTCCAGATCTGCGTCAAAGATGTCGTTGAATTCTTCTAGAGGCAGATCACCATCAATATTGTATAAATTTGGCGCGATCTGTCTAAATTTCTTCTCTTCTACTTCGAATTCGTCGGCAATGTCACCGAAAATTACTTCCAGGAGATCCTCCATTGTGATGAGTCCTCGTACACCTCCATATTCATCTATTGTTATTGCTTTGGAGAATTGATTTTTGCGAAATTTTTTAAACATTTCATCAGCCCGGGTTGTTTCAGACACAAAAGGAGCGGGTCTAATAAGTTTTTTTAAGGTGGCATCCGAATTATTTAATTCCTGTTCACTGAGCCCAATTAGGTCGGTTGCAAAGAGGATGCCCTGGATATTATCAATATTGTCTTCATAAATAGGGACAGCGGAAAAATGGTTTTCTTTAATTCTTTTGATCATTTCTGATAGATCCATTTTAAGGGGAAGAGCAAATAGGTTAGAACGAGGAGTCATGATGTCCCTTAGAAGAGTATCACCAAAATCGAAAATTTTATTGATGTATTTTTTTTCTTCTGTAGCAAGTTCTCCTTCTTTTTCTTCCTCCTCTATGATCGTTTTGACTACATCTTCTGTTAAAATATTACCACTACGATTTTTTTCTTTTACAAAAATGTTGACAATTTTTTGTGATAGGCCATGTATTAACCAGCGAATTGGTTTTATTAAGCTATCAAATATACTCAAAGGACGGGCAACAAAACTTGAGAATTTTTTATTATTGTTTATAGCAAAAGTTTTAGGAGCAATTTCGCCTAGTAATAACAGGGTAGGCAGAACAATAAATATGTTAATCCAGGGCACTTCTTTGCCAAAAATAGAAATAATTAATCCGGCTGAAACTGTGGAGATTGAAACATTTACAAATTCATTACCCAGTATAATTGTGATAATTAATTTTCCGGGTTTCTCAAGTAGACCTGTGATTTTTTTGCCCTTATCAGGATGCTTTTCAAGAAGGTCTTGTTTTTGGATATCATTTAGTGAAAATAGAGCCGTTTCTGAACCTGAGAATATACCTGATAGTATCAATAAAAGGAATAATAAACCTAGATAAAAATATATTTGTCCCATAGTAGCTTAATTTAAGATATTATTAACATCTATTTCAACCTTAATTTAATCTTAAAAGTGGAATAAAATGTATGCTGCACACCAGGACCCGGGAAGTATACTTTTGATATACGCAACTTAAAGCCCAAAAATTATTTAGCTAATAAAGTTTGTCTTAATGATTATAACTAATAAATTAGATGGGTTAGTATGAAAATAGGAATATGATTAAGAGGAAAGAAACAATGAAAAAATGGGCAGGAACATTAATTGGAGGAGGACTTGGTTTTGCATTACTTGGCCCTCTGGGAGGTATAGTTGGTGCCTATGTGGGTAGTATGGTTTCACAAAACAATAATCAGGGCAGACGGTCCTCTAGACAGCAGGCGGGTAATCAATATTATTCCAATACCTATAGCCAGGGTGGTCAGCAGCAGGTTAAAGGCGGAGACTTTGCGGTTGCTCTTTTAGCACTTTTGGCACACGTTACTAAAGCTGACGATCAAGTTAAATCTTCTGAAGTCCAATATGTTAAAGATTATATTACGGATAAATTCAGTTATGATGATGCCCAGGATATGATGTATCTGTATAAAAATATATTGGATGAAAATTATAATGTCTACGATGTAACTCAGCAGGTGAAAGCAAATTTAAACTACAATGAATCTTTAGAAATGCTACATGTTTTATTTGAATTGGCAGGAGCAGATGGAACTTTTAGTAGATCAGAAATGGAAGCTATTCGTGAAATTTCTAATGGGTTGGGAATCAACCAGCAGGATTACCAGTCCCTGCGTTCTATGTTTATTAACAAAGGTTCTGAAGTAGAGCAGGCCTATGAAATACTGGGTATAACTTCAGATGCTGATGATAGTGAAGTCAAAAAAGCATATCACGAAATGGCAAATAAATATCATCCGGATAAAGTTGATAATCTTGGTGATGACATAAAAAATCTTGCAGAAGAAAAATTTAAATCTATTAATGATGCTTACAAGAAAATCAAAGAGACTCGAGGAATGAAATGAGTCCGTGGAAAAGGTTAAGCCGCTCTTTTGAGAATTTACAAAGTAAATATGAGCACTTTGAGCAAATTGATTCTACAAATGTTTACTTAATGAATAAAAAAGTTCAAAATGGCAGAATAGCACGAGCTAATTTTCAAACAAAAGGGAAAGGCAGGCAAGGTAGGACCTGGGAAGGCTCACAAAATGAATCCTTATTGTTTTCTATTGCTTTGACAGAACAATTGGAACAACTTCCTTTTTATATTTATACCTTTTTAGCAGCTAACAGTATTGTTGAATCTATTCAGCGATTTATCAAAGCTAACAAAATTTCGGTTAAATTGCCTAATGATATTCTTGTAGATGGTCAGAAAATTTGTGGCATTTTGCTTGAAACACGAGTAAATAGGGGAGAGTTAAAAAAAGTTGTCATTGGGATTGGCTTGAATATAAATCAAAACAAACAATTTTTCCAAAATAAGAATCTAAATAAAAGTACTTCTTTGAGCATCCAGACGGGTAAGAAATATAATTTGGCTGAAATATTTGAAGTGGTTCTAAGTAAGATTGATAAAAAAATTACTACAGCCTTTGAAAAGGGATTTGAACCAATTTTAAAAGAATGGAGAGAATATTGCTCCTCTTTGGGACAGAAAATCACAATTGAAACGAACGAGGAAATAAAGGCAGGTATTTTTATGGATATTTCAGACACAGGGAGTATACTACTGGAAACAGAACAAGGAATAGAAAAAATTAAGACAGGCGATGTGATATTAAATAAAGAGGTTAATTAATGTACCTGGCGATAGATATTGGTAATACAAATACAGTTTTGGGCATTTTTGATGAACAGGAATTATTGCTTGACAGACGTTTAGTAAGTTCACATACTAGAACTGTGGATGAATATTGGCTAAATATCAAACTGCTCTGCGAAGACGCAGGAGTGAATCCTAAAGAATTAAAAGGAGGGATAATTAGTTCTGTAGTTCCTGTTTTAACCAATAATTTTATTGGAATGGCGGAGAAGTATCTATATTTTGATCCCCTGGTTGTTGACCATACTCTTAAGCTGGATTTTGAAATTCAGGTAGAACAGCCTGAAACAATGGGAGCTGATCGAATCTGTAATATCGCAGGTGCTCTTGAGCAATATGATCCCCCCTTAATCGTGATAGATTTTGGGACTGCTACAAGTTTTGAAGTTATAAATAGAGCAGGAAATTATATTGGTGGAGCAATAAGTCCTGGTTTGAGAGCCGGTTCGGAACAATTAGTAAAAAAAGCAGCCAAATTACATACAGTTGATCTGAAATATCCTGAGAGAATAATCGGCACTAACACCCGGGAAGCCTTGCAGAGTGGAGTTTATGCAGGAAAGGTTTGTATGATAGAGGGAATGATTGATAAGATGAAGAACGAAGCTAACCTTCCTGAAGCAAAAGTACTTGCTACAGGTGGATTGGCTGAAGATTTTGCCCGGCAGCTGGATTTGACTCCAGACCCGGATTTAACTTTAAAGGGGAGCAAGTATATCTACTTTAAAAATCGGTAATGAATTCAGTGTATTCATCTTTATGAGGAACAATGAAAAGTAATTTAAAAAAAGTAATCTTGGTCTGGTTTTTCATTGGACTGGTAGGATTTAATTCTATTTTTGCTAAAGAAATATATAATTATAGTGTGAAAGTTTTATCCCTTCCGGTTTTGGATCTTAAAATGGAAGTAAAATCTGTGAAGCAGAGTAATGAGAGATTAGAAAAAGTGCAATTTTATGCCAATACCAATGATTTTTTTGACAAAATTTACAGTGTTAAAAATCAATATAAATGTGTTTATGACTTTGACAACTATATTCCTGTTATGAGAAGTAAAATAATTAAGCAACCTAATTTAAAGACTAAAGTCAAAGCTCGATATTCTAATAATAAAGTTATTTATTCTAATGAAAAGCCTATATCTCTTCCAGGAAATACTTATTCTTTATTATCGTTGTTGATGTTATTGAGAGAAAAAGATCCTTCCCATCTGAATAATGGTTCAATGTATGTGGAAATAGATAAAACTCTCTATTCTGTAAAATTTGCAAATACACGAGATAAAACACTCAAAATCGGAGCAACTAAAGTCTCCACTCAAGCAACAGAAATAAAACTGAAAGAAGAGTCAGAATACAATCCAACAAAGAAAGATAGAAAAAAGGATATTTTTTATGGCAATGTAGTCAAAGAAAACGGATATAGAAAAATCTGGATTGAGAAAAAGCCCCCTCATAGAATTATCAAAGCAAAATTTTCATTAGGGAGTACTTCTTTAATTGCAATCTTAAAAGGAGTTGAAAATTAATCGATTTATTGAATTTTTTAAGCAAAATTGGAAAATAATTTTAATATGGACAGGGATTATTCTGGCTGTTTTTATTGGATTAATGTTACATATTGACAAAGATATCATAGCAGTTTTTGTAGTTTGGCTTGGAGTGATTAGTAATGCTTTTACTGGTTTAGTTGGCCTGATAGCAGCAATCCCGGTTGTCGGACCAATTATTGCCAAGGTCTTAACTATGCCCATCCTTTGGTTGTTAAATGCTTTAGGATATTATATTTCCGCGATAGCAATAAAAAAGGGTTATAAAAAAGATGTCCTTAATCATCGTGTTTTAACAATTGTATTTTTGGTTGGTTTTACCTTTGGATTTATCCTGGCCAAACTGATTTGAGTAATCCTAAGGTAATCCCGAAAGTCCCGAGGGGACTATTCGGCCCGTAGGGTAGAAGATGCCCCAACGGTCACCAAGGACCCCTAAGGGGGATCCTCCCAAGGAGTCTCACTGGGAGTCTTCATCGAAGTCCCTGGTGACCGTTGTGACCTAAGTGACCCAAGGGAAATGGTAATGAATTTTCTAGGTAATAAAAAGATAGGTTGATATTTCTGTAATAAAGGGAGAGTCTAATCTGTATAAAAAGTATAGTTTTCAAAATATTTAAAAAAAACATTCGGATAATTGTTTTTGATAATGAACTTAGAATTTTAAATTATCCTTCCTTTAAATAGGAAAACATTAAGAACTAAGCTAATAAAAGATATAAACATAGTTTTGCATAAAGCAGGAGGATAATGAAACAGAAAATTGAAAAATTGGTTGAAAAAGCTCTTGTTTCAGCCGGTATAGAACAAGTTGTAGAAGAAAATAATGTGAATATTAAGGTTGAACGGCCTAATAATGAAGACCATGGCCATTTTTCGACTAATATTGCAATGCAACTGCCACAGTATCTCAAAAAATCTCCTAGAGAGATTGGCCAAAATATTGTAGATAATATGACTCTGGAGTCGGGACTAATAGAAAAAGTAACGATTGCTGGACCGGGCTTCATCAATTTCCATCTTACAGATCAGGCTTTACAATCAGTAGTGAAAGAGATACAGGCGACCAAAGAAAATTTTGGTAAATCAAAACAGGGTCAGGGTAAGAAAGCTATAGTTGAATTTGTCAGTGCCAACCCTACAGGTCCTCTCAATATTGGACATGGACGTCAGGCAGTATTAGGAGATACTATTGCTCGTATATTGGAATGGAATGGCTATAATGTTCAGCGTGAGTATTATTACAATGATGCCGGAAAACAGATGAGACTCCTGGGTTTGTCTACTTATACCAGGTATATGCAGTTGTTAGGTCATGATCTGGAGCTGGAAGAGAATTATTACCAAGGAGAATATATAAAAGAAGTAGCTCAATCTATTGTAGATGAGTACGGTGATGAATATGAAGGCCAGAAGGAAGCCGATATATTTAGAGAATATGCAGAAAAATTTGTATTTGAGGATATAGAAAGAACTTTAGAGGAATTGGATATTGAATTTGATCAATATTATAATGAGAAAAACCTATATGAAGAAGGCAAAATAGAAAGTGTTCTGAATAGATTAGAAGAAAAAGGTGCCTCTTATGAAAAAAATGGTGCAATCTGGTTTAAGGGCACAGACTACGGAACTGAGCAGGATCGAGTGTTATGGAAGAGTGTAGCAGATGAGGCTACTTATAGATTGCCCGATATTGCTTATCATGAAACCAAATTTGAGCGTAATTTTGATAGAATTGTAGATATTTTTGGAGCCGATCATCATGCTACGGTCCCCGATGTTCTGGCTGGCCTGAGGGCTCTTGATTATGATGCTGAACAAGTAGAAGTGGTCTTGCATCAATTTGTAACTCTGATGAAAGGCGATCAAAAAGTAAAAATGTCAACTCGCAAAGCAAATTATGTTACTTTAGATGATCTGATGGAAGAAGTTGGGCGGGATGTTGTTCGCTACTTCTTTATAATGAGGAATGCTGAGAGCCAGCTCAATTTTGACCTGGAACTAGCACGCGAAGAGGGTGAAGAAAATCCAGTTTTTTATTTACAATATGCCCATGCTAGAATTTGTAGTCTGTTAGATAAAGCCGAAGATCGAGGCGTTGATCTAGCAAAACAAGGAGATGTTTCTCTGTTGAAAGCAGAAGAAACCCTTGATCTCGCGTATGTTCTGAGTGAATTTAAAGAAGTGGTTAATCAATGTGGACAAACTTTGGAGCCTCAACATATACCCCGATATTTAGGAGAACTGGCTTCTGCCTTCCATAAATTTTATACAGAATGTAGAGTGCTTTCGGATGATGAAGATCTGACCTATGCTCGATTGGAAATAGTTAAAACGGTCAAACAAGTCCTTGCAAATGGCCTAAATCTGATTGGAGTTAATGCTCCGGAGAAGATGTAATCAGAGTAATTTGTTTTACAAACTTTGTCATAAATAAATTTTGTCATCTAAATAGAGGAAAAGAATGATAAAAAGTATGACAGGATATGGAAAGAACACTTTGCAGGTAGAAGAAGGGGAAATTACAGTCGAAATTAAATCGGTGAACAATAAATATAGTAAAATTTATTCTGATCTTCCGGATTTTTTGTCGAAGTATGAAGTTGAATTTGAAAATAAAATTAAAAATGCATTAGAAAGAGGAACAATCAATTTCGATATAGAGTTTAATAAAGATGAATCCAAAGAAAGTGAACTACAATTTAATACTGAAAAACTAGAAAAAATATATACAGGTTTAATCAATGCCTGTCGAGATTTAGGGATAGAACAAAAAGTAGGAATAGAAGATGTCTTGAAATTTTCAGAATATCTTATTCAGGAAGAGGAAGTGACCCCGGAAAACTTTATTGATGATATTCAAGGTTTAATTGATGAAACTCTTGCAGAGGTTCAAGCAATGCGTGAGCAAGAAGGAGAATCTCTAAAGGTGGAATTGAAAGATTATATTAATGGAATTTCAGAAAATGTTCAGGCAGTAAAAGAAAAATCAGAAGTTGTCAAGTCAAATTTATATGAAAAATGCAAAGAGAATATACAGGAGATTGTAGAAGACGTTGAAGTGGACAGGGATAGAATTGTACAAGAAGCAGCGATCACAGCGAAAAAATTGGATATTACTGAAGAATGTGACCGTGTTAAAAGCCATACTAAACAATTCCTTAAATATCTTGATACTGATGAATCGGTTGGTAAAAAACTGAAATTTTTAGCACAGGAATTACATCGGGAATTGAATACAATTGGAGCCAAGGCAAATGATTCTGAGGTTTCACATTTAATAGTAGAAGCCAAAAATGATGTTGAAAAAGTTAAAGAACAGGTCCGAAATATTTTATGAGTAAAAAAGGATTGTTAATTCCTATTTCAGCACCTTCTGGAACAGGAAAAACGACTGTTTGCAAGGAATTAATTGATAGATCTGATAAATTTGAATTTTCTATTTCCTGTACTACCAGAGAGCCCCGTAAAGGAGAGAAAGATGGAGAAGATTATTACTTTGTATCGACTCAGGAATTTCAAGAATTGATAGAAAAGGGACAATTAATCGAATGGGAAAAGGTGTTTGATAATTATTATGGTACGTTGAAACAAAACCTTGATAATGCGATAAAAAATAATAAGTTTCTACTGTTAGATATTGATGTGAAAGGGGCCAAAAATATCAAAGAGCAATATGCTGAAAATACTTTTGCAGTCTTCCTAAGGCCACCGAGCATAAAAGAGTTAAAAAGAAGACTCAGTGAAAGGGGAACTGAGGATAAGGAGACAATTCAAGCCAGAAATGCTCGTATTGAAGAAGAGATCCAGTATGAAAAGTATTTTGATTATACTGTTGTGAACGATGAGCTTGAAGATACAGTTAATAAGATCTACCAAAAAATAAAGGAAAAGAGGTAAAATATGACTAAATCAAATCTAGATGATTTTTATGAACAATCCGGTGATATATTTAAACTATGCATTGTTGCTTCGCGCAGAGCCAGACAGATAAATAAACTTAGAATGAATAAATATCCGATGCCCAATGAAGACCAGGAAGAGATCGTTAATGTGGAGAAAGAAGAAGTTGATTGGGATTCAATGGAAAAACCTACAACTCTCGCAATTAATGAGGTTAGAGAAGGTAGAGCAGACTATGAAATGAGGACTTCGGAAGACGAAGAATAAATGTATTTTCATAATAAAAATATAATTCTTGGGCTAACAGGTAGTATTGCTATTTACAAAAGTGCTTCTTTATTAAGACGGTTGCAAAAAAAAGGTGCTGAGGTACGTGTGGTAATGACTGATGCTGCTCAGGAATTTATGTCTACTACAGTTTTCGATACACTTACAGATAAGCAAGTTATGACAGATTTATTTGAAAAGAGAAATGTCAATACCAGACATATTGAGCTGAAAAAATGGAGTGATGCTATTCTTGTAGCACCTGCTACAGCAAATATCATTGCTAAAACTGCTTCAGGATTAGCGGATGATTTACTTTCTGCAGTGATGCTAACTAATCACAATAAAAATGTTGTGTATGCCCCAGCAATGAATACAGATATGTATAGTAATCCCATTACTCTTGAAAATATTGATAAATTAAGAGGGCGTGGATATAGCTTTGTAGAACCAGAGGCCGGAGAATTGGCCTGCGGAGATACAGGCAAAGGACGACTTGCCAAAATAGACAATATTGTAGAAGCATTACATAGAGAAATAAATGGGGAAGGAAAATTAGAGGGAAAAAATGTGGTTGTAACGGCAGGCCCTACTCGAGAGTACCTGGATCAAATTAGATTTATATCTAATCGTTCTACTGGTAAAATGGGTTATGCTCTGGCTAATGAAGCAGCTAAAGAAGGAGCAGAATCTGTAACATTAATTAGCGGCCCAACGGATTTGGAAAAGCCTTTTAATATAAATCGAATTGAGATAAAAACTGCACAAGAGATGCAAGCAAAATTGGAAAGTTTGAAAGAGGGAATAGATATAGTTTTTATGGCAGCCGCAGTGGAAGATATTTCACCGGTACACCAGAATGGTAAAATAAAAAAGTCTGAGATAGAGGATGCGATCAAGGTGAAAAAATCTAACGATATTATTAGTGCTTTTCGCGAAAAAAGTCCTGAAACCTGTCTCGTTGGTTTTAGTGTGGAAATTGAGCAAGGGGTAGAGCGGTCACGGAAAAAATTAGAAAAAAAGGGACTGGATTATATTGTCTGGAATGACCCCAGCCAGGAAGGGGCTGGCTTCCAATCTGATACAAATGAATGTGTTTTGATTAATAAAGATGGAAAGCAAGTTCAGATCCCCCGTTCTAGCAAACGGGAAGTCGCTGAACAAATAATTTCAGAGATACAGGTATAATATGAGTGGAATATCTGAAAAGCTGGTAAAATATTTTGAACAGCAAAGTGAAATATATCCTGATGAACTCTATTTGGCGTCCGAGTCCTCTCAGGAACAACAAAATGGGGAAGTGAATCAATCCGAATCAGTCTGGGAATCTTTGCGCAAAGAAATAAGATTGTGTGAAAAATGTGATTTATATAAACAATGTAATCAGAAAGTTCCTGGATATGGTCAGAAAAATACTGATTTAATGTTAATAGGAGAAGCGCCAGGTAGAGAAGAAGATAAGCAAGGCAAACCTTTTGTTGGTAAATCGGGACAGCTATTGACCAAAATATTAAATGCAATTGAACTTGATAGAGAAAGTGTTTTTATTTCAAATATTGTCAAGTGTCGACCACCTAATAACAGAAATCCGCATAAAGATGAAGAGGGCAAATGTCTTGATTGGCTGGAAATGGAAATTGATCTGGTTGAACCTAAAATTATAGTCACTCTGGGATTAACAGCTATAAATGCATTGATGGACGATAAGAAAAGACTTAAAGATTGGAGAGAAGAAGATTATCAGTACAAAAATAGTATTGTTATTCCTACTTATCATCCTTCTGCATTACTACAGAACCAAAACTATAAACGTCCGACCTGGGAAGATTTTAAAAAAGTTAGAAAAAGATTAGAAGAGGTATAAGATAGATGGCAGATACTAAAAGAGGAACTCGTGTTCCTCCTCACGCTGAGGAAGCTGAAGAGGCAGTACTTGGTTCGATGATGCTTTCATCGAAAGCCGTCAGCAAGGCCATTCAGCGCCTTGATCATAGAGCATTTTATAAAGGTGCTCATAGAGAAATATTCAAAGCTATGGCTAAGCTGTTTAGTAATAATGAACCAATAGATCAGGTTAGTGTGAGTGATAAGCTTGAACAAAAAGATAAACTGGAAGATGTCGGTGGGGCCTATTATATAACCGGTCTTGCTGAGTCTACTCCTTCTGCAGCCAGTGTTGATTATTATGCCAAAATTGTGCAGGAAAAATATCTACTGAGGCGACTGATTCAAATCTCTAATGAAGTCCAGGCCGAAGCCTATAATGCTCAAGAATCTGCCTTTGATTTGCTTGATACAGCGGAACAAAAAATATTTGATCTATCACAAAACAGGACCAATGAAGGAGCTAGAGATTTTGTTGATGTGTTAAATGAAACTTTTGAACATATAGATGACCTCCATGACCGGGATATGCACACCACCGGTGTTCCGACTGGATTATACGATCTTGATGATATGCTTTCCGGTTTGCAAAAAGGCGACCTGGTTATTTTGGCTGCGCGACCAAGTATGGGAAAAACTGCTCTTGCTTTGACCATGGCCCGTAATGCTGCAGTAGAATTTGATGTTCCCATGGGGTTCTTTAGTCTTGAAATGCCTGATTATCAACTTGCTATGCGTCTTTTATGCTCTGAAGCAAAAGTCGATGGACATAAGGTTAGAACAGGAAATTTGCCTGATGCGCAATGGAAAAATTTAAGCACCAAGGTAGGTAAATTATCTCAAGCTGAGATTTATATTGATGATACACCTAGTATGACCATGATGGAAATCCGCGCTAAGGCAAGACGGCTCAAAGCAGAACATGATATTCAATTATTGGTTGTAGATTATCTGCAATTGATTAAAGGTACAAAAGGAGAGAATAGACAGCAGGAGATTTCGGAGATTTCTCGTAGTTTAAAAGCGTTAGCGAAGGAATTAAATATTCCTGTGCTTGCACTTTCTCAGCTTTCCAGAGCTGTAGAAAAAAGAAGTGGAGACCATAGGCCAAGATTATCAGATTTGAGAGAAAGTGGTGCTATTGAACAGGACGCAGATGTAGTTTTATTTATTTATAGGCCTATAGTTTATAAACAAAGAGAAGAAAAAGAGGAAGCCTCTCTGGATTCGGAATTACAGCGCAAGGCAGAAATAATTATAGGAAAACAAAGAAATGGGCCGACTGGGACTGTTGATCTGGTTTTTATAGAGAATTATGCTTCCTTTGAAAATATGGCTGCACATGAAGAAGAATTAATAGATGAAGCTGGTTTCTAATGGTAAAACAGTTAGTAAAAAGAGTATTTTCCCGACGAGGTAAACGGGATGATAAATATTTGAAGATCCTCGAAGCACGCGAGGAAGGCAGAGAACTATCTCATGATGAAGAGAAACTGGTTTGGTCTGCTTATAAATTTGCACAAAAAGCCCATGAAGGCCAGAAAAGACAGTCAGGTGAGCCTTTTTTTGAGCACCCCTATCAAACTACTTTGATTCTGGGTAGAATGAGTATGGATGCTGTAACTCTCTCAGGTGGTCTATTGCATGATGTGGTGGAAGATACGGAATATACAAAGGAAGATATAGGAGAAAAATTTGGACCAGAAGTCGCTAATTTAGTCCAGGGCGTCACAAAAATAACAGATATACAATTCAGGAGCCGCCAACACAAACAGGCGGAATATTTTAGACGAATGTTATTGAGTGTTGCCAAAGATATTAGAGTTTTAATAATTAAGCTGGCCGACCGATTACATAATATGCGGACTTTAGAGCATCTTTCAGAAGAGGCCCGGGATAGGATTGCTGTAGAAACAAGAGATGTTTATGCCCCCCTAGCTCACCGTCTGGGTATGTATAAATTAAAAGCTGATTTAGAAGATAATGTATTAGAAATTTTGCATCCGGAAGCCTATGAATTTCTGGAACGCAGAATCAGAGAAACAAAAGAGGAGAGAGAAAGGAAGATAGAACAGATTAAAAAGCCTTTGCTGGAAGTGTTGGAAGAGAATGGTATTCCAGGTCGAATAAACGGGCGTTCTAAACATTTTTATTCTATTTACAACAAAATGAAAAAACGCGATAAGCCTTTTGAAGAAATCTATGATTTGTTGGCTATCAGGGTGATAACCGATACAAAAGAAAATTGTTATAAAGTACTAGGACTTGTCCACGAACTTTATAATCCTATTTCCAGAAGATTTAAAGATTATATTGCCAATCATAAAGCAAACTATTATCAATCTATTCATACTACTGTCTATGGACCGGAGGGAAATATTTATGAAATACAAATTCGAACTGAAGAGATGCATGAAATTGCTGAAGAGGGGGTAGCTGCGCACTGGCGTTACAAGGAAGGCGTATCTGCAGAAGGAGATATAGATAAATATGTTCAGTGGTTGAGGGATCTAATGGATGTACTTCAGGATGAGTCGGCCAATCCTGCTGACTTTATGAAAACTTTGAAAATAGACCTATTTCAGGATGAAATTTTTGTGTTTACTCCGATGGGAGATATTAAAAGATTGCCTAAAGGAGCCACACCCGTAGATTTTGCCTTTTCTGTACATACCGAAGTAGGATATAGTTGTGTGGGGGCCAAAGTAAATGGTGAGATGGTACCGTTGAATAAGAAATTGAAAAATTGTCAAACAGTAGAGATAATCACCGGAAATGAAAAGAATCCTAGTTCTGCCTGGCTAGATTTTGTTAAAACTTCTAAAGCAATTGGTGCCATTAAAAAGTGGATGCGCAAGAAACAATTTAAAGAAAGTATTGATCTGGGAAAAAAGATTCTAAAAAAAGAAGATAGAAAGGGTAAGGTTGAAAATTTTTCTGGAAAAGTAAAAAATAATTATCAACAATTCGGCTATGAAAATCCGGAAGACCTTTTGGCTGATATCGGAAAGGGCGATTTAACTGTAGATGCAATCTATCAGAAGCTATTTCCTGAAGAATCGCAGCAAGCCCGGGAAGAAACCAAAGAAGAACATGAAAAATATGTAGAAACAGCCAGGAAGAAAATCCGAGGAGTCAGAGTTGATGGGGTTACTGATTTAATGGTTAAATTTGCTAATTGTTGTAATCCAGTACCTGGAGATACTATTATTGGTTATGTCAGTAGAGGCAGAGGGGTGATTGTACATCGAACGAATTGTAATAATGTTCCGGCTTTGCTTGATGAAGATAACAGGATAATTACTGTAGAATGGGATAAGGAAGAAGGTCAAACATTTTTAGCTAAACTGTCAATTTTAGGAAAGGAAAGAAAACATTTACTTAGTTCCATTACTGATGTGATTTCTAATGCCGATGCTAATATTGCTGATATAGAAGGGAAGTCAGGCGAATCGACTTCTAGATTAAAAATTATTTTGGAAGTGTCGCATTTGAAGCACCTCAAAAAGATTATAAATGAAATAAGAAATATAAAAGATGTCGTAAGTGTAAAGAGAAAATAATTTAGGAGGAAAGTTAATATGAAGAAAGACGCTAAGACTTACACCAAAAAAGATGTTGTACGCAGGGCATCTAAGATTTTGGATTGTAATATGAAGGATATTAAAGAGGAAGTCGATGGTTTTTTCAAGGCTCTGACTGATATTCTTACTGAGGACAGAAGAAGACTGAGAATTGAAGTACGTAATTTCGGTGTGTTTGAGATAAAACCTACTAAAGCAAAGCCTAAAGCCAGGAATCCTCGGACCAATGAGGAAGTTTATGTTCCCCCTCGTAGAAAAACACATTTCAAACCGGGCAAGATCATTCGTGAAGAATTGAAACGCCCATTAAAAGAAGTTGGCGAAGGGGAAGTCGCAGAAGAATTTGCTGACTAATATGGGCAAATTGTTAGGGGTTGATTATGGTGAGGCAAGAACAGGGTTAGCAGTGTCTGACCCTATGCAAATAATTGCCTCACCCTATAAAACCCTTTCCATTAAAGATGAATTTTTACTTATTAAAAAAATTGTCCAAATAACTAAGGACAAAAATATAGAGAAAATTATAGTAGGCCTCCCCCGAGGAACTTCCGGGGAGGATACTGATAGAACCAAAAAGACTCGTAAATTTATAGAAACATTAAAACAAAGAGCAGATGTACAAGTAGAAGCAGTAGATGAAAGATTTAGTTCTAACGAAGCAAAGGATGTATTGCATCAGCAAGATATTAAGACAGGCCATAACAAAGAAAAAGTTGATAAAACTGCTGCAGCAATAATTTTAAGAAGATATTTAGATGAATTATAAGAAGGTAATAGAAGGTTTATACAATATAAGCCCGATCTACCTATTAGCTCTCTCTGGATTATTATTCGTTTTATCTTTTCCCCCCTTGCCGTTTTCTTTTTTAGCTTTTGTAGGACTGATTCCTTTTCTAATTGGATTCGAAAGTGATGATTATTATTTTGGCTTCAGCAAAGGGTTCGTTTTTGGTGCTGTCCTAAATTTAGGTATATTATTCTGGCTGGCTGGTAATTCCGGAGCTCCATGGTATTTTGCTGTACTTTCTATGATTGGGGCAGTTTTGGCTCTCGGCGTGCAATACGGGGTGTTAGGTGCAGTATACGCCTTTATTGCCAGAAAGCTGGGCAAAAACATCGCTCTCTGGGGTCTGCCAGTTATCTTTGCAGGTTTTGAGTTTCTTACTTCAAGATCAGTATTTGGATTTACCTGGAATAGTCTGGTTTATACTCAATCTAGTTCCATATATCCGGCTCAAATTGCTTCTTTAATTGGAGGATATGGTATTAGTTTCTGGCTTGTTTTGGTAAATGTGCTTTTATTTAAATCCCTTCGATTTTTTTACCAGGAGCAAGCTGTGCAAGCCAGAAAGGTCTTGATAAGTCTGCTAATCGTCTTCCTGTTTCCTTATATTTTTGGATACTTTCAAGTTGATACTAAGGCCAAAAAAGGTAAGTCTATAAAAGCGGCTTTAATTCAACCTAATGTAGATCCCAATGCAAAATGGAGAAGCGATGAACAGGACCGTCATATAGAAAAATTATTCAGTTTGTCTGATTCAGTACTTTCTAATACAGCAGGAACAAATTTTTTGGTCTGGCCTGAGACGGCTATACCTGCCTATTTACGCAGGAACAGTATTTTAAGGACCGAAATAATGAGAAGGGCGGATTCATGGAATGTCTCTTTAATTAGCGGAGCTCCTAATTATAGAAAAAATGAAGTAAAAGATGAATATGAATTTTACAATACTATTTATCATTTTAATCCTAATAAGGATAGTATTGAGACATATAGTAAAATTCGTTTAGTGCCTTTTGGAGAAAAAATACCCTTATCAAATATATTTGAATCGCTGGAAAAAATAAATTTAGGACAGGGGAACTATCAATCAGGTGATTCATTAAAACTATTCCAGGTTCCTCTGCAGAAAGGAGCAAAGAAATTAACAATATCTAATGCTATTTGTTATGAATCGGGTTTTTCCGAATTAATAAAAAAAGGAGTCAGTAAGGGAGCAGAGTTACTTGTTATTGTAACAAATGATGCCTGGTTTGGGAATACTTCAGCCCCTTATTTGCATGCGGAGATAGCAAGAATAAGGGCCATAGAAAACCAAATACCGATTGTTCGTGCTGCTAATACGGGTATCTCTATGATTCTTGATAAGTATGGCAGAGTTAAGAAAAAAATTGGATTCGGGAAGCAAGGCTGGCTGGTAGATAGGGTGAAGGCTCGTTCTGGTTCAACACTCTATTCTAAAATAGGATCTTTTATTAATTGGGGCTTTGTCGTATTAAGTGTAGTTTTGTTAGCAGCTGGAATAGGGCATGATTATATCTGAATTATGCAAGGTGATGTAAAATCTAACAGTTAAGATGTTGATTAATGATTTACATAGGTTTCACAGAGAATCTGGATTTTTCCGAGATAGATCGGAAGGAATGATTTTACTTCAGAAAGCCTTAGGTACGGAGAATTCGAAGAGTTGATTTTTTGGGATTCGTGGATTATGAGAGGGCATGCAAGGTGCAAAATAATTTGTAATAAGTTTTGCAGGTATAGTCAATAACCAGGTATCTTCCGGTAACATTGGTTGGCCGGTGATTTTAGGTAGAATGATTTGAAACAGGGAAACTATAAGGAATAATTATGAAAAAAAATATTTTAATTTTATTGTCCCTTTTATTATTAATCTCAAGTTTTGGATACACAGCGAATAACTCTGGCAATCTAACAGCAAAAAAAGAATCTGGTGAAAATATTTCCAGGGGGGAAGCAAGATTAACTCTCTTAAAATCTTTGGTTGTGCCCGGCTGGGGACAGCATAGTCTGGGATATTCAACCAGAGGATATATTTTTGAAGGCACGGAATTATTGGGCTGGATTACATTTGCGGCTTTGAGTGTATATGGTCAATCCCGTAAACAGGATATGAGAGCTTATGCTGCTCAGTATGCAGGTGTAGAAACCGAAGGAAAATCTGCTGCCTATTATGATGATATAAAACATTATGATAATATTCAAAATTATAATGAACATATACTAAGAACCTATGGAAGGCAACAAGAAATAGCACAATCCTTATATGAGACTGATGGTAAGATGGATTGGGATTGGGAAAATGAGGAAAAGCGCGATAAGTATAGTCAGATCCATTATGAGTCTAGAATCGCAAAGAGAAATGCTACTCTTGCTGCAACTGCTTTGGTCATCAACAGGATTATCAGCGCTCTGGATGTGATGGGATTAACTGGAGGACAAGTTGATGAAGATAATATGAATGCCCGCGCTTCTTTTCAGCCAGGATATTATCAGCAGACTATTTCTTTACAAATTAATTTTTGATCGTTACATGAGTTATTCATGACTATTTCAACTAAAGATAAAATTTGAATGATGATAAGTATTTTTGTAGATATAAATGACAAGATATAAATTAGTAATTGAATATGATGGCACAGATTACTGTGGCTGGCAAAAACAGGATGATGTCTCCACAATCCAGGGAGAAATTGAGCAGGCTTTACGCGATTTAAATGGAGGGCAGAGAGTAGTCCTTCATGGCGCTGGAAGGACTGATAGTGGTGTCCACGCTTATGCTCAAGTGGCTCATTTTGACCTGGAATCTGAGTATACGGCTGAAAGTATTCAAAATGCAATTAATGCTAAAACTGGTCATGACATAGCAATCCTTTCCTGTCAAAAAGTTGATTCAAATTTTCATTCCCGTTTTCACGCTGTGAAAAGACATTATACTTATAAAATTAGACAGCGAGTTACAGCCTTAGGAAGAAAATATCATTGGATAATTTTTCATGAGTTAGATACCAATTTACTTGATAAGTGTGCAGAATTAATCAAGGGGCGGCACAATTTCGAAGGGTTTTGTAAAACTTCGGATGAAGCTAATTCTAAGGTATGTAAAATTCATAAATCCGTATGGAAAAGTTCACAAAAAACCTTAACTTACGAGATATGTGGAGATAGGTTTTTACATAGTATGGTAAGAATTTTGACCGGTACGATGGTAGAAGTTGCACGAGGAAGATATCAGTACCAGGATTTTGTAGATATATTTGGGAGAAGAGAGGATAGAAAAGATATTTTTAAAGCACCTGCGAAGGGGCTTTTTTTAAGTAAAGTTGAATATGAAATTTAGGAGTTTTCTTGGATATATATATTGATACTGCAGATATTAATGAGATTAAAAAAGCCAGTGAATGGGGGATAATAGATGGTGTGACTACCAACCCTTCTATTTTATCTAAGGAAAAAGGCGATGTACAGGAGAAACTTGGTCAAATTTGTGAGATAGTAGATGGGCCTGTTAGTGCTGAGGTGATAAGCACTGAAGCAGAGGGTATGGTCGAGGAAGCACAGGAATTGGTTGATATCCACGAAAATATAGTTGTAAAAGTTCCTGTAATCCTGGAAGGGTTTAAAGCAATTAATAAGTTGACCTCTATGGGAATTGAGACGAACACAACTCTAATTTTTACTCCTATGCAAGCTTTAATGGCTGCAAAAGCAGGAGCCAGTTATGTGAGTCCTTTTGTAGGGAGACTGGATGACATTCAGAGTCCGGGGCTAGATATGGTTGAAAAGGTGACCAGTTTTTTTGAAAACTATGATATTGAAACCAAAACAATTATAGCCAGTATTAGAAATCCGATCCATTTGTTAGAAGTGAGTAGATTGGGGGCTGATATTTGTACTCTCCCTTACAAGACTATTAAGGAGATTGCAAAACATCCTAAAACTGATATGGGACTCAAGAAATTTTTAGAAGACTGGAAAAATGTTGAACAGAAGGAGGAAGAGTTGGTCTTAGAAGAGATAGTATAAGAGCCAATTAAAGATTGATAGAAACCGTATATTTTAATCATGAATAATATGCAGGTTTATCCAGGGGGCATCCCGAACATATTTGAAACCGATTCGCTCGGGATCATTATTTTGAGATCCCGTAAAATACGGGAAGTCCCGAAGGAGTAGAAATGAAGGTAATGAATTTCTAGGTAAAATTATACCTCCTAAGAGGTTTTCATAGTAAGTATAAATGTAAGATTAAAGGAGGAACGCATGAAATTTTTTATCGATACAGCCAATCTGGAGGAGATAAAAGAAGCAGAATCCTGGGGGATACTGGATGGTGTCACAACAAATCCAACACTCCTATCCAGAGAGGAAGGAGATTTCAAAGAAAATATTAAAAAAATATGTAAAGTAGTAGATGGACCTGTTAGTGCAGAGGTCGTCAGTACTGATGCCGAAGGAATGATTGAAGAAGCCCAGGAGCTAGCAGAGATTCATGAGAATGTTGTGGTCAAAATACCTATGATTTTAGAAGGCTTAAAAGCAATTAAAGAACTTACTTCAATGGGAATTAAAACTAACACTACACTGGTTTTTAGTCCAATTCAGGCTCTAATGGCTGCGAAAGCAGGAACGACTTTTGTCAGTCCTTTTGTAGGACGAATGGATGATATACAGTCGCCGGGTATGGATATGGTGGAGAAGATCATTCAAATTTTTGATAATTATGATTTTGATTCAGAAGTCCTTGTGGCCAGTATACGCAATCCACTTCATATTGTAAAAGCTGGGACTCTGGGAGCAGATATTTGTACTATCCCATATGATGTAATTAAGAAAATTTCTTCCCATCCCAAAACGGATTCAGGTCTGGAAAGATTTTTAGAGGATTGGGAAAAAGTGGAGAAATAGGAAATGAATTATATAAAAAAAGTAGTATTATGCATAACCCTTGTATTGCTCACTTTTACTAATGTTGAGACGGCAAACAGTCAAAGTATTAGTAAATCACGTAAAAATGCTATTACAAAGGCCGTTGATAAAGTTAGCAAAGCCGTAGCTGGTATAAATGTAACTTCGGTGAAAACTTATTCTATATATCGTGATCCATTTTTTGATCAATTTTTCCCTCATCTGAGGAGAAAGAAGAAAGTCACCAGTGTGGGATCAGGTGCTGTGATAAGTCCGGATGGTTATATAGTAACTAACCATCACGTGATAGAAAATGCCAAGAAAATTGTGGTAACTTTGCCTCCGGGTAAGGAATATAAAGCTAAATTAGTCGGAAAAGATTCAGCCACTGATATTGCTCTTTTAAAAATCGATATACAGGATGCTGAATATATTAAATTTGGTGATTCCGATGAGGTCATTTTAGGCGAATGGTCCATAGCCCTGGGCAATCCTTTTGGATTATTCAGCGTTGGAAATAATCCGTCTGTAACGGTGGGAGTGGTTTCCTCTTTGAATATGGATTTTGGAGCACAGAGGAGCGGACATGTTTACCAAGATATGATACAAACGGATGCTTCAATAAATACCGGTAATAGTGGGGGGCCATTGGTTAATGCAGAGGGTAAATTGATCGGCATAAATACTTTTATTTTTACAGGCGGAGACCGTTCTGAAGGATCGGTGGGTGTCGGATTTGCAATACCTTCCAAGCGTGTAAAAAGAGTTGTAGAAAAATTAAAAGACGAGGGGGAAATTGACCGTTCTTTTGAAACCGGTCTGGGTGTCCAGTCTTTGAGCTCTTCTATGGCCGATTATTTAGGTTTAGAAAACTCGCAGGGTGTGATAGTTAGGCAGATAAAGAAAAATAGTCCGGCCGATAAGTGTGGCTTTAAAGTTGGTGATGTAATAGTAAAAGTAGGAAACAAATCTGTTAGAACACCGCAAACAATAAGAGATTATATATTAACCCATTACCTTTCGTCTGGAGATAAATTAAAGTTTACAGTTATAAGAGATGATAAACGAAAAAAATTAATATTGGAGTTAGGATAATGATAGAAAGATATACCCTTCCTGAAATGGAGAGAATTTGGTCAAATGAAAATAAGTTTAAGACCTGGTGGCAGGTTGAAAGAGAAGTCTGTAGAGTACAGTCTGAAAGAGGTTTAGTCCCTGCAGAGGATTTAGAAATTATTGAAGAAAGAGCCGATTTCACTGTTGATAGAGTCCATGAAATAGAGGAAGAAGTTAAACACGATGTAATCGCTTTTCTGACCAATATTTCTGAAAATATTGATCATGAAGCTTCGCGGCATATTCATAAAGGAATGACATCTTCAGATTTAATAGATACTGCTATGGCTTTGCAGATTGCTGAAGCGGGTGAAGTCATTCAAGAAAAGATAGAAAAATTAATTGAAGTGCTTGATAAACGGGCTGAAGAATTCAGACATCAATTGATGATAGGTCGTACTCATGGTATTCATGCTGAACCAGTCACTTTTGGCTTGAAATTATTACTCTGGAGGAATGAGGTCCAAAGACATCTCTCCAGATTTGAAAAATCTCTGGATGAAGTTAAAGTAGGTCAGATTTCCGGAGCTGTAGGCACTTATCAGCATCTGGACCAAGAAGTGGAGAAAATGACCTGCGAAAATCTAGGTTTAACACCTGCTCCTGTCAGCAATCAAATAATACAGAGAGACCGCCATGCTGCCTTTATTTCTGCCCTGGCTCAATTGGGAACAACCTTGGAAAAAATAGCTACTGAGATAAGACATCTACAAAAAACTGAGGTGTTAGAAGCTGAGGAATATTTTTCAGAAGGGCAGAAAGGTTCCTCTGCAATGCCACATAAAAGAAATCCTATTAAAACAGAGAGAATAAGTGGTATGGCCAGATTATTGCGCGGCTATACTCAGACTGCTATGGAAAATGTACCTCTTTGGCATGAAAGAGATATTTCTCACTCCTCAGCAGAAAGAATGATTTTTCCTGATAGCTGTATGACGATCGATTTCATGCTCAAGGAAACGGCCAATGTGATCGACAATCTGATCGTCTATCCTGAAAATATGCAAAAGAATCTGGATATGACCAATGGATTAATTTATTCTCAGGAAATTCTATTGGCTCTAGTTGATAAAGGTCTGACCCGGGAGGAAGCTTATGAGATGGTACAAAGAAATGCCATGCAATGCTGGAAAGGGGAAAGACATTTTAAAGATTTGTTGCTCCAGGATGATGAATTGTTAGAGCATCTTAGTGAAGAAGAGATAAAACAACATTTTGACCCGGAAAAAATACTAGATAGTGTAGATAAAATTTTTGAGAAAAATAAATAAACAGAATCACTCAAGGATTTGACTTGATAGCCAGAGAAGGATATGGGATAATTATAGGTAGTATTTTATTAACCCTGGCTATTTTTCTGGTTTCGCTTATTTTATCATGTAGCTCTTTGAAAATAATTAGATGGCCCTTTTTGATTGTATTGATTTTTATGGTCTGGTTTTTTAGAGACCCAGAGCGTGAAATACCGGAACAGGCTGAGGTGGTTAGTCCAGCTGATGGAAAAATTATAGCGGTGGATCGGGTCCAAAAAGAAGATAGAGAATATAAAAGAATTTCAATTTTTATGTCCATTTTGAATGTACATGTCAATCGAACCCCCTGTTCTGGTGAGATAATAGATAAAGAATATGTAGAAGGAAAATTTTTACCTGCTTTTGATCCCAAAAGTTCTGTTGAAAATGAAAGGTGTAAAATAAGCATCAAAAAGGGAGATCATCTTATATTTGTTACTCAAATTGCAGGCTTAGTAGCCCGGAAAATAGTGAATAATTTTGAAAGGGGACAAGAAGTGAGAGTAGGAGATAAAATGGGAATTATAAAGTTTGGTTCACGGGTGGACCTGGAAATTCCAATGAAATATGACACTTTGGTACAGACCGGCCAAAAGGTCAAAGCAGGTGCAACAGAACTTGCTAAATTTGAGCATAAGACTTAGTAAAAGTAATTCAAAGGTTGTTGTGGGAAAGAAGAAAAAATATATACCCGGAATTTTTACTATCCTGAATTTATTATTTGGGTTCTTTGCTCTAGTCAGAATTGGTTCAGGGCATCATCTTTCTGGATTTCTGCTCATATTTCTGGGAGCAATTTTTGATGGACTGGATGGTAAGTTAGCCCGAATATTGAATAGGGAAACTAATTTTGGTCGGGAGTTTGACTCACTGGCAGATATTATCACCTTTTGTGCCGCTCCTGCTTTTATGATGTACCAGATATATCTAAGTAGACTAGGTCTACCGGGGATATTAATCGCATTTGTATTTTTATTATCAGGCTCGATTAGATTAGCCCGGTATAATATCATACAAGATAAGGAAGAAGATTTTAAAGGGCTGCCAGTCCCTGCTGCAGCATTGACATTTGGCTCTTTTGTCTGGTTTAATTTTACTATCTTTGGTGATTATGGAATATCAGAATTGGCTTTGGCTCTTATTTTTATACTCTCATTTTTCATGGTAAGCAGTATAGATTTTAGTCCTTTTCCCGTAATAAGTTTTAATAAAAATTGGTTTATTACATTACGTAGTTTATTTGTTATTAGTTTAATGATACTTTTTGTAATTTTTAGGGGTTATGTGTTATTTCCTGTAATGGGAATTTATATCGTAAATAATGTATTTAAGTGGATGGTTAAGCAAGCAAATGGTGAACTAGTAGATCATAAGGAAAGGTAGAAAAAATGTATAAAGCAAAAGTTACTGTAAATTATAAGAAAGGTATTTTAAATCCCGAAGCAAAAACTATTAAAAATGCTATGCATTCTTTAGGTTATCAGGAAATTGAAGATGTAGAAGCTGGGAAATCTTTTGAACTCACATTTCCAGAAGACATGGATGAGAATAAGGTTCAGGAAACCACAGATGAAGTTTGCCATAAATTATTATCTAATCCTGTAATTGAGGACTATACATTTAAAATAGAGAAGGAGTCAGAATGAAAAGAGTAGGAGTTCTTGTATTTCCTGGATCAAATTGTGATTATGATGCTTATTACGCTGTAAAGAAAGTTTTGGGGCAAAAAGCAGAATTTGTCTGGCATAAAAATAAAGAATTACGATATTATGATGCAATTGTTATACCAGGGGGATTCTCCTATGGTGATTATTTAAGAGCGGGCGCAATTGCTCAATTTTCTCCTATTATGGAAGAGGTGGAAAAATTTGCCAGGGATGGAAATCTAGTAATTGGAATTTGTAATGGGTTTCAGGTCTTGGTTGAAATGGATCTACTGCCGGGTGCCTTGATTCCTAACGACCATTTGAAATTTAGATGCGAACAAACCAATTTACAGGTCATAAACAATGAAACTAGGTTTACGTCTGGATATGAAGAACAGGAAGTAATCAAAATGCCCATTGCACATCAGAGTGGGAATTATTATGCTGATGAGGGAACGATAAAACAGTTGGAAGAACAGAATAGAATAGCATTTAAATATTGTGACCCGACAGGTAAAATAACTGAGGAAGCAAATCCGAATGGCTCTCAAAATAATATTGCTGGAATTGTAAATAAGAACGGTAATATTTTGGGTATGATGCCTCATCCAGAAAGAGCCATGGAAAAAATATTGGGTTCAACTGATGGAAAGACAATTTTTAAATCTTTGTTGGAGATATAAGTTATGAAAAGGGCTGCTAAGAGATCAATCATCACGGCAATAGGAGTCTTATTTTTTGGTACAATACTGGGATCTTTACTGGGGGAATTATTGAAATTAATGCTCCCTTCTGGAGTTGTGAAAGAAGTACTCCTCAGATCAGTTGATCTTGCTATAGGTCCTTTGGCTGTTGATCTACTGATGTTTTCAATGACTCTGGGCTTTACAATTAAGATCAATCTGATTAGCCTGATGGGATTGGGAACAGCCTATTATTTACTTAAAAACTGGAGATAAAAAAAGAGGAAATTATGGGAAGTTTAGGACCATTTGAAATAATAATAATCGCTGTTATTCTTTTACTCTTTTTTGGTGCAAAGAGGTTGCCCGAGTTAGCACGAGGAATTGGTAAAAGTTTGAAGGAATTTAAAAAGGCAACTCGGGATATACAGGATGAAATCGAAAATCCGGCCGATACCAAACAGAATCATTCTGCTCAAAGTAGGAAACAAAGAAAAAGGGAAGAGCCGGAAGAAGCAGGATATCCTGGACCTGAAGAGTCTGAAGAATCTGATAAAAAAGAATAAATAGCAGGGATAATCGTGAAATTTGACAATTTTCAGAACCAAGTAGAGGATTCTTTACGTGAAATCGAACAGAATAATCCATACAATGCTTTTATCAGTACCTTAGATAATTGTGATGAATATCTTCAAGAGTTGCAAAAAGATCCAGATTATCAGGAGAAAGATCTGGCTGGCCTAACTCTTGGGATTAAAGATAATATTAATATTGCGGGTTACCCCGTTACCTGTGCCTCTGATATTTTAGAGGGTTATACCGCTTCTTATGATGCTACTGTAATCAAAAAAATTAAAGAGGCAGGTGGCTTGATACTGGGTAAAACGAATATGGATGAATTTGCTATGGGATCTTCCTCAGAACATTCCGCTTATGGACCTGTAGAAAATCCTGTTGATACTGATAAAGTCCCGGGCGGGTCTAGTGGAGGGTCAGCGGCGGCTGTAGCAGCGGAGCTAGTAGATATTGCTCTAGGCTCGGATACTGGTGGATCTATAAGGCAGCCAGCGGCTTTTTGTGGGGTCATGGGGATGAAACCTACCTATGGAAGAGTTTCACGTTATGGTCTCGTTGCTTATGCCTCTTCCTTGGATCAGATTGGCCCTTTTGCAAGGAATCTGGAGGATTTATCTAAATTATTACAGGTTATTTCCGGTTCTGATAAAAATGATTCAACCAGTGTGAAGAAAACTGTACCTGATTTTTCTGATTATTTAAATAAGGATATAGAAGATAAAATAATTGGCCTACCAGAAGAGTATTTTAAAGAAGGTTTAGAAACAGATATTCAAGAGAAAGTATATGAGGTAGTGGATGAATTAGAACAATCTGGGGCTAGAATTAAAGAGATCTCTTTACCACATACTTCCTATGCTGTGGCAGCATATTATATTCTGGCAACGGCGGAGGCCTCATCAAATTTGGCTCGCTATGATGGAATTAGATACGGATTGAGCGAAAAACAGGCTGGATTGGAAGAATTATACAGAGATACCAGGCATTCTGGTTTTGGGGATGAGGTAAAACGGCGAATAATTTTAGGTACTTATGTACTTTCTGCAGGCTATTATGAAGCTTATTATGACAAAGCCCAAAGAGTAAGAAGACTTGTAAAACAGGATTTTAACCAAGCTTTTGATAAAGTAGATCTAATATTTACACCAACTACTCCGACAACTGCTTTTGATATTGGAGGGATGGTGGAAGATCCTCTGGCTATGTATCTCAATGATGTCTATACAGTGCCTGCCAATCTGGCTGGAGTGCCGGCTTTAAATATTCCCCTGGGCACAGATTCCAAGGGGTTGCCAATTGGAGGACAACTGATTTCAGATGATTTTCAGGAAAGTGAACTGATTCAGGCCGGCCATTTTATACAAAGAGAGATAATTTAGCCAATTAGACGATCCTGCTGAACCATAAATGTTCATGACTGCAAGAAAAATGCTGAATGTCTGTAAAATCTATGAGTCCACTTTAAAAAGGTATATTTATGATAAATGTCATGTTGAGCGGAGTCGAAACATGCACGAGGAAAGTTAAAAGTCACCCTTCGACTACCTCGCAAGAGATCCCTTCGGGACGCTCAGGATGACAGCATTTTACCCTTTTTAAAGTAAACTCATCTATATTTAAACCATAAAATTGATTTTTTGAAGGATTATGAAGGGCCAAGGAGTTATGCAGATTACAAAATAACCCTGTAACTCCAGTCATTTTGAAAATGTACAGAGGGCCTCCTGGAGATATTTCTTTAATTCCGTATTATTGCAGTGCTCTACTAAGTGGAATAAAATGGATCTTAATAGATTTGCTGGCCGGAACAATTCGACTTTTAGATTGTTAGATAAAAGGTACAATCTTAGATAGAAAATTATACTAGAAACATAAAAATTAAAAAAAACAGGGATTAATCATAATTAATCATTTTCAGTTTAAAATAACGGGTTAGTCTAATGTTCTACTTTGAGCACTGGTATTACTTGTTTCTGTTACTTGTAATACCAGTTTTGATATATAGATACATTAAAAAAGATACCAAAAATAAATCAGCAATCCGCTTTCCTTCTATATCAAATCTAAAAAAGGCCGGCTGGAAACCTGAGGACTGGAAAAATCACGTTTTATATGGGGCGAAATTATTTGCCGTGGTTCTATTGATTCTGGCTTTGGCTCGACCAAGAGAAGCCAATACAGAGCGCGAAATGACCACTGAAGGGATAGATATTATGCTGGTGATGGATATTTCTAGTTCTATGAAGGCTCTGGATTTTAATCCCAATCGTCTGGAAGCGGCCAAACAGGTGGCTTCCCAATTTATTCAGGGTAGGAAAAGTGATCGGATTGGTTTAATTGTTTTTGCTGCCAAGAGTTTTTTACAGTGTCCCCTTACTGTGGATTATAATGTTTTGCAAAATTTGATGGATAAAGTTGATATTGCTGAAAAAAAATTTGATGGCACAGCCATTGGCATGTCGATAGCGAATGGAATTAATAGACTCAAAGATAGTAATGGTGAAAGCCAGGTTATGATACTACTCTCAGATGGAAGGAATAATGCGGGAGAAATCTCACCTACTACTGCAACCCAGATGGCTCAAGAATATGGGATAAAGATCTATACTATTGGTATTGGTAAGCGGGGTAAAGCGAAATATCCTGTCAAACAAATTGGTGATAGAACAATCACCAGACGAATAAATGTAAAAATAGATGAGAAAAATTTAAGAAATATTGCGCAATCTACAGGAGGACAGTATTTTAGAGCTACAGATAAACAAAGTTTGAAAAGTATTTATGAAGAAATCAGCCAGATGGAAAAAACGGAAGTCAAAGTGAATAAGTACTATAATTATCAGGAACGTTACTCCTGGTTTTTGTTTCCAGGTTTGTTACTCTTAATTATTTCAGCTGGATTGGAATTTACATTCTGGAGGAGATTGCCTTAATGATTAAATTTGCCAATCTAGAATATATCTGGATTTTTGGAGTGATTGCTGTGGTGATCTTTTTGATGTATTACTCCCGAAAGCAGAGCCAGCAAAAATTAAATAAGTTTGCTAAAAACAAACTCATAGTGGATTTATTAGAAAATTTCAGCCGTAGGACCAAGAAAATTAAACAAAATTTATTTGTAGGGGCACTTTTATTTCTTTCCCTGGCTTTGATCGGACCACAGGTTGGAAAAGATTTGCAAAAAGTTGAAAGAAAAGGGGTAGACATTTTAATTGCGATGGATGTATCCAGCAGTATGGAGGCTACAGATGTTTCTCCCAGTCGATTGGAGCGAGCCCAGTATAAGGTAAATAATTTTATTGATAGATTACAGGGGGATAGAATCGGATTGGTAGCTTTTGCTGGAATTAGTTATCTGCATTGTCCGTTGACTCTGGATTATAGTGCTGCCAAATTATTTTTAGATATTCTAGATCCCGGTGTGATACAAACTCAGGGAACTGATATTGCGGGCGCGATCAAGACTGGTCTGGGAGCCTTTAAAAAAAGTAGTAAGAAAAATAGAGTTATTTTGGTGATTTCTGATGGAGAAGATCATCAGGGAGAACTGGAATCGGTATTAGAACAGGCTAAACAGAAAAATGTGACTATATATTCTATTGGAGTAGGTACAAAAAGTGGAGCTCCTATTCCAATTAAAAACAAAGCTGGTAAAACTGTGCGATATAAAAAGAACACTCAGGGGAGTATTGTCACAACAAAACTTGAACCCCAGACATTGAAAAAAATAGCCCAGCAAACTAGTGGAAAATATGCCCAATTATCGGATCAGAGTGACGCTTTTGCAAAAATATATAAAGATATCCTGGGATTGGATAAAAAGAAATATGATTCTTATGAATATAGTGATTACAAAACTAGATACCAGATATTTTTGGGTCTGGGTTTGGTAATGTTGATTGCTAGTATTTATTTGAACAGGAATGATCAAGGAGGAAAAAACAATGAGACTAGGTAGATTTTCCTCTATTTTAGTTTTAATAAGTTTATATGCCTGTGTTCTACAGGCGGATGAACCACAAGATCTCTATAAAAAAGAGAAGTACAAGCAGGCTATTAATGAATATAAAAAGATAATTGAAAAGCATCCCAACTGGAAAGAAGCCCATTTTGGTAAAGGGGCGGCCCATTACAAGAATGGAAACCCTAAAAAAGCTCTCAAGGAGTTTGAGCAAGCAATTTCTTCCGAAGATCAAGACCAGAAAGCGGCTGCACTCTACAATGCTGGAAATGTTTTGATGAAGAATAAGAAATATAAACAGGCTAAGAAGTTTTACAAAAAAAGTCTGCAATTGAATCCTGAAGATTATGATGCTAAATACAATTATGAAATGGCGCAGAGGATGTTAAGAAAGAAAAAAAATAAAAAGCGGAAAAACAAAAATAATAAAAAGAATCAGAATAAGAATAAACAAAACCAAAAAAAGAAAGAGAATCAGAAAAAAAACCAGCAGAATCAAGATAAGAAAGATAAGAAGAATAAGAATCAAAATCAGAATAAAAAGAAAGATCAGAATAAAAAAAACAAACAAAAACAGAATCAAAAACAAAAACAACAAAGTAAAAGACGCCAGAAGAGCAAGGCGCAGCAGCAGGAAAAAAAGAAGAAAATCAATAAAAGCCGTGCCCAAAGAATACTTAAGGCTCTGAAACAAAAAGAGAAAAAGTTGATGAAAAAGCGTTTAAAATCTAAACATTCCGGCAAAAAGAACCAGAAGGATTGGTAAAGTCTTGGTAAAGATTAAACAAATATTAATTTTACCATTGATACTCTCAACTCTTCTATTAGGCAAGGAGCTAAAAGTATCGGCATCTGTGAACCGTACAAGCATCCAGCGCGATGAAATTATTAAATATAGTATTAAAGTTGAAGGAGTCAGAAATATAAGGGTTCCTCAGCCTGAATTTAAAAATTTTCAGATTGCAAGAGGTCCTTCCCGTTCAAGTCGTTTTCAAATAATAAATGGTGATGTAACTTCCAGTAAAACTGTGAGCTGGTGGTTGAGTCCGGAAAAAACCGGCCAATTTACTATAGCTCCTGTACAAATAAAATATCAAGGTCAAACCAGACAGACAGAAGGAATCAAAATAAAAGTATTAAAAAGTCAACAGAGACAAGCTGGAAAACAAAGTAAGTCCACGGATAGTAAAAATGAATCCACTCAAAAAAGCAATCTAAAGGACATTTTTTTCAAAGCTGAGCCAGAACAAAGAACAGTTTATGAAGGAGAGCAATTAAATGTTGATTTTGTACTTTATTTTAGACGTAAAGTACAAAATTTTGCCAGGAGAGGATTACCTGAAGGAACTAATTTTTGGACTGAAGAATTTAAGCCACCACGCCGACCAGAGGTAAGCAAAGTTAAATATAAAGGCAAACAATACCGCCGGGCTGTAATCCAAAAAATAGCCTTTTTTCCGACTAAAACGGGGGAATTGACTATTGATCCTATGAAAATTAAAGTTGAAGTGGTTGAAAAGACTCAGCGCAAAGAACGGGGTTTTTTTAGTGATTCTTTTTTCGGTAATTCGTTTTTTAGTGAAACAGAAGTAGTTTCCCTTACTTCTAAACCTCTACATATTCAGGTGAAAGCCTTGCCAAGTCCGGTTCCCAACAATTTTTCAGGTGGGGTTGGTCAATATTCAATTGAAGCCAGTATAGATACAGAAGAAGTAAAACAGAATGAAGCCTTCTCAGTCAGATATAGAATACAGGGTCAGGGAAATATTAATTCTGTTTCAATGAGTGAACCAGAAATATCTTTTCCGGCTGAAATTTTTGATCCTCAGATAGATCGTAATTCCAAAAAACGGGAAGATTTAATTTTAGGTAATTTATCTTATGAATATGTAATAATACCAAAAGAATCAGGGAGGTTTGAAATACCGGGCTATAAGTTTGTCTATTTTGATACCAAACAGGGGGATTATGTTACAAAAAAAACCTCCAGATTGAGTATTAGAGTAAAAGAGAACTTAAGCAACACAGATACAAATCGTCTAACCCGTAGTCGAATTCAGCAGTTAAATCAGGACATTAGATACATTAAAAATAGTGCTAATAGCTGGAGAGAAGTTGACAAAGAATTCTATGATCACTGGTGGTTTTGGACTTTAAATATTGCGAGTATATTAATTTTTATAGGTTCAATTGTATATCAGAAGAGGCAGGAAAAATTTAGTAATAGTCAATTATCAAGAAGAAGGAAGGCCTATAAAAATAGCAAGAAAAAAATGAAGCAAGTTGAAAAGACTTTAGCTAAGAAAGATTATGAGAGAGCTTCAAGTCAATTATATAAGACAGTAACGAAATATATTGCTGATAAATTAGGGTTATCTGCTACAAGTGTAAATATTAAGCAGTCCAGGGAGGCTTTGGAGGAACAGGAAGTAGACCAAAATGTAATAAATAATACGATTGAATTATTACAGGAATTGGAGCAAATGAAATTTGCACCTGAGATGCGAACGGAGGGTGAGCTTCAAAGCTTAGCGGAGCGAACCAAAGAGCTAATTAATGAATTACAGCAAGAAATATAGTTGACCCCAGGATAGTGATGCATAAAAATATACCATATAAATATCTATTAATTATACTACTGGTTGTGTTGTTTACCAATGTATTTGCCAGTGCAGGAGCGGATGCCTTATTGCAAAAAGGAAATGATTATTATAAAGAGGAACAGTATGGCAAAGCCATTCAAATCTATGAAAAAATATTAAATAGTGGCAATGAGAGTGGGGCTTTATATTTTAATCTAGGCAATGCCTATTATAAAAAAAATAGGATTGGTGAGGCTATTTTGTACTATGAAAAAGCGGAAAAACTTTTACCTGATGATGAAAATGTAAAGTTCAATTTGAAGCTGGCTCGCTCTAAGATAGAAGATAAAATAAAGTATCCGCAAGATTTTTTTCTATTCCGATGGGTTCGAGAGGTAATTGATAATTTATCATCATTTGGTTGGGCAGCAGTAGGGAGTACATTAATTTTTCTATTAGCTCTATGTTTTTGTTGTTATCAATTGGATTTGGGACAGAAAATAGATCATTTAATTCAGAAAATATATCTTCCTTTAATTATAATTGCAGTAATGTCAATATATCCAATCTATTATAGCAATAAGTCTGAGAATATTGCTAACTATGGTATAATACTACAGGAGGAAGTGAATACATTGGCTGCACCACAAACCGGCAGCACAAAATTGTTTGTTATTCATGAGGGGGCAAAGGTCAGGATTAAAGAAAAATCAAATCAATGGCTTAAAATTGAATTGTTAAATGGGAAACAGGGGTGGATAAAGAAGTCGGCCCTTGGTGTGATTTAATTTAATTGTGGAACATATAAAAATCCTTCAATGATCTGTTCTTATGATAAAGTTGAAATATATTTATTTAAGTTTGGCAAAAACATAGGTTTTATCTATCTTGAATTTTGTTTATATTATTAAGGAGGTATGGAGAAAAAATGAGTAAAATAAGATATATATTAATTTATCTCTTATTACTAAATATATCTGCACAAGCACAGAGTAATATGCCCAAGCAGTATGAAAAATTCGATCCCTTAATACTGAACGAACCTTTTTTGCCCATGGGAGATGGAACTATGATCAAAGAAATTATTACTGATGTTGAAAAAAGACGCACTGTACAAAAAGACACAGTTCAGTATGTGAGTAAAATGGGATGGAGAATTCAGGCCTTGACTACTGAAGATCTGTTTGTTGCTGATAGTGCTAAGAAAAAACTAAGCCGGAAGTTTGGTGAGAAAGCAGTCAAAAAAATTTATAATTCTCCTTATTGGAAGATAAGAGTTGGTAACTGCTCTTCCCGCGCAGAGGCAGAAAAATTACTGAATAAAGTAGAGAGAATGGGATACACTAGAGCCTGGATTATAAGAGCGAAAGTTAGGGTAAAAGAAAAAACTTTTCCAAAAATAAGATAATTTAAAAAATAAAAAAGGTGAATATGGCTGGACATTCAAAATGGTCAAATATAAAGCACCGGAAACAAAAACAAGATAAAAAGAAAAGTAAAATTTTTGGTAAATTATCCAAAAAAATACAGGTTGCAGCCCGAGAAGGTGGAGGCGACCCTGAAAAAAATCCTGATTTAAGAAGTATTATTGACAAAGCTAAAGATAAGGATATGCCCAAGGATAATATTGAACGGGCAATTAAAAAAGGAACCGGTGAGTTAGAAGGAGTCGACTATCAGGAACAAATTTACGAAGGGTATGGTCCCGATGGAGTTGCCATTTGGATGAAGACTTTGACTGATAATAAAAATAGAACGGTTGCTGAAATTCGTAATTTACTGGAAGAATATGGAGGTAATTTAGGTAGTGATGGTAGTGTAACCTGGATGTTTGATAAGGAAGGGCATATTTTAATTGAGCAGGATAAGTGCCCTGAGGATGATGCTTTTCTGATAGCCTCCGAGGCTGGAGCAGAGGATTTTAAAACCGAAGATGGATATTACAAAGTAATTACTGATCCGACTGAGGTACATGAAGTAAGAGAGAATATAGAAGAACAAAGCATACCTATTGAAGATTCGTCAATAGAAATGGTACCTGAAAATACTGTACGAGTTGAAGATGAGCAAGAAGCAGAGAAAATTTTGGAATTATTGGACAAACTTGAAGACCATGATGATGTAGAAAAGATATCTTCAAATTTTGATATTGATGATGAAATATTGGATCGATTGAATGATGAAGAATAGGAGTTATAAATTAAAATACTAGGAATAGATCCGGGACTAAAAAATACAGGCTATGGGCTTGTTGTCAAAAAAGGAAGGGAGCCTAAGTGCTATACTAGTGGTGTGATAAGGACCTCTCCTAACAACGATTTTCCGCAAAGATTATCAAAAATATATAATGGCCTCTCAGAAGTAATTGAGGAATGGCAACCCAAAATGATTTCCATAGAGGAAGCTATTTATGCTCAGAATGTACGAATAGCAATTAAATTAGGGCATGCACGTTCTGCAGCTATTTTGGCTGCATCAAATAATGGAATTGATATTTTTGAATACGCTCCTAAAAAGATTAAATCTTCTGTAACAGGTAATGGTCGAGCTAAAAAAGAGCAGATCCGTTATATGGTTAAAAATATTCTGGATTTGCCGAAAAAGCCACCGTCATTGGATGAAAGTGATGCTTTGGGAGCAGCTTTATGTCATCTAAATCAATTTAAATTTTCACAGAGGTTATAAAATGTACGAATATATAAGAGGGAAGCTGGTCAAAAAAGAAGCAACTAAAACCACTCTGGATGTTAATGGGGTAGGTTATTTAATAAATGTGCCGGTAACGACTTCAGAGGCCCTACCTTCTAAAAATGAAGAAGTAAAATTACTTATTTTTTATCATGTTAGAGAGGACACTCAGAGATTATATGGATTTTATACTGAAGAGGAACGCAAATTATTCAAAATGTTAATTGGTATTTCTGGAATTGGACCCAAAACTGCCCTGACTATGCTTTCAGGCGCTTCCCCCTCTGAATTTAAAAAAAGAATCGTTTCCGAAAATATTGATGCCCTAACTACTATTCCGGGTATAGGAAAAAAAACTGCTAAACGTATTATAATGGAATTAGAAGAAAAAATTGATGAAATGCCTGAAGACAACACTCAAACCAGTACAGTTACTACTTCTGTTGAAGCTGAAATTAATTCGGCTGGTATTGAAGCCCTGATGGAATTGGGATATAATAAAAGGAAGGCTAAAAAGGGTCTTAAAAAAGCCATTAGTGAACTAGGAGCAGAAAAGGATATTCAGGATTATATTAAATATGCTCTTGCTAATATGTAGATAAGGGAAGCTTAAGTAAATTAGTGGATAAACGCCGAGAAATAATAGGTATATTGTTGATAATGCTAGGATTGTTTGTCCTATTCAGCCTGGTTTCTTATAGTCCGGCTGAAGAGCCTACTATCTCTTCTTCCCTCTCCATTGATAATTGGATGGGCTTATTTGGAGTATTTACATCATATTGGCTTTTTAAAATGGGGATCGGGCTGGGTGCGTATGCAATTAGTATTTTACTTATTCTTTGGGGAATTTGGATATTTGGTAATAAGGATTACAAGATTTTGGGCCGCTTCTCAATCTATGTAATTATTTTAGCATTAGCAGCTTCTACAGCATTTGCTCTGCCTCAGGTTGCTGAAGAGTTCAATAGTACAATTGGATTTGAATATAGCGGTTTAATTGGGGGAGAGATTGCTCAGTTTATGTATGATTGGTTGAATTTAATTGGCTCAATTATTTTCCTCACAGTTATATTATTAATAGTAATTCGAGGTTATTTTGGCTGGAGTTTTTATGGGCCTATAACTAAAGTAAAGCACTGGTTGGTTGCTAGAAAATTTTCTTTTGGACAGGATGAAGAAGAAAAAGACTTAGAATTCAACCGATCCGGAGCCAAACAAAAATCCACATCGAACAAAAATGATTCCCCTTCAAAGAAGAAAGCCAGAAAAACAAAACAGAGCAAAAATAAGAGGACAAAATCAACATCTTCTACTCAAAACACGCAGACAACCAAATCCAAAAATAAAAAGGATACAAAGAAGACAGCAAATAAATCTAATGTCAAAGGAAAATATAACTTTCCGCCTGTAGATATTCTAAAAGCAACTGCAGGTGAAGGAATTGGCCGACCTTCCGATGAAAAGGTGGAAGAGAACTCTCAGAAGCTAGAGGACACACTTGAGACTTTTAATGTTCATGGGAAAGTACGGAAAGTGGTCAAAGGACCAATAATTAGCCGCTACGAAATTGAGCCTGAATCAGGAGTTCGAGTAAATAGAATCACAAACCTTGAAAATGATCTGGCACGTATATTAGAAGCGGAAAGCATTAGGATAGTAGCGCCTATTCCGGGTAAATCAGTTGTGGGAATAGAAATACCCAATGAAGAACGGGATATAATTCGTTTTAGAGATATAGTTGCTTCTAAAGAATTTCGTCAATCAGAGTCGATTTTGACACTGGCATTAGGTACAGATACTACCGGACAGGTCCAAACAGTTGATCTAGCAGAGCTACCCCACCTGCTAATAGCCGGAGCAACCGGTTCGGGTAAAAGTGTTTCTATTAATATGATGGTGGCAAGTATATTATACAGAGCTAGCCCTGAAGAAGTAAAATTCGTGATGATTGATCCCAAAAAACTGGAACTATCTTTATATGAAAAAATAGCCGATCATTATTTAATCAAAAATGATGAGATAGAAGAAGAGGTGATTACAGAACCTGATAATGCTATTTTGGCTTTAAGGTCCTTAAAAATTGAGATGGATGATAGATATGAACGGCTCTCTCAGGCTTCTGTTAGGCATATTGACCAGTATAATCAAAAAGTTAGACAGGGATTTATTGAAGGAGATATATTACCGAAAATTGTGGTTGTGATAGATGAATTAGCAGATCTAATGATGAGCTCGGCTAAGGAAGTAGAACCGCCGATTGCCAAACTGGCCCAAAAAGCACGGGCAGTAGGAATACACTTGATCGTAGCTACCCAGCGGCCCTCTGTAGATGTTGTGACGGGGTTGATTAAAGCTAATTTTCCTGCTCGGATTGCTTTTAAAGTCACCTCAAAAGTTGATTCTCGTACAATTTTGGATAATAATGGCGCGGAAAGTCTGCTTGGCAATGGGGATTTATTGATCACTACTCCTAAAAACCCAGAATTACGTAGGATGCATAGTGCTTATATTTCACTGGAAGAATTGGAAGATATTATGGATTTCATTGAAGGTCAGCCAGTTCCAGAGGATACAGAATTACCGTCAATTCAGGAACAAAAACAGACTGAGAGAGTAGACGGCGCCAAAGAAAGGGATGAATTATTCAATCAGGCTATGGAATTGGTCATCACCCATCAGCAGGGTTCAGCATCAATGTTGCAGAGGAGACTAAAAATTGGATACGCACGTGCTTCTAGAATCATCGATCAATTACAGGATGAAGGTATTGTTGGGCCTCATAAAGGCAGTAAAGCCCGGGATGTTTTAGTCGATGAAAGTTACCTATATGGCTCTGATGATGTAACAAAAAATGTTGATGAGGATTAATTATGATAGAGAATAGACTGAATAAGATTTGTATAGCCATATTTTTATTATTTTCAATTTCAGTGGGTAGGGCTTCTCCACAAAAATTATTAGATAATATATCGAAAAACTATTTGAGTGATATTCCTTTTGTATTGGATTTCAGAGTAAAAAATATTAATGAAGAAGGTAAATCGGTTTCACAGACAAAAGGAGAGTTTATAATTAATGAAGCTAAAGAATTTCGAGTCAATTATCCCAGTGAGGATATACTTTACGACGGCAAATGGCTCTGGACATACAATAAAGTTAATCAACAGACAGTAGTAGAAAAGTTCAATCCTAGTTCAACCCTAAGCCTGATTTATGATATTATTAATGGTAACCTTGGTAGTTTTAATATTAAAGATGCCACTCAGAATGGGGCGATCTGGGAGTTGAATTTAGAACCCCAAAATAAAAATAATTTCTTTCAAAAAATTGAATTGACTGCTAATGAAAAGGGGAGAGTGGTTGAAAAGGCTAAATATATAGATTACCGCGGCAAAACAATTGTAGTAGAATTTTTGAGTCAGCAGGATACAGTAATTCAAGACTCAGTCTTTTATGATGTTAGACAGAGTTCTAAAGAGAATCTAATCGACCTTCGTCCATGAAAAAAAATAAATTTTTTAATTACAGAACATTCATTGGTTTATTAATTAGTATAATTGGGTTGTACCTGGGCTTTAAAGATTTTCAGGTAGAAGAATTTTTTAAGGCCCTAAATAATGCCAATCTTTTACTATTTTTTGTCTCAATGGCAGTGATGATATTTGTGGTATTTTTGCGGGCCTGGAGATGGCAAACTATTCTTGATCCCTTAAAAAATATATCTCTACATCGTATGTTTGAGGCGGAGATGATCGGTTATTTTGGTAATAATGTTTTTCCACTCCGTCTGGGTGAATTATTGCGTTCTTATTCTCTAGGTAAATCGGAGCAGATTTCTGCAGCAACTGTTTTTGGTACTGTAGTAGTAGAGAGAGTCATGGATGCTATCTTTACTGTCTTTGTAATGTTTTTCGCTGTACTTACTTTTGATAATATGCCAGCCTGGATCCATAAAAGTGCTATTGCAGGGATTATAACATTTTCTGTTTTTTTGCTCGGATTAATTATACTAGTCATTAATAAGGAAAAATTGGAAGATATAGATTGGTTGAATAAATATTCGGATACAAAAATATTTCAGATATTGGCAAAGTTTGTTCGAGGCTTGATAATGTTGAAAGAGAATCCCCATACCTTAAAAATAATTATACAGTCCCTTTTGGTTGGGGGCGTAAATATATTTTTCTACTGGGTAATAGGTGTTGTTTTTGGAATACAATTTAGTTTTGCATCTGTCTTATTAATTTATTTTGTTACTATGGCTATTATTGCAGTCCCTTCCTCACCAGGTTATGTGGGAACTTATCATGCTGGTGCGATTTATATTCTACAATTTATAGGTCACCCTGAACCCAGAGCACAGGCAATTGCTGTTATAATGCATGCAGCGGGTTTTATCCCTCTGGTACTGATTGGTGGTGTATATTTTGTGAAGAGTCAAATTAATATAAATGAGTTCGATGAAAAACAGGTAGAGAAGAATGAATAATAGGGTGTTGAGATAAATTGATAATAAACAGGATTAAATAACCGTTGATAGAAGAAAATGAGATCAGAGCGATATCATTCTTTTGTATTGATAATTAGGTAAAATGTTTATATCTTTACAGACTGCTAGAATCGATAGAAAAGACGAAAGCTAATTAAAAAAATAACGAAGGTGGTGAAACAAAGTGGTACAGGTCAAAGTAAGAGAAAATGAAAGCCTCAATCAGGCTTTAAAGCGTTTCAAGAAAAAATTTGAAAAAGAAGGTATTCTGAAAGCGATCAAGAAAAATACTTACTATATTAAACCTACTGAGAGAAGAAGATTGAAGAGGGCAAAAGCAATCAAAAGACTGAAAAAATTGGAACGCAAAGAACGCAGAGCCCGTGAAAAAAGACTGCGGTTAAGGTAAGATCAATAACTTAGCAGTAGTGTTTTTGACAGGTTAATTTTTTTTAATACAATAAAAATATAGAAGGGTTTTATATGCTTATAGAAAGCCTTTCAGGTGTTAGAGCTCATGATGAAGAATTAACTGATGATTTTGTTCGAGCGTATGCAGTTGCTTTTAGTGAGCTTGTTGAGGCAAAACGAATAGTTATTGGAAGAGATACGCGCGAGAGTGGTGAAAGAATAGTAGAAGAAATGAAAAAGGCTCTTATTGAACAGGGTGTTAAAGTAGTTGATATTGGTATTTGTCCTACTCCAACTTTGCAGTATAATGTACATTATCAAGGAGCGCAGGGAGGAATAGAAGTAACGGCCAGCCATAATCCTCTGCCATGGAATGGTTTAAAGTTTATTGGTGGTGACAGTATGTTCTTGAGACCTGAACAAGTTGAAGAATTGATTGATAAACGGAAGCAGATTCAGGAGAATTATCCGGCTCCTCAGGATGAAGAGGCCGAGGTGATTGAAGAAAAAGGAATAGATCCCCATATCGAGTCTCTGCTCATGTTGAAATATTTGAATAAAAATAGAGTCCAAGAACAAAATTTCACAGTTGCTTTTGATGGAGTCAATGGAGCTGGTTTTGAGGCAATACCAAAATTATTAGAAAAAATTGGTTGTGAAGTAGTTACTATAAATTGTGATGCGGAGGAAGACTTCCCTCGTGCACCTGAGCCAAGTCCGGAAAAATTAACAGATCTAGAAGAATTAGTTCAGCAAGAAAGTGCTGATATTGGCTTTGCAGTTGATGCAGATGCCGATAGACTGGCTATTGTTGATGATAATGGTGATGCTATTTCTGAAGAGATGACTCTGGCACTGGCTGAAAAACTGATTTTACAGAAAGTAATTGCATATGATAAACAAGTAGTTACCAATCTATCTACAACACGTTCTGTTGATGACGTTGCAGAGGAATTCGAAGGAGCAGAGGTTATCAGGACCAAAGTCGGTGAAATAAATGTTGTTGAGACTCTAGAAGAAGTAGAGGGAGTAATTGGTGGCGAAGGTAATGGTGGTGTTATTTTGCCACATTCTCATCGTGGTAGGGATGCCATGACTGGGGTTTTATTGATATTACAATTAATGGCTGAAACTGATGGTTCTATTTCTGATATTTTGTCTGATATGAAGCAATATTATATGCTGAAACAAAAAGTAGATAAAGATGATCTTGAAATGACTGAAGACCTGATTGAAGAAATCAAAGAAATTGGTGATTTTGAAGAAGAAAATACAGCAGATGGAGTTAGGCTGGATTTTGAAGAAGGTTGGGTGCACATTCGCCCTTCTAATACAGAACCAATTTTTAGAATCTATGCTGAAGGTGCAGACGAAGAGTCAGCCAAAGATATAATCGAACCATATATGAAGTTTTTAAAAGATAAACAATCATAATGGGTGGGTAATTGATAGAAAACAGGGAAGAGGTAAATAGAGAGACAATTGCGCAATATATAGATCATACCCTTTTAAGTCCTGACAGTACCTGGCCTGATGTAAAAAATGCATGTCAACAGGCTCAAGAATGGGGCACTGCTTCAGTGTGTGTTCCACCTAATTATGTATCAGAAAGTGCAGAATTTTTAGAAGATAGTAGGGTTAAGATTGATACAGTGATTGGTTTTCCCTTAGGTTATTCCAAACATACTGTTAAATTGTTTGAATTGTTGCAGGCGATAGAAGATGGGGCCGACGAAGTTGATATTGTTATGAACATTGGGAAATTCAAACAAAGGAAAAAAGAGCTGGTATTGAATAATTTAGAGAGTCTGGTAGTAAGTCTCTCTAATAATACTGTTAAAGTTATCATTGAAACGGCATTACTCTCTAAAGAAGAGATCAAACAGGCTTGCAATCTGGTGGTAAGATCAGGAGCAAATTTTGTGAAAACCTCAACTGGTTTTGCTTCCGAAGGTGCTACAATAGAAAATGTGAAGTTAATGAAAAAAACTGTTCAGGATGAGATAAAGATTAAGGCTGCTGGAGGTATAAGAACCTTTAAACAAGCCAAAGCAATGTTGGAAGCAGGGGCTGATAGGATTGGAACTAGTTCGTCAGAACAGATTATCACAGGTTAAAAGTAAAGATTGAGAAACCATAAGAGTTGAAAAACAGCAGCTGGTTTGTTAATAAGTGAGTTTTTAGATGTAAGTATTATAATGACAAAAATTATAGCGGTGGCAAATCAAAAAGGAGGAGTAGGTAAAACTACAACAGCAGTTAATTTTGCTGCTGGTTTGGGGGTGTCGGAGATTAAGACATTGCTAATTGATATGGATCCTCAGGCCAATGCGACTCAGGGTTGTGGGGTTACATTTGAAAATAAAAATACAATTTATGAAGTGCTGATTGAAAATAAAAAAGTTGATAAAGCAATTACAGACACAGACATACCCTATCTAGATGTTATTCCTGCTAATCCGCAGCTGGTAGGGGCAGAAATTGAAATGGTCTCTGAAATAGGGCGGGAATATATTCTGAAAAAGAGATTGCGTAAATTAGAAGCGGATTATGACTATATAATAATTGATTGTCCTCCCTCACTGGGCTTATTGACTGTCAATAGTCTAACCACAGCAAATTCTGTATTAATTCCTATCCAATGTGAATATTATGCAATGGAGGGTTTAGGGCAATTACTTAATACTATACGGCGTGTGCAAAAAAGCCTTAATGAAGATCTGGAAGTGGAAGGTGTCTTGTTAACTATGTATGATGCAAGACTGAGGTTGTCTGATGAAGTAGCCGATCAGGTCAAAGAGCATTTTCAGGACAAATTATTTAATACAAAAATCAGAAGGAATGTCCGTTTGGGAGAATCTCCCAGCCATGGTCAGCCTATAATTTTGTATGATGCTTCATCCAGAGGAGCTCAAGATTATATGGATTTTGTAGGAGAATTTTTAGGGAAAAATGATGAGCAAAAATAAAAATAGATTAGGTAAGGGATTAGGTGCAATTATACCTGATTCATCTGAAGAGGTACCGGAAAAAGTTGAACAAGCTACGCGTAAATCTGCTGATATTCCTGTCGATAAAATTAAAACTAATCGTTTGCAGCCGCGGAAGAATTTTGATGAAAAAGCAATGGAAGAGCTTAGGCAATCGATCAGTAAGAATGGTCTGATCCAGCCTATTACTGTTCGCAAAACTGAAGAGGGCTATGAATTAATTGCAGGCGAGCGTAGAGTTAGAGCAGCACGTGATATTGGGATGGAAAAAATTCCTTCCTATGTTTTGCCAGTTGAGACAGATGTAGAAATGATGGGGTATGCTTTAATAGAAAACGTACAAAGAGAAGATCTAAATCCTGTTGAAAAAGCGGAAGCCTATAAAATGCTTTCTGAAAAGTTTAATTTATCCCATCAGGAAGTTGCAGAAAGAGTTGGGAAAGGAAGGACGACAATATCTAATTCGCTCAGGTTATTAGATTTGCCCGATGTAATCCAAAAAGATTTACGAAATGGAGAAATAAGCGCGGGGCATGCTAGACCTTTACTTAGAATTAATGATGAGAAAAAACAACTCAACCTCTGGCGAAAAATAAAAAAAGAAGGACTGAGTGTAAGGGAAGTGGAAGAGGCGGCAAAAAAATTTAAAGAAAAGAAGACCTCTTCTGATAAAAAGAGTACTAAAAAGAAGAAGAAAAGAAAACCAGCCTACCTAAAAAAATTTGAAGAAAGAGCCATGCATACAATTGGAACCAAAGTAAATCTGAAAGGGTCGGAGAAGAAAGGTAAATTGGAGATAAAATACTATTCCAAAGAGGATCTAAACCGATTGATTGAAATCTTTGATTCCATTGAGGGAGAAGTCAATTGAAAGACTCCAAATATACAGTACATATAGTTTCTGAAACTTCGGAAGACCATATTAATTTCAGTGTGAAAGGGAAACACGTTAAGATTGGAGCCTGGGCTGCAGGTGGCATTATATTATTGACTTTAATCTTTGGGATCATATTTGTACCCCGAGCATTAAAGTATGATGAAATTAAACAGGAAAACAAAAAACTCATTAAAGCAAAATTAAAAATTGCTAGAATAATAAATGAGTATAATGAGATTGTTAAAATGGATAGCTATATCAGAAATGTATTAGGATCTGATTTAAATCTAAAAAAAAATAGGTCACAACTAGATTCTTTAGAAAATTCAGATATCGAGAAAATAAATCGGGCAAGAGAGAATGATTCTATAAAAATATCGTATCTTGATAATTTACCTATTTATGAGCCTGTCAAGGGATATGTCACTCAGGAATTTAAGAAAAAAAGATTTTTTGACCGTAAGAATCACTATGGAATCGACGTTGCAGCCCAAAAAGGAGAGCCGGTTAAGGCTGTTGCTTCTGGTAGAATAATTTTTAGTGGCTGGAATACTCGTTATGGCTATATGACTATTATTTCTCATTCAGACGGATATTTTACGGTCTATGGCCATCATGAAAAAAATATCACTGATTCACATCAATATGTAGATAGAGGGGATGTGATCGGATATGTGGGGAACACAGGAATTAGTGAGGGACCGCATTTACATTTTGAGATATGGAAGAATGGCGAACCCTTAGATCCCATGAGATTAATTCCTTCATATAAAAAGAAAGATATTTCAAATTAAAGAAAGCAAATATTAAAAGACATTATGTGGAAAAATAATAGTAAAGATAAAGCAAGTAAAGGGAATGAGGATATGAGTAATGAAAGTAAAGTAAATACTATTATTGGAGAACAGGCAAAAGTAAATGGTGATATTGAGCAAGATGGTAGTATTGTAATATATGGAGATGTTGAAGGGGATATAATTACAAAAGGTACAATTACGGTTGGTAATAGTGGAATGATAAAAGGGAAACTTGAAGCTCAGAACATAAAAATTTCTGGAGAGGTTAATGGTAATATTATTGCCAAGACTAAAATGACCCTGAAAGATAAATCACATTTATTTGGAGACATCAAGGCTAAACAGATTGTAATTGAAGATGGTGCTAAGTTTGAGGGTAAGTGTGATATGGGACTGGATAAAGATAAAAAGAGAGAACAAAAAGATACTCAGAAAAAAAAGAAAAAAGACTAAAAAAATAATAAAAAGTTAGGCTCTTCTTGATGCAAAAGCCAAAACTATTTTCAAAGGACCTGATTGAGTTAGATGTTCAATGTGATAGCAAAGATGAGGTGCTGCGTGAAATAGCAGATATTGCTTGCAATTCTTCGATATTGGAAAATTATACTCAGGATCAAATTTTCAAAAAATTAAAAAAAAGAGAGCAAATCAGCAGTACTGGTTTTGAATCTAGAATTGCTATACCACATTGTCCAGTAGAGGAGATCTCTGATTTTGTAGTCGGAGCTTTGCGTACTTCTCAAGGGGTAGATTTTGATTCTTATGATGGGGAGCCGACACAAATTTTTATTTTTATAATTCTTCCAGCGGAAAAAAGGGACGAGCATATCCGATTGTTATCAAAATTAGCTAATGCCCTCAAGTCAGAAAAAAACGTTGATAATCTACTAGAAAGTTATGGTGAACTTGATTTTAGAGAAAAGATACTGAAATACATCTCAACGGATACTGAAAAAGAGAGGTCAGAGGAGTATAATTTATTCAATATTTTAGTGCAGAACGAGGAGATTTTTGATACTGTTTTAAATTATGTAGCTGAAATAGAAGATTGTAATATTGCTATTTTTGATACTAATAATGCCAGTAAATATTTATATAAGCAACCTTTATTTTCTGGTTTTTGGACCGAAGAAAAACAACAGTATAGTAGAATGATAAAAGCAGCTGTGAATGAGTCTTTCGCAAATGACCTGATAAGAAAACTGAATATGCTAATTGATGATCATGAAAGGCAGGACATTGCTTTCTGGGTCCAGGAAATATTTTATTTTAATGGTTCTGTAAACCTATAAAATAATCATAAAAGATATAAAAGGCTCTCAATGTCAAGCTTTACTACTCACTTGCCCGCTCTATTTTTAGTTGGTCTGATAGTTGTATTAGGTTATTATTTTGGTAAAGAAATCAAGTTGATTAAACTACCTGCGGTGATTGGGTATATGATTTTAGGAGTGATTTTTGGGCCCTCTCTTTTCAATATAGTCGGTGAAACGACATTGGGTAATTTAAGTTTTATTACTAATATTGCTTTAGGATTTGTTGCTTTCAGTATTGGCTTGGAATTGAATATGAACTTCCTGAAAAAACTGGGAAGCAGTATCGTTTATATTATAATAATTGAATCGCTAGCCGCTTTTGGGCTTGTATTTGGAGGGATATATTTGATAACTGGGAATGCTCCCATGGCGTTAATTTTTGGGGCACTTGCTCCGGCGAGCGCTCCTGCTGGTACTGTGGCAGTTATCAAAGAATACAAAGCTCACGGTGATTTAACTAAAGCCCTGTATGCAGTGGTGGGTTTTGATGATGGGTTTGGTATAATAATATTTGGTTTTACTGCAGCTCTGGTAAAATTTATTTTGCATAGCAACACAGGCCATGTAGAGGTAGGACTATTTCAGACTATTTTACACCCTATTGTTGAGCTGGGCATAAGTGTGGTGGTTGGGATTGTATTTGGTGGTATTTTTAGCTGGCTCACTAGAAAATTGAATAATAGTGAAGATATAATAATTTTATTGTTTGGGTTCATTTTTATGGCTAGTGGAGCCAGTAAAGCTATGAAAGGGTCCTTAATATTTACAAATATGGTTATGGGCTTCCTAATTATCAATACTCAGCCCAGGAAACTGACAGAGAAAGTCCATGATAAATTACATAGATATTTACCGATATTGTTCATATTATTTTTTGTTCTAGCAGGTGCGAATCTCCATATTAGCAAAATTCCTTCCCTCGGTTTAATTGGTATTGTTTACATTGTCGCTAGATCAGCGGGATTAATTGGAGGGTCAAAGTTAGGAGCTCTAATAGGGGGAGCCAATAAAAAAATAAGGAAATATCTGGGTCTCGGGATTCTATCCCAGGCTGGGGTTGCAATAGGTTTGGCATTGAGTATAAAAAAAGATCTGACAGGAATAGGTCAGGAATTAGCCAGTGGAATTACAAATGGAACTCACATTGGGGCAGCTGCTTTGACAACTATTACAGTAACGGCTGTATTTTTTGAATTTGTGGGGCCAATCTTAACAAAATACGGGCTAGAAAAAGCTGGTGAAATAAATGAAGACATATAAATTAAATATAGGGATATAAATGTTGAAAAGAACTGTTACTTGTGGTGAATTGAGAAAGGAAGATCAGGCTGAAACCCAGACTTTAAATGGATGGGTGCATAATAAAAGGAACCTGGGAGGCTTACTTTTTATTGATTTAAGAGATAGATATGGAATAACACAAATTGTATTTGATCCAGGGGAAAACGAAGATTTGTTTGAGAAAGCAGAAGATTTGGGTCATGAGGATGTTATTGCTATTGAAGGCACAGTAAGGGCGAGGCCTGATGAAGCAATTAATCCCGATAGGGAAACCGGTGAAATCGAAGTTTTGGCTCAAAATCTGGAAATGTTAAATGAATCAGAAACTACTCCTTTTGTAGTAACAGATCGAAGCTCTGCCCATGAGGATTTAAGATTACAGCATCGTTATCTTGATTTGAGAACGGAAGAGTTACAGAGAACAATAAAAATCAGGTATAATGCTGCTCAAAAAGTTAGAGAATATTTAAATAACAACGATTTTTTTGAAATAGAAACACCATTTTTAATAAAAAGTACACCGGAAGGAGCAAGAGATTTTATAGTACCAAGTAGAATTAATAAAGGTGATTTTTATGCTTTGCCACAGTCACCTCAAACATATAAACAGCTTTTAATGGTGGCTGGTTTTGATAGATATTATCAGATCGTGAGATGTTTTAGAGATGAAGATCTAAGAGCAGACCGGCAACCTGAGTTCACTCAAATTGATTTTGAAATGTCTTTTGTTGAAGAGGAAGATGTCATGCAAATGACTGAGACATTAATCCAAAAAGTGTTCTCTGAAGTGGCAAATATAAATTTACCTCAAAATTTTCCTGTCATGAGTTATGAGGAGGCTATTACAAAGTATGGAACAGATAAACCAGATCTAAGATATGGCTATGAAATTCATACTTTGAATGAAATAGTCCAGCAAACTGATTTTAGGGTCTTTACCTCGGTAGTTGAAAATGATGGTACAGTAGCTGGGATATGTTTTCCAGAAAGTGATCATTTTTCACGTTCTAAAATAGATGAACTTACTGAACTTGCTGAAAATTGGGGAGCAAAAGGTCTGGCTTATACTAAAGTTGATGAAAATGGATTCACCAGTGGCATTGCAAAATTTCTGGCTCCTGTCGAAGAGGAATTATTAGATGAATTTGCGGCAGAGCCAGGTGATATTATATTTTTTGTAGCAGATGATCCACAGATGACTTATTCTATCCTGGGTAATTTACGAAAAGAATTAGCAGAACAGCTGGATTTAATTCAAGAGGGATTTAAGCCAGTGTGGATAACAGATTTTCCTCTCTTAGAATTTGATGAAGACCAGGATAGATATGTTGCGACCCATCATCCTTTTACTGCAGTAAATTCAGAAGATATGGACAAATTAGAGGATAAACCGGAAGAAGTACAGGCGAGAGCCTATGATATTGTGATTAATGGCTACGAATTAGGAGGAGGAAGTATACGTAATCACAAATTAGAAGACCAGAAAAAAATGTTTCGCGCCCTGAATATAGATGAAAATGAGGCAGAAGAAAAATTTGGCTTTTTGATGGAAGCTTTGAAATATGGGGCTCCACCCCACGGAGGAATTGCCCTTGGATTTGATAGATTTGTTATGTTACTGGCAGGAGTTGATAATATACGGGATGTGATAGCCTTTCCCAAAACAACCAGCGCTTCAGGATTAATGTCTGGTTGTCCTACTAAAATAGATCCGGACCAATTAAGAGAACTGGGGATTCAATTGAGAGACGAACTGAAAGAGGAATAGTGTGTTATAGATAATTTTAGGAGGGGATATGGAAAAAATAGGTTATATCTTATTAGCTATAGTAGCCGCTATTTGGATAGGATTGATGATTTTTGGTTTAATAAGTGCATTCCCCGCTGGTTTGATTGGTCTGGTTGCAATATCTGGAATTGGTATTTTATTTATTAAAGTTTTAAAAGAACGGCTTGAGAATAAAGAAGATGATTATTATTCCAAAAATGTGGAAAAATAATATTGAAATATTATAACACTTGATATAGATATGAGGAGGTCATTATGCTTTTAACAACTCAGGACAATTTCAGTGATTATGAAATAACAGAGACTCTGGGAATTGTCAGAGGGAATACAATTAGAGCCAGACATATTGGAAAAGATATTTTGGCTGGATTAAGGAATCTTGTAGGAGGAGAGGTTAAGGAATATACTAAAATGTTAGGTGAGTCTAGAGAGCAGTCAATTGATAGAATGAAAGCCGAAGCAGAGGAAAAGGAAGCAGATGGTATAGTTTGCATACGGTTTGTAACATCTCAGGTAATGCAAGGTTCAGCGGAATTATTAGTATATGGTACTGCTGTTAAATTAGACGCAAAATAGTATTTTTATACTTTTATCTTTACCCTAACTTCTTTAAGATTAAGCCAATCTAGATGGTAATTATAGTTAAACTTGAATTTATTTAATAAGCTGGATTTAAAAAACTAATTTTGTATAGAGGGAGGATAATCAGATTTATCTTGACACTATTTTAAATTTGACTATTAATTTAGCTTTAAAATGGTTTTAAAATATATGAGCTGGATGTCTAAGATGAATTAATTTAAGAAGTGAGGATACTTATGGAGGAAGAACAAAGGTCTTCTTTTGGGAAAATATTTTGGGTGGCTAATTCACTGGAACTGCTGGAAAGATTCGCCTATTATGGAATCTACATGGGATTTGGTATTTATATGGAACACCTGGGTTTTTCAAAAGGTCAGCTGGGTATAGTACAGAGTATATTTCTGGTGTTTTCTTATACAATTCCGGTTGTGTCAGGTACATTTGCAGATAAATATGGATTTAAAAAAGTTTTAATAGTTTCATATCTAGCATATATTCCCTCAATTTTACTATTGATATTGACTCAATCTTTTTCTGGTATTGCCTTGACTATGTTGTCAATTGGTCTGGCGGCAGGTATTTTTAAACCTCTGGTATCTGGAACAGTTCGCTCTGTCACGGATAGTACAAATAAGACATTAGGCTTTGGGATATTTTATGCTATGGTCAATGTGGGAGCCTCTTTTGGGCCAATTATAATGGGGTATTTGAGAGCAATTGCCTGGAAATATGCTTTTTATGCAGCTGCCATTGGAATTGCTCTAGGCTTATTAATCACAATATTTTTCTTTGAAGAACCGGACAGGGAATTTAAAGATATAACTCTTGGAAAAAAATTAAAGGACATAGGAATTGTACTCTCCGATAAGAAATTTGCGTTGTTTTTGATTTTACTGGGGGTGTTTTTCTGGCTTCCTTTCTGGTCCTTCTTTAATCTTTGTGCGCTTTATATTGATAAAAGTCTCGATACTGTAAGATTATACCAGGATATCAAATCTGTGTTGGGACCAGTAGTAGCCAATTTTCTTTCTGAGGAACAGGAAGGTACACGACAGATATTAGGTGAGACGATTTCCCATACCGGTTATGTTATCATGATATTTCAAATTTTTGTTTCCAATCTTGCAGAAAAATTTGATGGAATGAAAACATTTTTATTTGGCTTGTTCATAGGTGCTATAGGACTAGTAGTCATAGGTTTGGCAAAGATATCTGTACCTGCTATTGTTCTTCTGGGGATTGCTATCTTTGCTCTAGGCGAGATGATTGCATCACCCAGAATCCAGGAATATATAACCTGGATTGCGCCAAAAGAGAAAGCAGGCCTATATATGGGAACTAATTTTCTTGCTACTGGTATTGGTGCTGCTCTGAGTGGAATAACATATACTGCATTTTACGGTTATGTTAGAGGTATAGGACATCCTGAATATATCTGGTTCATTCTTGGAGCCCATTTAATTGTTGGAGTTGGGGTAATAAAATTGTTTACTATGAAATTGGGAGAATTTGAGGAATTAGAGGAGTAAAAGTAGTGCTTAAGAAATATTGATTACATAGATACATAGATTAGTATATCATAAAATATTATATAAAAGGTGATTGATATTTATTGAAGAATTGGTAAAATTAAACAACATATAGTTGGTTTAACATATATTATATTTATAATATTCCTTGCAGGAGGAGTTCGTTGGATAGGTTATTCAAAGTTCCTATAATCTTAGTTTTGTGTATTAGTTTTTTTATTAAAGATGGTTATGGAGAGGAATATGGTTATGAAAGAAAATCGGTCGCATATCTCGATGATTTAATATATCTGGAAGGAGCTAGCAAACTTTCGAATAGCCAAGAAGAATCCTACCTATCTGCGTTACATCAGCAGATAAAATTAAAAAGATTTGATTACAATCCCATCCCTGATTATAGCCTCAATGAATTTCAGGCTAAAGTTAAAGGAAGACAAGTCAGCGCAAAAGAGCTTGAGTCCCTGTTGAGGGAGACTGTTGCTCCAGAAATAATTGACTATGTAGACATAAAAAAAGAAATGCGCGCTAAAGATCTAGTCAATGAAACCCAGCGGAATAAGTTTATTGTACAAAAAGCCCGGGAAACCGGTTTGACTTCAGAGCAGTTAAAGAAAGTAATGAATTCAGCCTACCTGTATGTGTCTTTTATTGAAGATTATAGGTTAAATCGCAATTATGAAGAAGGGAAACTTAGTTTAACAATTAAAGGTGGACTGATATGGTATCATGTGATTTCAGAGCCAGAAGTGAGGGTAAAAAAGATTGCTAGATTATCCTCTAATATGACTGAGATTGAAGAAAAAGAGGGTTCTGACAGCTGGGAAGATATGGAAAAAAAAGCTTTTAGATCAGCTTATTCTCTATTAGCGATTAATCTTAAGACAAAAACGAGAGAGTTAAAAAGTTTCAAATTAAAAGCCCAGATCGCAGAGGTCCAAAATAGAAAAATTAGGTTCCCTTTGGGCTCCAGAGAGGGATTGAAACTAGATCAACCTTATTATGTAGGAGAATGGAGGCTTAATTCTGAAGGAGAGAAAATATTAAAAAAAGATGGTTTCGTGAGAATAGGCTCAGTGGCCAAAAAAGATCAACCTGAACCCTATCTTTCTTCAGCCTGGGCCATCCATAAAGGTGACTGGGCCAGAGGTATGGCTCTCATAGAGCATCCCCGCCTTGGAATTGATTTAGCAATAAAGCCGAGAATAATACCTGTAAAGATTAACTCGGGAGTCTTTGTAGGAGAGACGGAGAATGGAGATATTACAGCAGTCTTTGATAAGTTTTCTGGCAACGCTCCAGGTATTGATATTGATATGCAATTAAATATTGCTAATTTGAATAATATTAATCAATCGTTTGTAACAGTAGGTGCTAGTGGGGCTGTTATTCCTGTAAAAAGTAAGGTTTTTTATGAAAAAAGTTTGTTTGAAACTCAAATTGAACATTTCACAATATTTGAAATAATCGAACAAGAAAAGAATATCAACTCGTTCGGATCTTATGGAAATGGATATATAGGGTATTTGAAAAAATATTATATAGGACCATTTGCTTTACATTGGGAAACTTTGTTAGGGATACAGATTTTTTCTGTAAAAGCAAGTTATGAGGAGGATGTGAAATTGAACAATTTGAGTTTAGGAGGGAGAGTGAATTTTGGACTTGAGTATGCTTTAACTATCGATACAAATATAGGTGCTTTCGTTGGTTTAAATGGATTCCCTGCTTTCAATAGCTGGGTTGTAAAAAAAGATAATGAGGAAGTTGATATAGATAATTATGTTGACTATTCTTATCCTAAAATATCAAGCTGTGGTATGACCTATGGAATTTATTTTCATTATTCCTTGCCATCTCTTTCTTCTTCTCCTTTATAATGTCATAGCAAAAGCAAGATGTGAGCTGGCACACAGATAAAATCAAAAAAAAAGATTAAAATATAATGTACTTTTAGTATTAAGGGAAGAATATGACATATAAGTTGAAAACTGGATTAATTTGTGGTTTGGTTTTATGGGCCAATATAATATTTGGAGCACAAAATTTACCTCGATCAAGACAGGCCACTATTATAGATAATACTTCACCTTCTGAGGTAATGGTCAAAGCTACGGGAATAGGTAAAGAACAAAAAGAAGGCTTCTTTGACAGTGTAACCAATCGCGAATTAAATCAGAGTGCAGAGAACGACGCTCGTAGAGCAGCAGTGTGGTATTTACTATTTGGTGCCACCAACCCTATTTTACAGACAGAGGAAGAGAAAAATAAGTTTAAAGAAATTCAGACAGAGTTTTTTAAAATAAAAAATATACAAAATTATATCAGCTGGGATGCTACTTATTTTAAAGAAAGAATCAAGTTGGATAAACATAAATTAAAAATAGTTAAAAATTATAAGGTCAATAAAAAATTAATTAAAGAAGATTTGCAGAAAAAGAATATTATTGCAGGTTATTCTAACCTTGTAAAAGAAATTGGCCTGCCTTCTATTATGGTTATACCATCACAAAATGAAAGTGAAACCCCTCTTAGATTATTACAGGATAATTCAAATTATCAAACTGGCGCAAATGTAATTCAATCTTATTTAACAGCGAAGCAGTATCGTGTAATTTTACCCAAACAGCAGCAACAAATGCAGGAACAAATTGCAGCTCAATTTTCATTAAAAGGTACACAGAAGGATTTTAGTTATAGGCTGGCATTGTCAACAGGAAGTGATATTTATATCTCATATAATATTTCAATAGACTCCCGGAAAGTAGGATCTTCAAGAGTGTATAAAGCGAGTGTGGGGTGTAAGGCTTATGAATCTACTACAGGTAGACTGCTAGGAACGGAAACTGGATATAGCAAAGAAAGGCCCGCCTCGAAGCAAGCCCTAATTGAAGAGGCTCTGCATTCTGCTATTGATAATGTTTTGAGTAGAATTAATGCTTACTGGAAAAAAGATATTAAGCAGGGGATACAGTATAAAATTGTGACGAAAGTAGACCAAAGATATTCTTTGAGTCAAGCGGAAGATATTATATTTAAACTAGGGGACCTATTCCAAAACATTTCAAGCCAAAAGAAAGAAGTTGAATTTGGAGATTATACTTATGATGTACGCCTCTGGGTCGATCATGAAAAAGTGGCTTCTACAAGTAGCCTCTATAGAAAAATAAAACAGCAGTATGATGGTGAAGGACAAATAAAGCGAGTTTCATTGAATGGTAAATTAATCCTTTTAAAAGTAGAACAAGTATTATGAGGTGGCTATGGTAAAACAAATAATCATATCGATCTGTATCATAAATTTATTATGGGGGGCTGCTGATCTTCCTCAGTGGGTGGAGAACTATCAACATCCCAAATATCCTCAGTCAATGTATTTTTTAGGGGTGGGAATTGGAGAGACCAAAGCACAGGCTTCGGAAAGGGCCAAGGCTGATTTGCTTAAACAGATAAAGGTAAAAATAGAATCACAATTAATTACGGAAGAGACAGAAATAAGAGAACGGGATAAATCATATCTTAATTCCCGTGTTCAGGATAGAACTGAGTCGACTGTCAAGGCCAGTGTTTCGGGATTAAGGGTGGCTGAAATGCAAAAAAATGAAGGCAGATTCTATGCGTTAAGTGTCCTGAATAAATCAAATTATATCAAGACATTAAAAAATCAAATGGAGCAAATAATTTCCAATACTCATAGTTTGTTAAGACAATCTCGAGAAAATGTGAATCGCGGTCATATTTATTCAGCTATAAAAAATTACAGGACAGCTCAAAATACCATTCCTGAATTTTACATAAAGAATAATCTATTAACTTCTATTTCCGGGCAAGAATATGGATATGAACAAAAAATATCAGCCCAAAAAATAATGACGGAGATGCGAACTTTAGTCGCTAATATTGAATTAGAAGCTATTTCAGGACGGGGACAGACTGCTCAAAGTGGAAACTATCTGCCAGAACCTATTATCGTTCGGGTTATCTATGATAGTATAGGTGTTAAAAATTTTCCAGTTCATGTGCGATATCAAAATGGAGAAAAAGTCGGTTTAAAGAGTACCGATAAAACAGGCAAAGTAAATTTTGAGATAAAGGCAATTGCTACCGATAGAACAGCTAGCGGAGCTGTAGATATTAAACTTTCTGATGCGAGGTTACCCTCTAATCTAAAAGAACTATTATCTGATTCTAAAATATACGTAAAGTATAATATCATCCAGCCTGATTTAGAATATTCTCTAGATATTTCAGGGGAAAGGGGATGGAAGCTAGATCCGATCCGAAATAAAATAGAGCAGACTATTACCCAGAATGGATATAGTATTGATGAGAAAGCCCAGCTTATGATTCGAGGAAAAACGCAACTGTTAAATGAGAGAGTGATAAGTTCAGCTTTGGGTGATCAGTATATGGTTAATCTAGGAATTGATCTAAAGTTAATTAATACTAAGAACGATAAGGTGTTGGGAACCTATGGTTTAGAAGGTAAAGGACTATCTGCGGAATCAAAGCAGGAGGCAGCAGAGGCAGCTTTAAGAAGGATTAAAATCAATCAGCAAGAATTTTTGGGTTTTTTGAATAAAGGAAAATAATAAATTTAACTAAATGGAAAGGAGAAACTATGAGAAAATTATTATCTTTATTTGTAATAGTTATAAGTGCTTTGTTGCTATTGAGTTGTGGTGGACCTAAACAAGCAGATATGGAAGATATTCCAGAATGGTATCTAAATCCTCCTCAAAAAGAGGATGCTATTTTCGAAGCAGGAGATGCTGCTAAGAAAAGTATGGCAATGGCCAAAGAAGCAGCGGATGCTCGAGCCAGGGATGCTATTGCTCGTACAATAGAAATTAAAATCGAGAGTATGTTTAAGAATTTTATGCAAGAAAGTGGAGTAGGTGAAGAGGCTGAAGCACTAGAATTCACTTCCTCGGTGAGTAAGCAAGTTGCTAATAAAGTTCTGAGAGGCTGTAAAATAGATGAAAGAGCCATGAAAACTGAAGGAGAACTATATCATGCTTATTCCTTAGCAAAATATGACCTAAATTCTTTGATTCAGGAAACGCTTAAAGAAGCTAAACATCAAAAGGCATTATATAATGAAGCAAAAGCAAACATGTCTTTTGATGAACTTGAGAAGGAAATCGAAGATCTGGAAAGTGTAAAAGAAAATGGTCAAAAACAAAACACTAAATAAATAAGATAGGGGCTGTCCTGTGTGACAGCCCATTTTTTTGTTGTTTTATGAAAAGAATATTGGTTTATATATTAACTTTATCGATGTGTATATCTCTTTTTTCACAGGAGAAAGTGCCGGAGTGGTTTAAAAAATTGCCAGGGAAGTCGGCTGATTTAAGTGTAGGTTACACAGGACAATTTTTAGACAAACAATTGGCCAGGGATGTAGCCCTTTATCATGCTTATAAATCTCTGGCCAAACAACAAAAGGTCCGTTTAATATTTGAATTAAAACAGTTTTCCGATGGTACTTATAGATTAATTCAACCTACATTTCAGCAAATATATTATGAAAATATTCTTTCACAAGTGAAGGAACAAAGTATTCCTCTAGATTCTTGTTTTTTGCAGGGGCGGTATTTCATATTGTTGGGTTATGACCATGATAAGGAATTTAAAATAAATGGAGATACAGTTAATTGGGGAAAAAAGCCAGAGTGGGTGAATTCTTTACCAGCCTCAGAAGATTATGTTTATGGACTTGGGATGGTGGCAAATTATTCTTCCTGGAAAAACGGGTGGCAGGATGCCGATGAATATGCTCGATTTGCAGCCTGTAAAAATCTGAGAGTCAAAGCCTCTTCAATAAGAAAAGAAAAGCAAGTTAATGGTCTTACTACCTTGCGTTCTATATCCAGACAAGCCGTTGATACATCTATATATAATACTAAAATTATTAAGAGATGGTATGATCTAGAGCGAGATATTTTTTATTCCTTGTGTAGAGCACCTCAGAAATAAAACCGGGTATACGATTTTTTATTTCATCTCTATTGGATTTTTTGATTTTAGTGAGAGGAGAGGTTTGTTTAAAATTGGTCGATTATGATTGAATAATGTTGTAAGCCAATAACTTTTTGGAGCTAATTTTTTATATAGCTAGAATGTATACAAAGAAAGGGAACCAATATGAAGTTAAAAATATATTTTTTGGTTATTTGTGGTCTTACCCTTGCAACATATGCTGGAGAAATTTCCCGGTATGAAAAAATTGAAACTCAAAATAATTTTGTAATTATATTAGATAAAAGTGGTAGTATGGCTAATAGACCCATAAGGGAAGCAAAAAAGGCTATTCATTCGTTTTTATCTGAGATTGAAAACACAGACCGGGCTGCCTTTATAACTTTTAGTTCAAAAGTGACAAAAATCTTCGGGTTGACTAGTACGCCTTATCATAAAATTAAGAAAATAAATAAAATACAAACTCAAGGTTCTACTGCATTATACGATGCAATAGCCATGGGATTTGACCATCTCCAGGGACTACCAGGAACAAAAATTATTGTCTATCTGACTGACGGCAGAGACAATTCTAGCCATTTTTCTATAGATAATATAAGATCAATGACAAAGTCAGAAAATATTTTTGTCTATGGAATAGGGCTGGGGGATGTAGCCCAAAATAAACTAAAACAACTTTCACAGGTAACTGGCGGAGAATTTTTACAAACTCCTGACCCTTCTGAAATAGATAGATTATACTCTCATGTTTTAGATCTATATTATCAAAAGTATGGCAATCTGCAATCTAGAGGATCTTTGATTGTTAAATCTATACCGGGTAATCTAGATGTTTATATTTCGGGTGATAAGGTTGGAACTACTCCAAAAAGTATTTCAAATTTGAAATCAGGAACATATAAGGTAAAAATAGATTATGCACAAGGGTCCTGGAAATGTAATACGAAAATAAAATCTGGCTACAGAACAATTATTGATGCTAGAAAATCAGAGGTGTCTCATAACCTTATAATTGGTTCTGAACCAGGCAACTCTTCAGTGTTTTTGGATGGAACTTATGTTGGACAAACTTCTATGGTACCTATTAAGAAGAAAAACAAATTTTGGGGAGGAAAGAAAAATTTAAATCTTGATAGGCAGCTTGTAATTAAAGGAATATCTAAGGGTGAGCATACTCTGAAATTGTTGGCAATGCCGGATTCTAAGATTGATATGGGCAACTCGTTAAAGTATAGATTTAAATTTAAGATGAAAAAAAATATTGCTGTTGATGTAAAAGTAATAGACAAGAAAGCAGATTTTATAGGTCAAACTGACAAAAATCAGGATGCGGAACAGCAGATAGAAAAAGGTTTTGAAGATTTAGAGCAGGAAACTAAATAGAAAATGAACAAGATAGGGCGCTGTTAAGAATCTGGAATAAATATTTCTAGATTTACATTCTTCCCTATATTTAAAGCATTTATAACAAGCCTGGATACCAGAGGTATTACATTGGAAAAAAATGCCAATGGAATTTTCGGGTATAGTAAAAATTAATCAGATTAAATTTAGGGATAAAACCCACCAGAAAAGTCATTTAAATTGCCCAAATTATGAATTCAAATTTTATTGATACAGGAGTCTGGGTTAAAACATATTCGAATTTATAATCCAATCAATGAAAATGAAATGAAGATAATTAGAGCCACAAAATGTGGGGAAAGTCAAAATTAGTGCCACTAATGTAAGACCGATATTGGTTACACATGTCAACCTTGGTTTTATCCGTTTTAAATTTAACCACTAATATACAAGGGCTTCAGTTAGAGTTTTATGAAGCCGGTAATATGCAACTGCTGTCAGTAGACCGGCTCAAATTTATTCGATATTAATTTCTTTTATATGAGGCTGAGATTGGTTGGAGAAAGTGCAGAATATGAATAGCTAACATAAATCAATATAAGCTGAAACTTTTATTATGAGATTTGAATTTTTGAAAATATATTTAAGGGATAAGTAAAATCATACGAGAGATTAAGTATGAAAAAATATTTATTAATTTTACTTACTAGCTTAATACCTATTTTTACATATGGTCAGATGCAGAAAATGCACGTCAAAGGAGAGCCAAAAAAGATAAAAAATGAGATAGTAGGTAAGAAAGATGCTAATGGTGAATATTGTGCAGCAATAAAAGTCATTTCAAATATGGAAGGATTTAAATATGAATCATATAATGGAGTTGTAGAAGTAAAAGATAATCCGGGTGAGGATGTTGTTTATCTTTCACCCAATGAGAGAGTCCTTAAGATTTATAATACTGGATATAAACCTAAAAAAATTATTTTATCTGAATATGGCATCCAGCTCAAACAAAAAAGAATTTGGAAAATAAATATTTCAGGTAGTGCTAAAAAAATTCCAATAAATATTATTACCCATCCTGAGGACGCTCTTATTTATTTTGACGGACACAATATAGGGGCAAATAAAACTCACCGTGTACCTGTTGGTCAACATCAGATTAGGCTAGAAAAAAAAGGTTATAGGACTTTCAAGGATACAATTAAAATTTCTGGTAATAACACTCTTTTTGAATATACTCTTGAAGAAATAAAGCCTGTAAAAGTAACAATTAAATCCGAGCCTGCTGAGGCAGAAATATATCTTGAGAATGTTAACATCGGTCGTACTGATAGGCAAGTTTTTAGATACCCGGATGATTACAAATTAAGTCTTAGAAAAAATAAATATGAACCAATTGACACTGTGATAAATGTCAAGGAGGAAGGGAACAACACATTTTTCTATGAACTTCGAAAAAATACTGCTACCCTAAAGATTAATACAAATCCAGATGAAAGTCAGATTTATCTTAATAATAGTAAAATTCAAGGGAAGAGAAAAGAAGTAGCCCCAGGTAAATATCAAATAGAGGTTCGAGGTAAGGATCACTATAGCAAAGACACTACAATAATAGTACATAAAGGTGAGCAAAAAACATTTAATTTTGATTTGAAAGAGAAAACAGGAGAATTACAAATTGTAGTCCAGCCGATAAATGCCAAAGTTGTCTTGGAGCGGGAGAACCAAATAATAGATTCCTGGACTGGCTCAAAATATATATCCGGGCTCACTGTGGGAGAGTATTTATTAAAATGTAATTTATCGAATTATAAGCAGATAAACCGTCAAATCTATATAAATAACAATCAGGTTGATAGCGTAAATATTACTCTCAATAAGGCTGAAGAGGCCCCCAAAAAATCGGATTATAAACCAAACCAAAATAAGCAAGCTCAAGATAATCAAAACGATGAAATAGATTTATTCTCACAAAATAAGTTAAGATTAGGAGGAGGAGTTAGCTACTTTTTTTCTGAAGCAGGGGAATATTTTTATAGACAGGGAAATATAGAGTTGGAAACAAATGTGTTATTTCTGGATCTTGGAGCTCGATATTTAAGAAGGTGGAATGAACAGAGTAACGGGAAATATTTAGTAGATTTTGTGAATTTTTATACCCATTATTCAGTTGATGTGAGAGATAATATTTCTTTATTAACCGGTGTAGAAGCTGAAAGATGTATAAGGTTCGCTGTTGATACAGAAGAAGGCTGGGATGATTTCAGTGTAGAAAACTTTGATATCAACTTTTCAATTCCCCTGGGAGCAGATATAATGTTTACCTCTAACCTTGGAATAAGAGCATTGTATCGTTTTAATTTTCATGATTTCTTTCAGGCCTATCAGTACAAAGAAAATTCTCTGGGATTAATACTTTTTGTAGAATTATAGGTGCAATTATATAGTAGAGTCTGTCTATTGGGGGAGAAGATTTTCATAAATATAATTCAGGGAACAATTTGTGGTGATAAAACTAGTGGAGATGTTTTAAGTAATATTTTGGAAAATATTCAACTTAATTCTTCGATAGCTTCCTGATACTCCGCCCACTGGCCAATATCTATCCAGGAACTGGAGCAAATGGGGAAAACCCCTACTTTTTCTCCTTTTTGGAGCAAAATTTCTATCAATTCAGTCAGATCAAATTTTTTTTCATCCGGAATATAGGAAATTACAGCAGGATCCAGGACATACATACCTGTATTAACCAGTAAATCATATTCGGGTTTTTCTACTAATTCTTCTAATTCACCATTGTCAGTTTTGCAAATGCCATAAGGTATCTGATGATGTTTCATTGAGCCGACTATAGTTAAGGCGTTATTTGTTTGCTCATGAAACTTATAAATTTCTTTGTACTTAGCCTTGATCAAAATATCACAATTGGAAAGGAAAAAAGGCTGGTTAAGTTCTTCTTCCATTAATTTCAGAGCCCCACCTGTACCCAGGGGCTTTTCTTCCTCTATAAAATTTACATTTAAATCAGGAAGATTTTCTTCAAAATAGGCTTTCATAGTTTTAGCACGGTAGTAAATTGAAATATAAAATTTGTTACTACCTGATTTTTGAAAATTATGTATAATTCGTTCAATCACCGGAGTTTCACCGATTGGAATTAAAGGTTTCGGTAATACCCGGGTAAAGGGATCCAATCTTTTACCTTCTCCTCCAGCCATAATTACTGTGGGCACTGATAAATTTTGTTGACCCGGATCTGAGAGATTTCTTTCGCGGAAAAAATCAGTTTCAAACACTACATCAATCACCTGGTCCTCTTCGTTTAAAATGGGAAGATGAAAAATAGCATTTTCCTTCAGTGTTTCTTTGGCTTTTTCTATAGTGAACTCTTTTTCATACAAAGATACAAAATTTCGATTTAAAACTTTAGAGAGTGAACTATCTAAACTTGTATCTGAGAGAGCCACTCTTCTAAAATCAGGGTCAGTAAAAATCCCTTCTATTTTATAATCATCATTAACTGCCAGAATAATTCCTTCGTGTGCTTTATCCAATTGTTTAATAGCGTCTTTAATTGACACATTAGGAGAGACAGTAAGTTGATCTAATTTTTCTTTACTCCGATACATTGATTTCCTCTAAAATTGAATTAGCGATATTGATAATTCCCGGTTTTTTAAATTTATTTTTGGTCGTATTGACTAATCTTTTTTGTAAATTGCGGTCCTTTATTTTATTAAGTTGTTCCAAATGGAGATCATCTAAATAACCTAAATCTACGGCATAGCCCTCTTGAGCAAGATGTTCGGCAAAATATTTTTGAAAATCAAGATATGAAACAATATAAATTGGCTTATGCATTGTGAGACCTTCCCAGGTTGTATTACCATATGTACAAATTAGAGCCTGACAATTTTTCATGAAGGGCACAACAGAGTTTACGTTTTGATAAAAATTTATTCGGGAATAATTTTCTTTTAATTTCTGTTTCTTATCCTCTGGATAGTGTGGTGACAAAATAAAGTCGATCTCATAATTAGAATTGATTGTTTTACTTAGTTTTTCAGTTAGTATTTTTGGACCATATTGATCTTGATTACCGCCTAGCATTACAAGAATATTTTGATTCCATTTGTCTTCTCCGGGGTAAAATTCAGGGTCTACCGGGGAATATTTCGGTCCAAAATATTTTTTGAAATCGATATTGCCATAATAAGTAGTAACTGGAATATGATTAAAGATACCATCAATACACTCAGGAACAAACGTTTTTTCTATCCCGGTATTAAAAGTGAATACTTGGTCTGAGATTTGGGCAAGTTGGTCACATTTTATTTGAGGTATAGTATTAGCATCCCCGGGGAAGATAGTATCTAAGATTGCTAATTTCGTTCTTTTGTCGGGTGTCTCATCTAAAAAAGTACTGACTGATTCGGGAAGGTGGTTGGTTAGAAAATTTTTGGCTCTCATGGAAAAGTAACCTGTTACACCGATTTTAGTGTGTGAGGTAGATTTCAAAATATATTGAATAATATCAAGGCAACGTTTTAGATGCCCATTTCCAATGGCTGGATAAGAGTCACAGTAATATAATAGATCAAATTTTGACATATTCCTCCTTGAGCAGAAATTGGGCAAATTTAAAATCCATTTTAGTATCTATATCAAGACAATAGGGTTGAGGAATAATATAGGGATAGGACTTTTCACCATACCAGTTCCAGTTGTTTTTCATCACTTCCCACTGGATTAGATCGATAGCTCCGTTTAATTCATAATACTGGGCCAATTCCTGACGATTTTTATGCATACTGTCAGTATCAATAAACTTATTCATTCCGTCTTCCTCGGGTAAAGTATTTATTCTTCCAGGAATATAATTAATTTTATTCACTGATACTATTGATTCAGCATCTTTTTTAAAAAACTTTTGTATTGCAGAGTTTATATGGGTTGCTTTGCGAAAAGGTGAGGTGGGTTGAAGATAGAGAAATATATCATACTTCTCTTCCTTAGTTTCTATCCAGTGCATACCATGTTTAATCACCTCGATCATCGGGGCAGAGTCAGTAGCTAGTTCATCTGGTCTGATAAAAGGAGTCTCAGCCCCAAATTTTTGTGCAATCTCTGCAATATGAGAACTGTCTGTCGAGACAAGGATTTTGTCACAGATATCTGTTTTCTGGGCAGCTTCAATAGTATAGCCTATTAATTCTTTTCCGCCCAGTTTTCTAATATTTTTTCGAGGGACGGATTTAGAACCAGAACGAGCCGGGATAAAGGCTAGAATTGTTTTCCCATTAATCATTTATATCTTCCCAGTTTATCTGTTCGTTAGTTTTAATTTGTTTTTGGGCTTCCAATCCTATTACCTGCTTGTAATATTTAGGACTGATTCCTGTAGCAGGGCGTTTATATTTGAGATCTTCTTCTTTTAACTTTGTACCTTTTTCAATTGGATGAGCTGCAACAATGCTTCTTCGCATCTCTGTTTGTACTGATTTTTCTTTGGGAGATAATTTAGGGCCACGATTCTCAAGAGAGGTATCTACTTCCTTTCCGTATTCTACTATTTTTTGGAATACGTCGGGTTCTGCAGCAATTTGTTGGTCAGGTCCAGGAAGAGAATTATCAATAGTAAAATGTTTCTCAATCACCTCGGCTCCTCTTGCAATAGCAGCAAGAGTGATATGGAAACCACGAGTATGGTCAGAAAAACCTATTTGTGTCTCAAAATTCTGTTTCAAAGTGTCTATCATTGTAAGATTTGCTTCTGCTGGAGGTGTCGGGTAAAGGGATACACAGTGTAGCAAAGTTAATTTTTTAGTGAAATTTTGCTTTTTGATGAAATCAACTGTCTCATGTATTTCTTTCAAGTTACTACCGCCAGTTGATAGAATTATAGGCTTATTTTTTTGAAGGATAGTTTGAATTAGTGGATAGTGAGTTAGGTCTCCCGATGCAATTTTGAAGCGTTCAACTTCTAGTTCATCTAATAAATCTACTCGGTTTTCATCAAAAGGGGTAGACATGAATTCTATTCCTATTTCATCACAATATTGTTTTATTTGCAGATGGAAGTCTCTATCAATACTGACCTTATACCAGAAATCCCTTAAATTGTTGACATCTTTAAAGCCAAAGCCATTAATTGGCTCATTTAGAGAATCGGCTATCAGCTCCTCAGATTGGAGGGACTGGAATTTAACTGCATCTGCCCCACTTTCCTGAGCTGCTGAGACCATTTCTTTAGCCAAACTTAGCTTCCCGTTATGATTTAGTCCTATTTCTGCTATATAAAACATTTAAATACCTGTCCTTGAGTCAATATTGCCTTTATTTTATCTGACAAATTCATTACCATCCCTCTTTTTTTTTGCCTTTCAGAGTATCGTAATTCTATGGGGGCAAAAGTAGTCACTCCAGGGGCTCGAAAGTCTTCAGGATCAATAATTCACTATGAAAAGAGAACGATTGATTGTAAACGTCTTATAAATCAAAAAATTATCAACATACTCTTGAATGATAGGTGAGATAAGCAATCTTAAACACAAAAACGATAATACTATTTAAAATAGGTATTTAAGCACGATAATAATTTTTGATTTTTATAATTAATTCAAAAGTTGTCAACATTATTGTTAACAAAATCGGTATTTGTCCACATAATTGTTAAATTGATCAATGAGCTCAGGGTAGTTTTCTTGCCATATATCAATAACTTCTGCATATTTCTTTTTGTTAATAACTCTTTTTCCAATAACAAAGGGTCTGGTTTTGTGTGAAAAGTGTTTTTTAAATCTCAATAAACCATCATCCTCTTTATCAGTTGCACCACCTCCTAATAAACAGTAGGAAAAACCATCTTGAATTTGTTTTTCAAAGGCTTTATGGTAGAGATATTTGTTTATAAAACCAGAATTGTCTAGTTCTACATTGCGGGCACTGTGATGGTTATAAATAGTATTATTTTGACCCAGAAAGATATGTCCAGCTTTTATTTTTCCTCCCTCTCTGGAATATATCAAATACCCCTGTTCTTGAATAAAATCTGCTAATGCAGAGAAATATTGCTCTGAAAAAAGATAATATTCGTCCACACCAATCTTGCGCATGTGGCTTTTGTAGAGATTGAAGAATTCAATTAAAATATCTCTGTCTGTAGTTATCTCGAAGGATATCTCCTCTTTTTCCGCCTGATTGATAATGTTTCTAATTGAATCGCGATAATTGTTAAATACTTTATTAATATCCTGAGTTAGATCAACATAGACATATTCTTTAACATTTACATTCTGAATAGATAGATTTTCTGTAAAACGATGATTTTGAATTAAAGGGTTATAGCGAATTAATTCAGCAATAATATTTTGTTGTTCACAAAAATCTAAAAAAGCAGTCCGGGCTTTATTTTGAAAATTGGATTTGTTTGTTTTAAAGAGAGGCCCTGTGTAACCAAAAACAGATCTAATATCTTTATATGGTTTTTCAAAAGATATTTCGCCAATTTTGTTAATCTCTTTGACCATAAAAGGATAATAAAGAAAATTATTATCCTTCTCAAAAATGAATAAAAAAGCCTGTCCATCACCGTTTAGTTCAAGTAACTTATGATATTCAGGAGTAAAATGGACATGTTGATAGTTCTGAGGTAACCGGGATAAATAGTCACTCCATTGAGCCGATTCAGAACTATCAAAAATTTTTACTGACATAAAGCCTCTTTTAATTTATCAGCAATATAATCGATTTCCGATTTTTCTATGGAGGGGAAAATAGGCAAACTGATTTCATTTTCACTAATATATTCAGTTTTGGATAAATCTACATTTTTATGATCGTAGATAGAAAAATTATGGATAGCAGGGTAGTGAACAGAAGTTTGGATTCCATTTTTTTTCAGATATTGTCTGATTTGATCTCTTTTTATGGCATCAGAATTTTTGATAATTATAGGAAATATATAGTTGGTAGCAGTATAGCCATAGTCTTGAAAAGGAACCTCAATTTCATCTATATCGTCTAATGCCTCTTCATAATAAGTACGAATTTGGGATAACTGATCTATTTGTTGAGCCAGTTTTTTCATCTGGACCAGAATCAAAGAAGCGCGGATATCATCCATACGATAATTGTAACCAAGTTCGACCACATCATAAGAATTCATTCTTTCTTTTCTTTCATAGGCTAAAGAAGTCATGCCATGGGAACGTAGTAGCTGAGCTTTTTCGTAATATTTTTCATTATCAGTGACAAGCATCCCGCCTTCTCCAGCACTAATATTTTTATTGGAATAAAAGCTAAAACAGCCAATATCTCCAATTGTACCGAGATAATCTTCCTTATATCTGCTCAGAGGAGCATGACTGGCATCTTCGATAATTGTCAGGTTATTTTTTGTCGCAATGGATTTGATTTTTTCCATATGAGAACCAAATCCACCGTAATGCATAGGAACAATGGCTCGAGTACGGTCGGTAATTTTTTGCTCTATCTCATTAGGGTCGATTGTCAGATCCGTGGCAGAGACTATATCGCAAAAAACAGGTTCTGCTCCAACATATCTCACTGCATTGGCTGTGGCTACAAATGACAGGGAAGGTACAAGAACCTCATCACCAGTTCCGATCTCGGCTGTCAACATTGCAAGGTGCAAAGCTGAAGTGCAATTAGTAACCGACAAACCAAATTTGGCACCAATTCGACCGGAAAAAAAGTCTTCGATTTGTTCACATTTGGGCCCGGTTGAGATCCATTTGGATCTGAGAGTATCTACAACTGCTTCTTCCTCCTTCTTGTCATAATTCAATCGAAAAAGAGGTATTTCTTGCCCCATCTTCTCTCCAGTACTTTATCTACAGAACTATGAAATTTAGTTAATTAATCTAATAATTAAAAGTCTAATAGGGAATTGGTTTTTGAGGGATTAGATTCTAGCGCGATATTAGTTGATCGTTTATTTGTTCTAATTAGAAAAAATAAGTCGAAATCCTGATTACATAGCCAAAAAAATAACTATGAGCAAATAAATAATGGAGGTAGGAATCATTAAATAATATAAAATATATTTTCACATAAAACCTGAAAATTTATAAATTTGTTGGTAGTTAGGATTAATTAAATTAGGTAAAAGGACTAAAAATGAATATCAAGGTTGGTATATTAGGAGCAACAGGTAGTGTAGGACAAAGATTTGTTCAATTACTCTCTGATCATCCCTGGTTTGAAATAGTGGAAGTAGCAGCCTCTAGTAGATCTGCTGATAAAAAGTATAAACAGGCAGCAAAATGGGTTATGCCAACGCCACTTCCAGATAAAGTTGCAAATATGACAGTCAAGGAATGTAAACCGAATTTGGATTGTAATCTGGTTTTTTCTGGACTTGACTCAAGTGTGGCAGGCGGTATTGAAACAGATTTTGCTGAAGCTGGTTATACTGTAATATCAAATGCGCGAAATCACAGGTACGATGAAGATGTACCTCTAATGATACCAGAAATTAATCCCGAACATATGCAATTGATTGAAGAACAAGATTATAAAGGTACTATAGTAACCAATCCCAATTGTTCAACAATAGGAATGGTACTTGCGCTCGCACCAATAGTGGATGAATTTGGAATTGAAGCGGCCCAGGTGGTTACACTTCAGGCTGTCTCAGGAGCAGGTTATCCAGGGGTATCATCAATGGATGCTATTGATAATGTCGTACCCTATATTTCTGGGGAAGAAGAAAAAATGGTTAAAGAACCACATAAAATTTTGGGTGAATATAAGGATGGGAAAATAGAAAAGGCGGATCTAAAAGTTAGCCCGCAGTGTAATCGAGTGGCCGTTATAGATGGTCATTTGGAAAGTATTTCTATTAAACTGGAACAGAAGGCAAGTAAACAGGAAATTATAGATACCTGGACTAATTATAGTTCTATGCCTCAGGAGATGGATCTTCCTATGGCTCCAAAAAAACCTGTCCATTATTTTGAAGAATCACACTTACCTCAACCCAAATTGCAAAGGAATATTGACAAAGGTATGGCAATCAGCACAGGACGTTTACAGGATTGTGCGGTGCTTGATTATAAATTTATTGCTCTATCGCATAATACAATTCGTGGTGCAGCTGGAGCTTCGATTTTAAATGCAGAATATATGATTAAAAAGGGTATTCTAGAGCAGTAAAGAAGTGTATAAAACTTGACCAGGAGGAGAGGCAAGCTTAGCTTGCTGTCTTCTCCTTATTTTATTTTTACGTTCGAGAAAAGTTTACCTGGTAAATCTATTAGCAGGCTTTTTCACTGTATGTCACGCCGTAATTTTACGGAATCAACAGAAATGAACTCTGCTAGCGTTTCCTTACTAAATCGTTCGGGAATACAATTAAACACGGCTGTTTTAAATTTAGTTTTTTTAATATGACTTATAAAATGTTAATTTACTGGTGCTTAAACCATTATTTTTGCCAGCTACGAATACTACAAGTTTAGGAAGAAAAAAATTTTTGTTGTTATAAATTAAGAATTTTTTTACTTTGTACTCTTATTTTAATCGTGATTAAAAACAAAGATTCATAGGAGGTCTCTGAATGGCAAAGAAATCTATTACTGATATAAATCAAAAGATAAAGCAGGGTGAAGCTGTTGTTTTAACGGCTGAAGAAGTCTCTGAGATGGGTGAAGAACATTCAGCTGAAGAAGTAGCTGAAGAGATTGATGTGGTGACCACAGGAACTTTCAGCCCGATGTGTTCTTCGGGCATTTTTATGAATTTTGGGAATTCATCTCCTCCCATCAGGATGCAAGAAGCATTTTTGAATAACATTGAAGCACATGCTGGTTTGGCAGCAGTGGATGTTTATCTAGGAGCCACACAAACTGATCCGGATAATCCCAAGTATGGTGGAGCCCATATCATACAGGAGTTAATTGAGGGTAAAGAAATAAATTTGCAGGCTAAGAATGTGGGCACAGATTGTTATCCAAGAAAGTCAATCAATACACAAATAACAAAAGATAGTGTCAATGAAATATTCATGTTTAATCCCAGGAATGCCTATCAGAATTATCCAGTAGCCACTAATACAACTGATCACAAAATTCATACTTATATGGGAACGCTTCTACCCAATAAACATAATGCAACTTATGCAACTTCAGGAGCATTGAGCCCCTTATTAAATGATCCTGAAATGAAAACAATAGGTATTGGCACCAAACTATTTTTAGGAGGCACAGCCGGTTTTGTAAGCTGGAACGGCACTCAATTCCATACTACCAAACCTAAAAATGAACATGGTATCCCTCAGGAGAATGGCGCGACCCTGGCAGTGATTGGAAATCTAAAAGAAATGTCATCAGATTATATTCGGGCTGCTTATTTTGAGCAATATGGTGTCAGCATTTTTATAGGAATGGGCATACCAATCCCTGTTGTAAACGAGGAAATTGCTAGGGCAGTTATGATTAGAAATGAACAAATAGAAACCACTATCTCTGATTATGGTTCACCCGGAAAACCCAAACTGGGGAAAACAAATTATAAAGAACTACAGTCGGGGAGCATTGAAATAGAAGGGGAGGAAGTCCAGACAGGCCCTATGTCAAGTTTATATAAAGCCCGAGAAATTGCAGATAAATTAAAAAATTGGATCAAAGAAGAAGAGTTCTATCTAACGCAAGCAGTACAGTCTTTTCCCAAAAATACATCCTTAAATTCATTGATAGAGACAGGAGGAGTATAATATGAAAAAGAAATACATTCTTTCATTCACACCGGAATCAACTGAAAAAGCTATTACCTATGAATTAATTGAAAAATATGATGTAAAAATAAATATAATCAAAGCAAATATTTCTGCCAATGAAGCAGGACATTTATTGGTAGAATTGGAAGCAAATGAATCTGATTTGCAAAAGAGTTTTGAATTTTTGAATGAACACGGTGTAGAGTATATTCCTGCTGAAAAACGGATAGTTTTTGATGAAGATAAATGTGTACATTGTGGTAGTTGTACTGCGGTTTGTTTTGCGGGAGCGTTAACTCTTGATCCTGAGACTAAAAAATTGCAGTTTGATCCTGATAAATGTGTTTTTTGTAAATTGTGTACTGAAGCCTGTCCTTTAAATTTATTTGAGATACATTTTAATGAATAAAACCGATCAGAGAGATTATAGGGGAGGGATGGGGCAAAGATTTTCTTCTTTTCTTGTGGTTGAAGAAGAAACTGATATCTGGGTTGGTGTACCGGAAAGTCAAAATAGTACTGAATTGCGTAATTTTTCTTATTCTATTGTGAAAGCATTGAGAGGAACTATTGAAGAGTATATTTCAAATCGTCCTGATTTCCAGGAAAGTTTATCACCAATAGGAACTGACAAAAATATTGATCCTATCCTAAATAAAATGATTTTAGCTGCTCAACAGGCTCAAACAGGTCCTATGGCTGGAGTAGCAGGCGCCTTTGCCCATGTCTTAGGGAAGGAACTGGTTACTACTTATGATTTAGATGAGTTAATAATAGAAAATGGTGGGGATAATTATATAGATATCAATTCTGAAGTCACGTGTTCTATTTTTGCAGGAGAATCTCCACTATCGGAAAAAATTGGTTTCAAAATTTTACCTAAATATTCTCCTTTGGGAATCTGCACTTCATCGGGTAGTTTCGGGCCTTCAAAGAGTTTAGGGGAAGCGGATGCTGTGGCTGTAGCAGCCAAAAATACTATATTAGCAGATTGTTATGCGACAGCAATAGCAAATAAGGTTAATTCAGGGGATGAAATACAGCAGAATATTGAGATCATAAAAGAGGAAGAGGATTTGGTAGCCGGTGCTATTATAAAAGATGAAAAAATAGCGGTAGCAGGAGAATTGGAATTGCAACTTTTAGATAAATAACTAATTTTGCTGCTTTCATAAAAGGATTTTTTACACCTTTAGAGAGATTTTAATCCATAAAAATGTTAATTAAAAGTCTTGACTCCTTCACTAGAAGTCTAATCACCAGGTTCACTGGCAGTATCTGATTAAAAGATTACTGATAATCCTGATGAGACGCTCCAATAGACTTTTTACTAACTAATATACCAGACTTATTATCTCCCCGAAAATATTGTTATTTGATTTGCTGTGCATTTCATAAGTATATGGTAATAAGTAAGGTATGGATTTGTAATAATCTACGTATATTGAGCAGATGATATTTTACTTCTGGTCTATCTCAAAAATAAATTATATGTATCCCCTTCAGGGAATTCGTATTGTTGCAATACTTATAACCTACCGATACTCGGTAGGCTATGATATTCAATCCCCTTCGGGGATATACAAAAACACAGTAAAATCTCTTTTGCAAATTGTTTAATCTGCAACGCAGATATATAGCATAGCCTTAGGTGAAGCACTTTGAATATACAAGAATTAAAGATTATGGATGAAGAATTAAAAAAACAGAAATAGGAAAATGGAAACCAGAAACACGATTACGAGGAGTCAAGAAAAGGGAAAAGAAGATAGAATTGGAATGAAAAGACATGAAGAAGGGGAGGTAAACAAATTAAGTTGTAGTTAACTAAACCATTAATTTTGATAAATTACTATAATTTAAAAAGGGACCAAAGTTCTGGTCCCTTTTTCTAAATAGTCTGAGTATATTATAGAAGAATATAAATTACCATTAATATCTTAATGTAGCTGCAATTTTATCTTCTCCTTCCAGTGGTTTATCAATTAAATGAATATTGGAAGACTGGTTTAAGGCCTTTTCAATCAAATGTTCTACAACATCTCCAGTTCGTTCTAATTTATTACCACATAAAGGACATTCTTCTTTTACTTCAGTATTCAGATAGTTATCATAACGACAATAAACTCCTTTTTGTCTAAGTTGTTCAGGTATTAGAAGATGGTCAATTCTACCCTGTCTAATAGCTTCAAAGATCTCCTCAAATCCGGAGGCGCCTTTACCTTTTTGGTTTTGTTCATGGAACTTATTGATTAATTTGTCCTCATACTCATGTCGGGCTTTTTCAACTAGGTCAGTTATCTTGTCAACAATTTTGTTGATGCTAGCTGAGGTTTCCAGCTTCACCGAACCAATAACTTTCTTTTTAACATAGTTGTGTAAATAATTTTTAAATTCACTGGTCGCTTCTTTTCTTCCACCTAAAATTATCCAGTGGAAATTTTTTTGTTTATCAAATTCGAAAATTTTCTGGGCTGCTTCTTTAAAATGGTTTACTACTTCTTTGTGTTGATGCCTTTCGTGTTTTCTTTCTTCTCGCCCCTGGAAGCCTCCTACTTTTATATCTTCAATGTTTTCATATTCTTCATTTATATGCTCTACATATTCACCAAAACGGTTCTCAATAATTCTTGTTTTAGCTTTATCTATTAATACCACTGCGAAATTTTTATAATCTGATAACATCTTCGCCAGTGGTCTTATATATGGTTTATGTTGTATTGATAATTCATTATCAACAGGTACTTTTAAATTGACTGTTTCCCAGAGACCATTCTTACTTGAGGAGAAAACCAGGCCGGACTTGTAATGTTGATTCTCAAAGGATTCGTTATACCAATCATGAATTTTTTCAAAATCTTCCAGTACGGATTCCTTCTCATTTTCCGGTAATTCCTTGAAATAACTTGTACTTTTCTTATACTTAATTTTTTCTTTCAATTTGACAAGATGTTTCTTCTTTTCTCCCAAATCATTAGGAATGGTCATATACGAACTGGTCACAGGATAGTTATTCTTTTGATAGTCATTTAGATTAGACAGAAGATTTTCATCAATCATAAAGCCTCCTTATTTAAAATTGACAGAAAAATATATAATATATATGTATCCTTTAAATAAGAGAAAAATATATACATAATAGATTTAATATGAAAGGGATTTATCTGATTAGAATCTATGTTTTTTATCCACCTCACACTAAATAGTAGTTATTTTTTTAGCAAAAAATCAAGAGTAAAATCATGTATTTCCATAAAAATTAATATTCCCGAGTCAAGATTAAAGATCTTAATCTTAAGGGAACAAATTTTGAGTGATTAAAAAAACAATTTGATGAATTTTTTAATCCTTAATCCTAGATAAATTATATAATTGATGAAGAAGTTTGTTGAATTTTCTTTACTGAGAACCAGGTCTATGGGAGGGAAAAGTTGCTTAAATAAAAAATTAAATATTTGTTCAGGCCCGTCCAAATAATACAAAGGTAAAATCATTCGGTTTATCTTTTGTGCATGAGGTGGACTTCCCTGGATAATTAAATCAGTATTAATATAATTGGAATTAGAACCTTTAATTCTGTAGCGAGCGGTTAACCTAGGTTTTCTTCCAAATAAATCTTTCGATATGTCAAGGAACAAGCTCCATAGCTTTTTTGAATTATTTTTCTGTAACAATGTTTCAACTTTTTTAAAATCTATCTCAAAATTGTCTACCAATAAATAAAGATCAATCAACCATATAATTTTAAAATAATTGTGTTTGAAAATGTGGAATAATAAATAGGGCACCAGGTGTTCTTTATTTAGTGTTGGAATGGTATCTTTATAAAAATCTGGATCCTTCAGGTATTCACCTTTAGGAAAAGAAAAAGGATGTAAATAATTACTTAGCCCTAAATGTAGGTCGAGTGCAATTAAATTCGAACCGTTTTTAGTATAATGAAGTGAAAAATCATATTTTTTAATTTTTTCCTCGGTAAAACTGCTGTATAAATTTTGTTCTTCTTTAAAATCTTTTTTGACAAGTATATTACGCCAGGTATGGAAGTCAGTCTTATCTATTAATATATCTATATCGTTATAAGTACGTAAATAGGAAGGTGAGTATAATTTTGTACTAAGGGAAAGACCTTTAATGAGAAAGAAATCTAAATTATATTTTTCCGATATTTCGGCTAATTGGAGTATTTGATTTTCAAAAACCATTTCTCTGCGAACATTTTTTATCTGGTCCTTTTTGCAGAGCTCATAGAAGTCTGAGTCAACTTGAGGGTAGATAGATTGAAGCTGATCTTTATAATGGTAGGCTAGAGCACTGATTTGATGATACTGAATCTGCTGATACAATTGTTTTATATTGATACTTTTATTTGTGCTATTGGGGAGTGGCCCACTATCCGCACTTAGTCGGCAAATGTTTTTTATATAACTATCCATTAATCTTTATAAATAAAATTAGATTATACCTGGAAAATTCATTAACATTCATTGTTTCTTCTATGAGGCACCAGTGATTCTGCGGTATCAAAAGATAGTTCTTCCAGGAGGATTTTTCTGAAGGTGTTTGAAATGAGATTCTCGGAATTAATATAGAATTAATCATCTCGATTTTCATCAGGTTTAAAACTGAATTTTCATAAAAAATATTACTTAAGATTTTGTGTAGAACTTTTCAATTTAAAACGGTTATGAATAATTCAAGTATGCTCTGTGTCCAAATAGGCAAAATTATTGCCTTTCACAAAAATTGTAGGAAAAGATAGAGACATGAAGAGTAGATTAAAAGTTTTCTGATTTATTTTTCCAGAATTCGTTCCGGATTCTTTTCAGATAAAACTATAGATTCGTATGGATCACTATACTCTTCATTATGATCAATAACATAGCATTCTGCTGTTTTATTTTTTGAAAGGCTTCCTACTTCTTTGTGAAATCCTATAGAATAAGCCCCATTTAAAGTAGCAATTTTCATTGCATTTTCAGCTGAAATCCCAAAATCTTGTACTAGAGTTTGTAATTCTTTTTTAATATCTAGATCATCTACCATATATTTACCTTCCGTGCCCAGACAGACATTCATTCCTTTTTCCTGCAGCATCTTGATCGGAGTTTGTTTTAAGCCAAGATTTTGATCACTGCGGGGACACACACAAATATTGATCTTTGTATCATATTTGTTGATAATATCTACATCGTCTTCAGTTATTTCACAGGCGTGTGCTAAGATATTGTGTTTTGCATTAAATTTGTTTCGCAAAAAATATTTTATTGAAGGTATATGTGGGGTTTCCCAGGAATAGTCATATTCTTCTTGGGAAAGTAAAAATTGTTTTATGCCGCCATCACCATCCAGAAAAAATGTTCTTTCATTCTCTACCAATCCATAGTGTAGGGCAGTATGTAATTCATGGGCACTAATTTTTCGAAGCAATTCTGGTGAAGTAGACCAGAGATTAGAGATTGCTAGATGATAGGTGTGGCTTCCAGTGTTATTATGTTTATTAATGATATTTTCATATTTTCTATAAATATCACTAGCATCAATATTTCTAAACCCGGATAGTTCCATAAAAGTTCTACAAAAATTTTTACTTTTGACAATTTCATTATTACCATAACCTGTTTTAGCAAAGTTAGCAAATGCTACTGTACCAGTATTATGTGCTTCTTGAAGATTGTTTTTTATATTTTTTACTATTTCTTTTTTATCTCTTTTTTCAATATCAGGTCTTTGACGTAAATATTCAAAATATTCATTCGGCCTGCCTTCCCACCTATCTTGTTCAAGATGAATATGTGCATTCACAAATCCAGGGAAGATAATGGAATTACCAAAATCCTTGATTAATTTTTGTGAATATTTTTTCCGTATCTCTTGATGTGTACCTATATCAACAATTTTATTACTTTCAGAATCAATAACTATATCACCATCTTCAATAGGAGGTTGAGATATAGGTAGAAGCCAGCGTGCTCTAAAAACTTTTATATTATTATGCGACATAATTTATTCTTATTTTTATTCAATTATTAAATTTTACAGTTAGATAAGTTAAGGTAAGGAAGCCCTAAAAACAAGTCAGTCAAGTTTCAAAGGAAAATTGGTATAGTTCAGAAGGCTCGAGGTTAAGAATAATTTTTCAGACGCTGAATCTTTTTTTCAAAGTCAGTTTTGGCAGAACCAGAAAGGTCGGGGGTTTCTCCTTTCAATATTTTACTCAAGGCCTCTGCTTCTTTACCAGAAAAATCGAAGGAGTTTAGCACGTGTTTTTCAAAAGCTTCAAAAGCCATAGGAGCTACTTTTTGAGTCATTTCAGACATTACCTTTGCATATTGACGAATTTCCCATTGAGCATGCTCATCCATTCTGAGTTTTAAAAAATGAAATAGATTATGTAAATCTATTTGCCAGTACCATTGAGTATACAAAGATAAAGGTAAATTTATTCTGGATAATTCTCTAGCAATATTTTCATCTAACATTTTTTGGTATTCTTCATATGAACGTTGATGACCCTTCTTGATAATATCCAGTACTTTTTGTTGTAGTTCAATCGGTACCTCATCTTCCTGGTTACGGCCCTGTTTATTGTCTTTACTTTGATATCGAATCTGATTTGTATCAGGGACATAGAATTCATTTTCCATTACAGAATAGCGCCCGGAAATCTCATTCAAACGGGCTGTTCGATGTCTGACCCATTGACGAGCGACAAATAATGGCATCTTACAATGAAAGGTCAAAATCACCTGCTCAAAAGGAGAAGTATGCTGGTTTCTCATTAGATAATTGATTAGCCCACGGTCTTCGCGTTTCGTTTTGGTACCTTTGCCATAGCTAACTCGAGCAGCCTGCACAATTCTAGCATCTCCACCCATATAGTCTACTAACCGAATAAACCCTTTGTCAAGAACCTCGTATTCTTTGTCAAGAATTTCTTCGGCTTCCGAAACTGTTTCATGACCCATTGTCCTCTCCCTTTAATAATTACTACTAGCACTATAATTTATTATAAAATGGCCTGATTTGAAATCAATTTTAAATATCTAAAAGTCACAGGAAATTAGTCAAAATTTAATTAATTCAACCATAAATAATCTTCATGATTAAAATTATCAGTGTAAATACAAGAGTTATACTGTTTGCTAAAATCACAGGAAGATCTTTAATAATGATGCCGTAAGTTAGCCAAAGTGACACTCCCAGGGTAAAAAAGGAATACATTCCCAATGATAAGTCTTCAGTCTGTTTAGTCTTTATAGTTTTGATAGCTTGCGGTAAAAATGAGAGTGTAGTACACCCTGCAGCTGCTAATCCTATTATTTTAACCAAAATATCATTCCTTTATATTTGCTTAAATAATTTTTATGAAATATTCGCACAAATTACTAATAATGCTGATTACACAATAAAAAAACCCCGCATCAAAATTCAGCGAGGTTATATAAAAAGTGGCCCGGGCCGGAATCGAACCAGCGACACAGTGATTTTCAGTCACCTGCTCTACCGAACTGAGCTACCAGGCCACTCTAACAACTGCCTTCAAAAAGCGATGATAATTTAGCGGTAATCAGACAAAAATCAAATGAATTTTTTATATTATCTTTTCAAAATTATTTCTCATCAGAGGCATTCCCATCGTCATTATTTTGTGAGTATTTTTCCGATATCTTATCTCGAAATTGAGCCTCGTTTTCTACCATATAGTTATAGGCAGCTTCATATTCATTGGGAATTTCTCCATCCAGAATAGCTTCTTCTATGTTATCTTTAATATATCCTACAGCAGGACCGGGTTCCAGATCAAAAAAATCCATTATCTCATCTCCCCTTACAGGAGATTGAAACTTGCGAAGTTTATCTCTCTCTTGTACTGTTTTTATTTTCTCTATTACTCGATCAAAATTTTCATTATATCTTTTAACTTTATCAGGATTGTTAGAAGTTATATCTGATCTACATAGAATCATGAGGTCGTCCAGGTCATCTTCAACTTCAATCAATAGCCTTCTGATAGCACTATCAGTAACTTCCTCAGATGCCAGTGCAATCGGACGTAAGTGTAGCCGAGTTAATTTTTTAGAATATTCTCTGACTTCATTGGGTAGTTTTAAATCCCGGCAAATCCTATCTATCATTTTGACACCCAGAACTTCATGGCCATGGAAAGTCCAACCTTTGTCTTCTACAAATTCTTTAGTCTGAGGTTTAGCTACATCGTGCACAAGTGCTGTAAAACGTAGTTTAAAACTATTACTTTTTTCAGCAACATTATCAAGAACTTCCATAGTATGATAAAATACGTTTTTGTGATGATATTTGCCTTTCTGATCTGTACCTTTTAGGTCGGCAATATCTGGTAAAATTATCTCCAGTAAACCACATTTATCCATGAGTTTAAAGCCCAAAGAAGGGGAGCGGTCAGATTTGATGATTTTTTTAAGTTCTTCTGTTATTCTTTCCTGGGAAATAATTTCGATTCTATCTTTAACTTCGGAGATTGCCTCAAAGGTCTCGTCCTGAATGTAAAAGCCTAATTGGGTAGCAAAACGAATCGCTCGTAATATTCTAAGAGGATCTTCTGAGAAAGTTTCTATAGGATCTAACGGAGTGCGAATCAGGCCTTTTTTCAGATCTTGCATTCCATTGAAAACATCGATCAATTCATAGATATTATCAGGGTTAAGTGACATAGCAAGCGCATTGATGGTAAAATCCCTTCGTTTCATATCATCTTCCATATTCCCTTTTTCTACTTCAGGCTTGCGCGAATCTGCTCCATATTGTTCTGATCTAGCAGTTGCGACCTCTATTGTAAAACCATTGATTGGAACCATTGCAGTTCCAAATTCTTCATATTTGACAACCCGTCCTTTCTTTAGATGCGCTGCCAATTGTTCGGCGAATTCTATACCATCACCATGGACAGCTATGTCAATATCTTTTGTCGCTCTATCCAGGAATAAGTCCCGGACAACTCCACCTACTAAATATGCTTCAAGACCGGTTTCCTGAACTACTTCCGAGATTGATTGGACCAAATTGTGTAATTTGTCACGATCTTTCAATAATGATTTTATTTTTGTCATTTATTTCTATTATATACCTTTACATCAATTTCATGAGACCAATAGCACCAAATTTAAATACTTTTTAGGAAAGTTGAAATAAAATCGCCGATTAATATTCCTTTGATCTATTTATAGTGAATCTGATTTATTAGCACAGGTAAATATATTGAGTTTGACGTGGTGAAAGTTAAAAATTATGAAGTTACGGATTTATTAGATAGATCTAATTCTATTTGTCATCAATCTATTGTTATTACTAAAATTGTGGATCTATAATTAGCGCACTGATTATTTGTACACTTTGAAATTTGATGTACGGATTAATTGTTCAGAATCCCAGCTATTCGGTTGCCACGCCCGAACATAGATAGTAGGCTGTTTGGCTGAAAAATCTATTAATAGAAATAGATAGCCTTCATCAGAATAGGTTGTGGAGTAATAATTTTGTCTCATTTCAACCCCGTAAACATTTTTAGCATTATTTTTTCTGACAATATCAAAAGAAGGGAAATCAAGAAATATGTCTTTTTGTGCATTAAAAATTCTTTTTTGCCGGGCGAGATACTCACTCTTTTTGAGCCGTAGATATTCATATTCTGGCTGTCGGTCTGTGCGGTCATACTCTACTGAATTGGAATTTTCTTTTTTTTCTTTGATCTTCCTCCCTACTATTATGAGCGCCTTTTCTGAAAACATTTTTTTGATCCGATTGAGATTCCGCGTCAAATAAGCTGTTCTATATTTTTCTAAAAATTTGACTATTTGTTCACGGTTATTCCAATCATCGGCCCATTGTCCCTGTTCTACAAATTTTTCATAAAGTTTTTTGTTAATAGCTATATTGAAATCGATTAATTCGCCCGTCTCTGAAAAATCTAGCACAAGATATTCCGTAGCCTGAGAATTTATACTAGGATACTGATGATGAAGAGTTATTTTTCTTAATTCCCAGCCTGATTCAGTCTGGTTCACAGTTCCTGCAATATTATGGTTGGGTAGACTGGGCTGGTTAAATTTGATATAATCATTCATTTTATTATTCAAAAAAGAATCTGAACCAAAGATAGAATCTGATTTTTGACTGTGGTTGTTTTCCAATGCTTGTATAAATTTTCTTGTTTCTTGCCCCAGTCTGGTGGGGAAATCATTTTTCCCTTTCAAATCAATGTCTATTTCTCCCTCTGTACTGACAGAAAGGGAACTGTCTCGAATATTTTTCGATGAGGTAGATGGATTCTGTTTTGAATTCGTTACTTGCAGAGTACTATCGCGTTTTAAATTGATTTTCTTTTCATTATCAAAATGTGGTTTGGAAACCAGTTTCCACAGGTCAGCTAGAGTTTTATATTCTTCCCGGCTGCTGTAATAGGAGTATTTAATATTCACTCTTAAAGTTTTAAAAGCAACACTACTGCCTACCAGTCTTACTGTAGCAATCCCATCTTTGGCCTGAACTGAAATCTGATTTCTACCGTCCCAAAATGTAAAATCAAGCATAGAAATAGGCTGATTGTTAGCTTTGACTGAAAGTACAATTTTTTTCTCATTCTCTGAGATTTTCTGACTCTTAATGCAATTAAATTCTACCTGCTGAATCAAATTATTAATCCTGGTTGGTAGTTGGGTGGTGAGATTAATATTATTGACTATCACATTTTGATCAGGTAATGATTTTAAGAGGATGTTGGCGAAATAATAGTGCTTTAAAGCAAAACCATAATTATATTGTTGAGCATAATTTTGACCTTGTTGATACATTTCATAGACCAATTTTTTTCTTTCCCGGAATATTTTTGTGACCTGGTCCTTTTTGATATAGCAAAACACTTCGATTTTACCCTGAGGCGTGGGTTCCTTGATCTGTTTTACATTTTTCAATGTTGCTGTACTATATGTTTTAAGTATTTTTTTAGATTGAGATTTTATTCCCTGAGCATCTTCACTTATTTTTTCTTTAAAGGTAGAAGAAACTTTGACTGCTATTTGACTGGTTAATTCTGAGAGAGCTCTGTCCTGGGCTTCACTTTCATTTTGCGAGATACCGGAACCATAATAGTATTGATTACTATTTTTAATAAAACTTTTACTAAACTGTTGGGCAAAAACAATTTGAAATGCACAAGCAAGGAGGAGTATTTTTTTCATAGTAAAATAGGCCTCTATATTATTTTAATTCTAATGTTATTATCGGCTTAAACTATATATTTTTTAGTATAATGACAATTGTTAATTTTTTTAATTTATACCCATATTATTCATAAAAATTATAAATAGGTAGGGTAAACTAATTAAGTTAAGTATTTTAATTATCATCTTTAATAAACACTCAGTTTTCTTCGATATTCATCTCGAACACATTTCCTCTGGGAATTTTCCTTGGGAGGGGAAAAATAAAATTTGATGAATTTTTCAAGTATAGTGATAAAAATTGGACTAATTCTATTTTAAATATTCAAATTGTGATGAATGATAATTCATGTTGAAATATTTCAGATCTAGCAATAATTACAACTGGAAAATCACCATCACATTTTTTAAACTACCATAATAATTATAATGCTTCTAAGAGGGGTGATAATGTCTAAAAATTATGATTTTGATGGAGAAAAGTATTCCAAGGCATCCGACCATCAAAAGGAATGGGGAGCGGCTGTTATTGAGGATCTAGAATTAAACGGAGATGAAAACATATTGGATATTGGATGCGGTGATGGAATTTTGACGGATCGGATTGCGCGTTTGGTGCCAGAGGGATATGTTCTGGGAATTGATAATTCTGAGGGTATGATTAAAAAAGCTAGAGAACAGGAAAGGTCAAATCTAGATTTTGAGAAAATGGATGCTAGAGAGCTAGATTTAGACCTTAATTTTGATATTATTTTTTCCAATGCTGCATTACACTGGATAAAGGACCATCAGAATTTGTTAGCTAATTGCCATAATCTACTAAATGATAAGGGTACGATAAGGTTTAATTTTGCTAAGAAGGGTAATTGTCAAAACTTTTTCCCGGTAGTTCGTCAGGCAATAGCGTTACCTGAATTCAAAGATCATTTTGACAATTTTGACTGGCCCTGGTTTATGCCTACAATCTCAGAATACAGAGAGATAATTAACAGTTTTGATTTTAAGGATGTAAAATTGTGGAAAGAAAATAGAGATAGATACTTCCCGGATAAGGAAAGCATGATTGGGTGGCTAGAGCAACCGTCCCTGGTGCCTTTTTTGGATCAAATTCCAGACAAAAATAAAAAGGAAGAATTCAAAGTATATGTGATTGATAATACAATTGATAAAGCAATACAGGAGGATGGTAGTTGTTTTGAGACTTTTCGTCGAATAAATGTATTTGCTCAAAAAGAACCAGGAAATATTTAAGCCCTTTAGAAATATTTATTATTCCATTATATTGAAATAAGGTCAAAGTTAATAAAAAAAAGAAAGGAGGAACAATGGGTAAACAGGGACAGGATATTTTAGGATTGGACAAAGAAGAATTAATTGAGCGATTAAATGGTGCACTGTCAGAGGAATGGTTGGCGTATTATCAATATTGGATTGGAGCAAGAGTGCTCGAAGGACCAATGCATGATGCGGTTGAGGAAGAATTATTGATCCATGCAAATCAAGAATTAAACCATGCAGATATGGTTAGTAATAGGATTGATCAATTGGGAGGAACACCTGTTTTAACACCTGCTGAATGGATGGATAGGAGCAGTTGTGAGTATGAGACTCCGGAAGATCCTTATATTGAGAAAATATTGGATCAAAATTTAAGCGGAGAGAGATGCGCTATCAAAAGATATCAGAGTCTAGCTGATTTCACTAATGGTAAAGATCACAGCACCTATAAAATGGTCACCACAATTTTGGATGAGGAACTTGAACATGAGCAAGAAATTGAAGACTGGATTGAAGATATAGAACAAATGAAGAAAAATATCAATAAGCTTAGAGATTAATTCAATCATTGTTTGTATCTAGTATAGATAAAGATTTAAAAGAGGAAGGGTGATCTTCCTCTTTTTTTGTTTGGGATGAAAGGAAGGAATTTTTGCAGTGAGGACAAACTTATAGTGTACTGGTAATTAATACTAATATTTCAGAATTATTTTTTCCCTCACATTATATAAATTTATTATTCCCTTTCAGGGAATATGTATTCCTGTTTACCTTGTTCCCAGGGCAACGCCCCGGGCTAGGTTATATTTCTTCTTCGGAGAAAATGATATAACATAATTAATTTATTGTATACCTGACTATGAATAATTTCTGATTTTACATTGAGCTATAATTTTTAGTAGAATTTGTCCCTAAGGAAACTTGATGAAATTCCCTAAAGGGGAATTATATCCCAGGCAACGCCCTGGATGTAGAAGTAGAAGTATAAAAATACCAACCCTGAAAGGGTTGAATACATGCATATTCATCCCAACCATATTTTCCATCATATTCCACATTATAATTCTCCTAAAATTTGCGTTATCCCTGCTGGAAAGATAATTTTTGTAGCAAAAAGTCAAATTGCAGAACTAGCTATTTCCAACAAATTTATACAAAAATTTTGTGTTTATTATTCAAGCGTTATTAATTCTGAAATAT